>MDTG01042860.1_pt1 | contig 15371 bp, 11 predicted proteins | sample 811421 | NCBI WGS metagenome assembly MDTG01 (sample SAMN05326645, study PRJNA326480) | marine metagenome | isolation source: seawater | place: Pacific Ocean: South East | collected 2011
ATCCTTCTAATATAATTTTATTATGTTGTGATACTTTTGGAATATTACCCCCTGTCGCAAAATTAAATAATAAACAAGCTATTTATTTTTTCTTAAACGGTTATACTTCTAAAGTTCCTGGCACTGTGCAGGGACAAGATGAGCCTGAAATAACTTTTTCTTCCTGCTTTGGTGATGCTTTTTTAGTCCATCACCCTGTAGTATATGGTGATTTATTGAAACAATATATAAATAAATATAAATGTAAAATATGGTTGCTTAATACAGGATGGATAAAAGGAAATTATAAAGATGGGATCCGTATTCCTCTTAAATATTCAAGAAAAATAGTAGATTGTATAAATAATGGATCTATTAATGATTCAGAATATATTAAATATCCTTTATTTAATTTTGAAATACCTATAGAATGTGATAATATACCATTAGATGTTCTTAATCCAAATATTTATTGGGAAGATAAAAATAAATTAGAAATCTATAGAAAAAATTTGAAAATATTATATGAACAATTTGAGAAAAATTATATAAAAACTTGTGAAAAAAATATCAAATAAATTAAGTATTTATTATTTTAAAGATAGATTATATTCTGAACAAAGGAAAAATTGACTTGCTATTCTATCACATTTTGAAGAATAAGACTTATTTTTTATACAATTATAATAATTTTCTCTGATATATTTACAGTTTTTTTCATTTATTTCCAATTCTTTAATCCTTGATCCTCCAGTCCATATTTGAATGTTTTTTGATTTATTTTCCATTTTAATGAAAATAAATTAAAAAAAATCAATTTTTATTATAAATTATTTTATTTTGTATTTATTCATTGTTTATTTTTTCAATTGTTGAGTCTCTACCTGAAATATTCATAGCATTATGCAAATGAAAACTATAAAGAGACAATTTTTTAGACAAATGTAAATTACAATCACAAGGTCTTTTCTTTAAGTCTTTTAACATTATCTTGTACATTAATTCTGCACACCAAGGTTTAACTAAATAACAACTTGTACAAGTATTAAAACCAAATCCATTATTTTTTGTTTTTTCACTGAATAAATTAATTGTTCCTATAAATGGTAATAAGTTTCTAATTATTTTTGTTTTTCTCCCAATTAAATTAAAATTACCTACACAATCATCTTCACAAATCAAATACCAACCGTTTTTCTTTTGAGATATATGTTTTAATATTTTAATATGGGAAAGACTACAGCCTTTTTGCCCTCTACTAATATTTTTATAACCTTTTTTTGGCACTATACCTCTTATTCTATAGATAGGTATATTAAGATTAAATTTTTTATAATTATTGATAAAATCAGTATTTCTTTCTTTTTCAGAATCTAAATTTATATAATACAATTCATTGATATGCAAATCATTTTTTTTCAACATCAGGATAACTATAAAAAAAAAAATATATTTCATAATTTATATATAATTAGATATTTATATTTATTCTTAAAATTTACATACGAAAGTAAATATCCCTTTCATATGTATTTTTTAAGAAAAAATATAAAGATATTCTACATTAATAATACTATGAATTTAATTATAGATCATAGAGAAAAAGATCTCAAAGATTATTATAATAATTATGATAATATAACTTTTGATAATCTATCGATAGGTGATATTCAAATAAATTATAATGATGAAACTGTATTATTAATAGAAAGAAAAACTATCAAAGATTTCATTTCTTCTTTGAAAGATAAAAGATATTCTGAACAAAAAATACGATTAAAAAATAATATAGATAATAGTAAAATATTATATTTAATAGAAGGTAAAATAAGTGATTATAAAGGTGATAAAATTGATGGAATATCAAAAAAAATTATTACAAGCACATTTATTTCCTTATTAATAAAAGATAATATCAAATTATATCAGACCGAAGATTTTAATGGCACTGTTGAATTTATTTCTAGAATTTATAAGAGATTGACAGAAAAGCCAGATAATTTATTAATTAATAATAAAATAGAGAAACAAGATTACTCAAAATATATTAAAGTTAGGAAAAAAGATAATATAACTCCTAATATATGTTATATTGCTCAATTATCTCAAATACCTGGCATATCCAATAAGATAGCTACTCACATATCAGAGAAATATAGTTCGATTGGAATTTTATGTCAAAATTATAAAGAAAATCCTGGATTATTAGAAAATTTTGAATATGGAATAAACAATGATAAAAAAAGAAAACTTGGTAAAAAAAAAAATGATACAATTTTTAATTTTTTATTTAATAAAATTGATTGATATTTTTACTTAAAAATTATATATCATACTTATATATAAATGAATAATTGTGATTCATCTGTAAGTTCAAATGAAGGAGATGGTAAAATTAAGATAAACCCATACAATATTAATAATAGACTAATTACAAGAGAAGAAGTGCAAGAAATTTTGAGGAAAGGAGGATTAGATATTCAAATTAGAGATATTGAAAAATATTGGAAATCTTTATCTCATAAATCTTATTGTAAGAAAAAAAATAATGATAATAATGATATTGAAATTGCTGAACGTCCAGAAGATGCTTTAGAACTTCGTGAAGAATCTAATGAAAGGTTAGAGTTTTTAGGAGATTCAATTATCAGTTCAGTAGTTGCCAAATATTTATTTGAAAGATATCCTGATCAAGATGAAGGATTTATGACAAGAATAAGAACAAAATTAGTTAATGGGCAAACATTAGGTAATTTTGCTGAATTAATAGGTTTACCAAAATTTTTGCTAATTTCAAGACACGTTGAAGAAAGATGTAAAGGCAGAGAAAGTTACAGAATATTAGAAGATGCTTTTGAATCATTCGTAGGTGCACTTTTCCTTGATTTCAATGAAATAGATTTAGAAGATTATTATGATAAATTATACAAAAAAAAAAGTAATAGTCATATAGAGGATTTACAGGAAAAATTACAGACTTTATCTAAATTGAAATTATCAGGTAAGAACAAAGAATTAGTATTAGAATGTTTATCAGATTTGAATAAAATAGAAAATATTAGTTTTGAACAAGAAGGATTAGATTTTTCTGGACCTGGTTATCAAATGTGTCAAATATTTATCGTCAATGTTATAGAAAATAATATTTCTTTTCAAGATTTGATCTTAAAAGATACTAATTTTAAAGATCAATTATTAAGATATTTTCAACATAATTTCCAAATAACACCAAAATATAACGAAGAGAATATAGATGGACCTCCTCATAATCGCGTTTTTACAATGTCTGTTTCAGGTCCAAATGGAAATATTATTGGAACAGGTAGAGGTAGATCCAAAAAAAAAGCAGAACAGAGAGCATCCAAATTTGCCTTGATATATTTAGGTGAACTCTCTGCAGATTCACTATCTGATGATGATAATGAATCTTATGAAGATTAAAAATATAAATATCTAATAAAATAGACATTAATTTTTTTTTTATTATTGCAGAATTTTATATAACTATATATTATAATTAATGGATTTGAGAAAAACAAATTCTGATACAATTTTATATAAAAAAAAAAAAAATAACAAGAAAAAATATAAGTGAAGATAATATCAATTATAATACAGCAAAAAAAATTTACTCAGCAATTTATTTTTATTTATCTTCTCTCTCTCCAGAAGAAAGAAAGATACAAACTGCAAATTTAATAATAAAACAAATATCACCTTCTTTTGAAGATATAGACATAAAAAAATTTAAAAGTGATATAAAAAAATGGTCAATAGAAATTCATAAAGAATTAAGAAAATTAGATAAGAGAGGTAAAAAAAAAACTACTAAAACTAGTAAAACTACATCTGAAAAAATTTCCATAAAAAAAAAAAAAAAAATTATAATTACTAAAAAAAGTTCTAGTAAAAGTTCTAGTAAAGAATCCACTAAAAAAGAGTCAGATGATGAAAAAGAAATAACTGAGTGGATAATGCCAAATAAAAAAGGATTTTTGAGTTGGATAGATACTAAATTTAATCAATATCGTTTAACCGGTAATAGTCAAGATTCTGGGTGTGGTAAAGTAGATACTTCTAAAGAACGTGATCTTTTTCCTTATCAAAAATTAATAAAAGATTATTTAAATAATGAGTCTCCTTATAGAGGTTTATTATTATATCACGGATTAGGTGCTGGAAAAACCTGTGCTTCTATTGCTGTTGCAGAAGGTTTTAAAAATGAAAGGGGGATTATTGTAATGCTACCTGCATCTTTAAGATCCAATTTTGTCGGTGAATTAAAAACTTGTGGTGATCCTTTATGGAAATTAAATCAGCATTGGGTTTTTAATAAAGCTGTATCTAAAGAAGTAATCAATCAAATGAATAAGTTGACTGGTGTTAGTAAAAAAATTATAAAAAAAAATAGCGGTGTTTGGATAAATGAACCATCAAAAAAAGCAAATTATGGTTCTATTTCTGGTAAAGAAAAAGATCAAATAAATGAACAAATAGATTTCTATATAAATCAAAAATATTCTTTTATACATTATAATGGATTACAAAATAAACATTTACAAGAATGGGAAGATATGGATAAAGAAGGTTCAAATATTTTTGATAATAAAGTTATAATTATTGATGAAGTTCACAATCTTATTTCAAGAGTTGTTGGTGGAGGAACAGGTTCAAGATTATATAATTTATTGATGAATGCACGTAATATTAGACTTGTTCTTCTTTCTGGAACACCACTTATTAATTATCCTTATGAAGCAGGTTTACTATTAAATTTATTAAGGGGATATATTTTTGAATTTAATATAAAAATTAATATAGATAGTAAAATTAAAGATTGGGGCAATAAAGCAACAACTTTATTAAGATCTATAACATCTGTTGACCAAATATTTATAGATGAAAAGAATAAAAATATAAATTTTACAAGAAATCCTTATAAATTTTCTAATCAATTTTCAGGGATAAAATATAATGGTTTCATTCATAAGAAAAAAAATAATGTAGATAATCACCAATTTTTTGATATGGTAAAATCTGAATTCAGGAAGGCTGGTTTCAATATAAATACTTTCTCTACTAATAAGTTTTTAGCCCTACCGGATAAAAATAAGGATTTTGATGATCTTTTTGTTGATAAAAAATTGTCACAGATAATAAACAAGGAATTATTTATTAAGAGGATTTTAGGAACCATTTCATATTACAAAGGAGCTAGAGCAGATTTGTTCCCTAAAACATCTGGAATAATTCCAATAAAAGTAAATATGAGTGATTATCAATTTTCAAAATATGAGGAGATTAGACAAATAGAAAGGCAAAAAGAAAGGAAAAAAAAAAATAATACTACTAAAAAAGCTGGTAAGAATATAAAGCCTGAAGAGGATAATGTAAATTCTTACTATAGAGTTTTTTCCAGAGCATTTGGAAATTTTGTATTTCCAGAATCAATTAATCGTCCTTTACCAGGAGAAAAAGGTCCACAAAAAGATAAATCAACAAAAGAAGAAAATAGTAGTGATTCTATATCAGATATTGATAACGAATTTGAGGACAATAAAGGAGGTATTACAAAAAAAAATGTTTCTAATAAAATATATGAAAAAGCAAAACAAATAGCATTGGAACAATTACAAATGAATGGTGAATTACACTTAACACCAGGAGATGAAGGATTAAATAAATATTCACCTAAATTTTTGTTAATGTTAAATAATATTTCTCAATCAGCGGGTCCAGTATTCGTTTATTCTCAATTTAGAGGATTAGAAGGTATTGGTATATTTTCTTTAGTTCTTAAGTATAATGGTTATGCACCATTCAGAATGAGGAAAAATTCTGACGGAATCTGGGAAATATATGAAGAAGAAGGTGAATCTGATAAAATGAAATATGCTTTTTATAGTGGAACTGAAGAAGAAGAATATAAGATAATTATAAAAAATATATATAATAATGATTTAAATAAGTTATCCCCTCATATAAGAAAATTTATTGAAAAAAAAGGTGGAAATCTGAGGGGTAATATTATTAAAGTATTACTAGCAACTGCTTCAGCCGCAGAAGGTATTTCATTATCTAATGTTAGACAAGTTCATATTACAGAACCTTACTGGAATCCAGTCAGAATTGAGCAAGTAATGGGTAGAGCAATACGTATATGTTCTCATAGTCAATTACCTCTAAAAGATAGGAACGTTCAAGTATTTCTATACATTGCTTCAATGACAGAAAGCCAATTAAAATCTTCATTTACTATCAAAACTAAAGATAAGGGACTTACCTCTGATGAAGCTATATACGAAATTGCCCAAAGAAAAGAAAAAATTACAGGTGAAATATTCGAATTAATGAAAGAATCTGCAATTGACTGTTCTCTCAATTCTGTAGAAAATGAAGCAATAAATTGTTTTTCATTTGGTTCTAGAGTTAATGTAGATGAAAATTCAACAGTTCCAGATATAAAAAAGGAATATGTTAATCAATTTTCTGAAGAAAAACAAGAAAAGATTAATGCAATTCCAATAAGATATCCACCAAAAACTGGAAAAATCTATGTACTAAATAAAGATAATAATGATGTATATGATTTTGAAAGTTACAAAATTGCATCTGATAAAACAAATCCACGTGGGAGACCAATCATTGTGGGTAAATTGACAGACGGAGATATAATTACTTTTTTTTAAAAAAAAGATTTAAAGTATTATATTATAATTAATATAAGTATGAAAAAAACGTCTAGTCAACATAATTTTTCTTTGTTATTATCTAATTTAGAGAATAATAATGAAGGCAATCTATTATCAAATACTTTTTGTAATATAATAAAAATTGATAAAGGTGGATTCGGTATATTATATAAAGCAAAACACATATTGGATTCAAAAGATTATGCAATAAAAAAAATATCTTTAATGAAAGAAAATGATGATGTATTTTGTTTGAATATATATAATAAATTAAAAGAAGTTAGATGTTTATCGACACTGAATCATAAAAACATTATAAGATATAATACCTCTTGGATTGAAAAAAAATACAATCAAAATAAATTAATTCAAGAAATTAATATATTTATTCAGATGGAACTTATGGATATAAATTTAAAACAGTATCTTATTCAAAATAATCTAAACAAAGAAAATAAAAATAAAATAATTAATAATATAATATTAGGTATAGAATATTTACATTCACAAGATATAATTCATTGTGATTTAAAACCAGATAATATTTTACTTAATATTAAAAATAAAGAAATAGAAAATATAAAAATAGCAGATTTTGGATTAGTAATTGAGAAAAATAGAGATATTATTTCTCAGTCTGAATATGGAAGTTTTATTTATTTACCACCTGAATCAGAATATAATAGTTATACTTTAAAATATGATATATATAGTTTAGGTATTATTTTTTTTGAAATAATAGAAGATTGGAATACGGAAATGGAAAGAATAGAAAAAATTATGTATTTCAAAAAAGGGAAATATTCGGAAAAATATCCAGTATTAAATTCAATGATTTCTGAGGATCAAAATTTAAGACCAAATATAAGTGAATTAAAAAATATAAAAATTTTTAATGAAATTTAATAAAATATGGGAAAAAACAACATTTTATTTTATATTCTTTTTCCTTCTCTTCTTCATCTTTATCTTCTTCTTCATTTTCTCTTTCTTCATTATCTTCTTCTTTATCTTGTTCTCCTGGAATAATTATATCTCCATTTTTTTCATCTATTGTTGTCCATATTTCCCAATGGACACCCCAATCTTCATATTTATATATAGAATATCCTTCATCTCCCCAATTAATTCCCCAACTATTTCTAATGATAAAACCCTCATTATTATAACCAACAATTACCATTGCGTGACCTCCTAAAAATTGTTCTCCATCTTTTTTTTTCCACAATTGTCCTGAATAGTTATAAACAGGCATACCAATTAAACAAGGCCCATTATTATAAAGACTTAATTTTAATTCATCCATATTTTCTATTTTTGCATAGCTTTTTATACAATTCTTGCTGGCTTTCAAATATAAACCGGGTTCTATATAAGATTTATCTTCTATTCTCCCATATTTATAATCATCTTCTTCACAAATTCCTATTTTTTTTAATAACTTCATAACGTCCCTACCGTTCATACCATCATCATTTTCTGAATTATCATCATATTTATTACTTCTATTATTATAAAAAAATTGTGGGGAAAAATATTTATTAAAACCTATATCTTTTCTCTCTTGCCATTCTTTCATACAAGCTGCTGATTGTGCATAGCAAGTTCCTTGTGATCCTTGATTGCGAATTGGCATTAAATCTTTTCTATAATCTAAAGATTGAGGTATATTAAATGATTCAATATTTAAGATTTCTTTAGTATGTTGACCTTTAAATATATAATCTCTTTTATCAAATTCTGATTTTTTTAAATTTGTTTTATAATTCATAATAATTAATTCTATATATAGAATTAATTATTATTTTTTTTTTATTAAAATTAAATTACCATATATTACATCTTTTAGATTTGTCTATAAATAATTTATTACTGTTATCTACATTAAAACATTGATGGAATTCTTCTATTATAGACAATGGTCCATTTACCCTCAAATTATTTGGGGAATGAGGATCTGTTTTTATTTGTCTAATTAAATCTTCTTCAGTTTTTAGTAATTTCCAATTATTTGCATAAGAAATAAAAAACTTTTGTATAGAAGTAAAATCATCCATTTTATCTATTTTTTCTAAAGTTTTTGATTTTTCTTTCAAAATCTTTGGATTATTATTAATCATTGTTTTTAAAGAAATTTTTATACCACCATAATCTGCTAAATTTTCACCAAGAGTTAATCTACCATTAATATGAACATTATTTTCTTGATAATTATTATACTGTAATATCATTTTATTTGACTCTTTTATGAATTTTTTTTTATCTTCATTATTCCACCAATTATTTAAATCACCTTTATAGTCATAATAACGACCTTCATCATCAAATGCGTGTGTTAATTCGTGGCCAATTATACATCCAATACCACCATAATTTTGAGGATCAGAATGCTTCATTGAAAAAAAAGGTTCTTGTAATATAGCAGCTGGAAAAACTATTTCATTTAGATTTGGACTATAATAAGCATTAGTAGTTTGTGGACTCATATGCCATTTTTTTTTATTTACATTTTTATCTATATCTTCAATATCAGAATTGAAATCTAAATTTCTACAGTTCAAAATATTCTTAACATAAGATTCATTAGTAATTGTTAATTTAGAGTAATCTTTTAATGTGGATTGACAAGGATAGCCTATCTTATAAGATATATTTTCTAATTTTTGCAGTGCTTTTTTTTTTGTACTATTACTCATCCAATTTAATTTTAATATCATTTGATATAATGTTTTTTTAAAATCTAAGACCATTTTTTCAACATATTTTTTTGATTTTTCATTAAAATATTTTTGGACAAATAATATACCTACTGCATCTTCTAAATATAAATTAACATTATTTAATGCCCTTTCTGTTAATGGTTTCATTTTTTTTTGACCTGATAATATTTTTCCATAGAATAAAAAATAATTATCTTCATAGTATTTTGATAAATAAGGAGATAATGAATTAAATAAACAAAAATAGAAATATTCTTTCCAATTTTGAATAGATTCATTTAAAATAAGTTTCTCCAACTCTAAATAAAAATTTATATCGTCAAAAATAATATACTCCGGATTAATTTTAATAGTTTGGAAATATTCTTTTAAAAAAAGATTACTAAATTTTTTAATGGAACTTTTAATAGAAAATTTATTATAAGTTTTTAAAGGGTCTCTTTTTAATTCATTTGGAACAGTTATTTTAGCAATTTTTTTTTCAAAACTGAATATTCTTTCTTGGTAATTACTGTTTATATTATAATCCGTTTTTATATTCTTTAATAAATTTTCTATATATTTTATATAGTTTATCTTATAAAAATTTAATTCTTTAGATAAATAATACTCTCTATCAGGCATACCTAAAAAAGAGTGATAAAAATGTAATCTGTTAATTTCTGATTCTCTAGAATCTGAATCTACATTTATATTAAATAAACAATCTATTTCATAACTATGAAATTTTGCAACTATTTTCATAATATCTTTTTTATACCTGAGATTGTATATATCATTTATAAATTGTTTTATATACTCTATATCTTGAATCATTTTTTTCCTTGTATCTAATCCGCTTTTATACAAAGTGCCTATTTGATTACAAATAAGACTTTCTTTATCTTTACAATTAGATATTAATTCTTTAATTTTCTTTCTGTTATTCTCTTGTATTTGACTAAATGTTCCCCAACTACTGTATTTATCTGGTATTTTATTTTTCAATAACCATTTATTATTACAAAAATGATAAAAGTCATCTTTAGGATTAATATTAAAATCTATATTTTCAAATGACATATATATTACTATATATTATTTAATTATAAAAAAAAAACTATCTTATTTTAATAATTAAATTCTAAAAAATAAATAAAATCTAAATAATAAATAAATGAATTTTAACAATTATCAAAAAAATCCTGTTAAATTAAAAAATTCTGTAAAATATGACTATAGATATAAATATTGTCCTCCGTATATAAAAGGGGTAAATAATACATATCAATATTATAAACCAGAAAATAGTTGTTATTTTTTATTAAAAGATGATCCCTATTTAAGGAAATTACCTGACAGTCTAAGTAAAGGGAATATTAATTGTTTATCTGAAAGATCAAAAATTATATATTCTAATTCTGATGATAAAAATTGGGGTCCTCAAACTATAAATAGAAAATTTTGGGATCAACAAAATAAAGTTTATGAATCTAATGATCTATTATTAAGAGATAAAATTGATAAAATTAAATATGAAGAGAATAAAAGGAATAATAAACATCTAAAAAATTCTAATCCAAAATTTTTGAATAATGGATATTATAATTGGGGTAGTAAAAATGAAAATTGGTTTTATCAGAATAAATCTAAAAATTATAAAAAAAATATGTTTGGTAATATAGGTATTAATACATATTCATATACTGGAAATACTTATAGAATTAATGTTCCTAATATTGAGACTAACCCTTTATATTATTCTACTCATTCTATCAATTATGGTGGTAATGTTTTGAATAATTGGTATAAGTGGAAACCAAATTACATTAATACTGGAAGATCTATATATGATCTTGGTATTACAAGAAAATATTAAGCTTTAATTATTAAAAAAAAATTTGAAACTGTGTTTACTATATTTTAAAAACACATTCAAAACCCGTATAATATACGAAACGTATTTACTTTTAAGTAATAAAAATGGAGAAAGTTTCCAACTCTATTCAAGAAAAAATAGAACTCAAACCTTGTAAGGGTTCTATTACTAGAATCTTAATGGATGAAGGTATGGAAGGTTATAACAAAGTAATGAAAGAAAGAGCAGAAAAAGACAAAAAAATAAAAGAAGAAAGGCGAAGAGAGAAAATGGATGAGTATTCCACACTAACTGAGAGAGAATCTGATAAGATACCATATAATGTTTATGATCATATTTTATATAATAAAACACCTTGGTTATCATTCAGAGAGTTTTTGAATCAAGATGAAGATGTAAGGCAAGGGAAAATGAAATATTATAATTTGCTTGAGGAAGATGAAAAGGAAAAGGAAGACGAATGGATGACACATCCTTTAACAGGAGAATATTACAACAGATCTGAAGTTATTAGAAATCAAGAGAAAGAAGATACTTTTGAGATCTGTCAAGAAGATGAAAATGAAGGATATGATTCCGAATATGATTGGGAATCTGAATATGAAGATTATATTCCTTCTGAAGACGAGGAATTCTATTCGGATGATGATTGTTATTAATCTATTTATCTTTTATGGTAACATTATTTTATAAAAAAACGGTATTAATTAAATATATTTAAAAATAGATCTTAAAGTATAAGATCTATTTTTTTTTATTATTATTACATATATATCTCATATATGGTTATATATTTGATTTTTTTTCAATTTATAAAATAAATAAAAAAAAAGGTAAAGTTAAAAATTACTTAAAATTTTTTGTTAATAATTATATAAGTTACAATATGTCTATTAATAAAAAAGTTAATGATGAACTAAAAAAGTTTTTATATACTAGAAAAGTATCAAAAGGAGAGCCTTATACTCATAATAGTATATGGGATAGAAAATTAGGAATTGGTTATGGCGGGTGTTTTAATATCCCAGAAAAAGATAAAGAAGAATTTTATCAAATCTATTGTAATAGTGTTTTTAAAAATGGTGAACAGGCTTTTTTAGCAGAGAAACACGAAGAATTGAGTCCAATTTTAATAGATATTGATCTTCGTTATTTAAAATCTACAAGTATTGACAGAATATATACTAAAGAGTTTATAGAAAGTATATTAAAATTATATATGAAACATATAAATAATTATTTAGTTATCAAAGAAGATAGAGAGCGTTATGCATTTGTTTTTGAGAAAAAAAAACCAATTGAATATGATGAAACAACCATGAAAGATGGGATACACATTGTTTTCCCTTATTTAATTACTGAACCTTCTATTCAATTTATAATAAGAAATAATATATTAAATGATTGTAAAGAAATAATAGATAGTATAAAAGTTTCAAATACTGCAGATGATATATTTGATGAAGCGGTAATTGAAAATAATTCCTGGCTACTTTACGGTAGCACTAAACCAGGGAAGGATTACTATAGATTGAGTAATATATTTCAAATCGGTAATAATACAAATTATGATCTTTTAAAGATAGAAGATTCTGATACTTATACTAATGATTACTTAGTAAAAAAATTGAGTATCCAGGGACATTTAGTTGCAACTGAAATAAAAAAAAATAAACAAATAGAGATTGTAGAGTATAAAGATCAAAAACAAAAAATAAAAGTAAAAAAAAATTCTAGTAATAAAAGTTATCAAAAATATAAAAAATCTGTTCCTCCTCCTAAAAATAAGGAGTTAATTGAAAAATATATAGACATATTAAATCCAGAAAGATCAGATAGCTATAAAACTTGGATAGAAGTAGGTTGGTGCTTACATAATATTTGGCCAGGTTTTATAGATAAATGGATAGAATTTAGTAAAAAATCTAAAAAGTATGGGAGTGATGATGAATGTAAAGATTTATGGGAAAATATGGATAATACAGGTTTAGGATTAGGGACATTACATCATTGGTGTCAAAACGATAATCCTTATAAATATCAAAAAATAAGAGAAGAATCTACATCTGATTATTTAGTAAAATGCACAACTGGACCAAGTGCTCCAAGTTATGATGTTGCAAGAGTTGTTTTTGAATTGTTTAAACACGAATATGCTTGTATTTCTTTAAAAAATAAGGCTTGGTATGAATTTCGTAATAATTTATGGACTGAATCAGATGGTGGTATAAATCTAAGAACAAAAATCTCAAATGATACTGTAAACTTATTTAATGCTGAAGCAGGAAATTATAATAAGAAATCTGCAACAGTTGGTAATGAAGATCCTCAGAAAGAAACATATATGATGAGAGCAAAGAAGCTAACAGATATATCTTTAAAATTAAGAACAACAAATTTTAAAAAACAAGTAATGGAGGAAAGTGCTGAGTTGTTTTATAAAGAAAAATTTTATGAGAAGTTAGATAGTAATCCAAAATTATTAGGGTTTAATAACGGTGTGTATGACCTAAGCACAATGGAATTTAGAGATGGTCACCCAGAAGATTATGTTTCTTATTCTACTGGTAATGACTATTATGATATGGACGAAAATGATCCAGTTTTTGAAGAAATAGAATTATTTGTTTCCCAAGTTTTACCTAATAAAGAGGTAAGGGAGTATGTATTAATGTTATTATCTACATTCATTTGTGGAGAAACTGGAGATGAACTATTTCATATTTGGACGGGTTCTGGGGGTAATGGTAAATCTAAATTAATAGAACTTTTTGAATTAGGATTAGGTGAATATTGTTGTAAACTTCCGATAACTGTTTTAACTAGAAAAAGGGCTTGTTCTAATGAAGCTACACCTGAATTAGCAAGAACTAAAGGAAAACGTTTTGCTTGTTTACAAGAACCAGATGAGAATGAAAAAATTCAAGTTGGTTTAATGAAAGAATTAACTGGTGGAGATACCATTCAAGCGAGAGCATTACATAAAGAACCAATTGAATTCAAACCTCAATTTCATATGATATTGACTTGTAATAAACTCCCAAGAATACCTTCTGACGACGGCGGAACTTGGAGAAGATTAAGAGTTGTTGAATTTACATCCGAATTTAAAGAAGAACCAGATCCAAATAATCCTAATCAATTTAAAATAGATCATGATCTGAGTAATAAATTGAAAAATTGGGGTCCTGCATTTATTTGGTTATTACTAAATAAATATTATAAATTATATAAAATAGGAGATATTGAAAAAGGAATTTCAGCAGGCTTGAAAGAACCGAAAGAAGTAAAAGCTTGCACTAAAAATTATAGAGTATTAAATGATGTATATGCAGAATTCATTGATGAAAATATTGAAGAATATGCGAAAGGTATAATGACAATGCACGAAATTTTTGGAGTTTTTAAACTATGGTATAAAGAATCATACGGCGATGTTAAATGCCCATCCAAAAAAGATCTTAAAAATTATATGGAAAAGAAATATGGAAATGGTCAAGGTAAAGGTAAAGGAACTTTTAGAGGAATAAGATTTATCCCTCTCGATGATTCTTCTGGAGAAGAATCAGAAAGTGATTTGGAACAAAACATTGAAGTAGAAGCAGAAATATAAAAAAATAATAAATTTTAATAAAATTAGAATTTTATAAAATTAAAATTTTATTAAATTATTTTTATTTAATTCTTATATTTTGAAATATTGAAATTAATATTTCTACCTTTGAAAAAATATAATATTGCAACTGCAAATAGCAAAACTGACAAAAATATTAATATTATATTTAACCTCCTTATTTTCTCAGATTTGAGCATATAGTTTAATTCTTTGAAATATACTTCTCTATTTTTTGTAGTTATTAATTCAGACATTTCACCAATCTCATTTAATTGTATAGCACTATTTTTATTATTTCTCCTTAATAATCTATCTTGTTTATTTATTAAATTATTTTGTGTATATATTAATATTATTTTATCATTATAAGTTTTTACTAAAATATTAATTATTTTTTTTTTATTTTCCCTTATATTTTGTAATTTTTTATTTAGTTCAGCACTTTTGTAGTTTGTATACCACTGAGGTCCATCTTTTGTAGAATAATAATTATATTTTGCATCCCA
>MDTG01196556.1_pt1 | contig 15371 bp, 9 predicted proteins | sample 811421 | NCBI WGS metagenome assembly MDTG01 (sample SAMN05326645, study PRJNA326480) | marine metagenome | isolation source: seawater | place: Pacific Ocean: South East | collected 2011
ATTCTTCCCCAGTGCACGCCAAGATCGGAGATGTTTCATGTGCAATGTTTTTTATGCGAGACGGTTTTTGGGGACTAAACGCCGACACGGGAAAAGAACTTTTCTTTGAGCGTTTCCGTTCTCCCATAAATGCTTCCGTAAATGCCGCCACCCCCTTGCTGGTAGGCAATACCGTATTTGTGACGAGCTGCTACGATGTCGGAGGCGCCGCTTGGTCGCTGAAACCCAATGGGGCGACTGGCGTAGGTGTCGAGGCTATCTGGAAAAAGGGCGATATTCTTGATGGGCATTACGCTACTCCCGTACATCACAATGGTTATCTCTACGGCTTTCATGGTCGCCAAGAGCGTGGGCCCGAGCTTCGTTGCGTAAGTCTTGCCGATGGTTCCGTTCAATGGTCCTCTGGGCGAATGGCATCTGGAAACCTTTTGCTGGCTGACGGAAAACTTATTGTACTTACGGAATCCGGAGAACTCCTCCTGACGCCTGTTTCTCCCAAGAGCTTCAGTGTTCTTTACAGGCAACAAATCCTTGGCCTTGAAGCTCGAGCTCATTTTGCCATATCCAATGGCAAGCTTTACGCACGGGACAAACGTCGCTTAGTCTGCTTGCAACTGGCTAAGGATTAGAAAAACAATGGAAGGACATCTTACTAAAGGAATGGTTTGTGAACACTAAGATCTTGCCGGCGATTTTGTTCTTGATTGCCGGCTCTTGTTCCGGAAATGAGCGATTTGCACATTTGTTTGGCCTTGTGAATGACTCCGGCCGGAATGTTTGCTACTTGTCGGAAGAGAGGTTGCGGCGACTTCCAAAAGCTTCGATTGATGAAAACCGTACTGGCGAAGTGAATGTACCGACCTCTATAAACCAAGCGATCTCTTCTGCGATGAAAGCTTTCGAGCAATAACTACATAGGCTGGGAGAGAATGGATTTGTATTGGGTAGTCTTGTCTTCCTCCGACATCGAGGGAGAAGAGCATTACCGGTACGAAGTCATGTTCTACGGGAAGAAGGAGAGCGTTTAAACGACGGCTTTGCCTTTTTATATCCTTATGGAAGGAAAGCCTGTAAACATGTGTTCGGGGGAGGAGTGGGAGAGAAAACGACCCACAGGGTCGAAAGAGGAAGGGGATTGACTGGCTTTGGGCTTACAGGGAATTAGGTAGCTTCTTTCATTCAGGATAACCGCAAAGTGTTTTCGTCTGGTTGATAAATAACTCAGACTTGGTTCACTATGTTTTTTGGTACGCCTTCCAAGAAGGCTTTGAGATTCGCCACTGTGACGTCGAGAAGACGCTTGCGGGCTGCGAGGGTTGCCCAGGCAATGTGCGGTGTTACGATGCAGTTCTTTGCTCCGATCAGCGGATTGTCGGGTTGCGGTGGTTCGGTTGACAGGACGTCAAGACCTGCTCCCGCGAGTTTGCCAGCGTTGAGGACATTCGCGAGCGCTTGTTCCTCGACCAGCGGGCCGCGTCCGGTATTGATGAGAAAAGCGGAAGGCTTCATGGATGCGAGACTCTCGGCGTTCACGACCTTTTCGGTTTCAGGTGTGAGCGGGCAATGAAGAGAGAGGAAGTCGCTGCGAACAAAGAGTTCGGAGAGGTCTACGGTTTCGACCTCACCGGGAATGCTCTCGGTCAGTGATCGACTGTGGGCGATGACTTCCATCCCGAAGGCTCGACCGATGCGAGCGGTTTCTTTTCCGATATCTCCGTATCCGAGAATGCCGAGAACGAGACCGTCCAGTTCCACGAGTGGAAAGTCGGTGAAGCAAAAGTCGGGACAATTCGCCCATCGCCCCTTGGCCACTTCATTTGCATGATGAGCCGTTTGCTGCGTGAAGTTGAGGATATGAGCGAAGGCCATTTGCGCTACTGATCTCGGTCCGTAGGCAGGCACGTTCGTAACCGGAATGCCGTGTTCGGTTGCGGCTTCGCAATCCACTATATTCACTCCCGTGGCGGTGACGCCTATGTAGCGAAGTGCCGGCAGGCAATCTATGGTTTCGCGGGTGACGAGCGCTTTGTTGGTGATAATGATCTCGGCTTCAGCGCATCTTTCCGCCACCAGTTCGGGAGGTGTGCGTTCGTATGCTTTAAGTTCGCCGAACTTGAAGAGACCTTCCCAAGATAGATCTCCGGGGTTTAGGGTATATCCGTCTAAGATTACAATCTTCATGTAATGGGGAAATGAAAACTAGGTCATTGTCATGGAATGCGTTCCCATGCAGGAGGAGGGGGTTACTTGCCGGAAGGGTCGTTTGCAGTTGCTTTCTTTCGTGCCAGTTGCAAGGCGAATCCCATAACGGTATCTACGTTGTTTATAAGGTCTTTCTGGCTTTGGGTAACTTTGTGGTCGGGTCGAATTCCACTCCCTTTCGGAAAAGTCTTTTTTCCCCGATAGTTTTCATAAAGGATCAGTGGGATTTCGAGCTGGCACCTCGAGTGTGGCAAATCGTACAGAACCATGTTTCCTGCCGTGAAGGTGGCATGTCCTCCTCCCGTCTCCTCGCCGATGAAGGTGACGTTGTCGTTATTAAGCAAGTAACTGCAGAAAACCGCGCCTCCGGAGTGAGTCCATCCGCTGATGAGAGCGAACACATGGCCGTCGAACGCCTTTTTCCTAGGCTTCCACCGGCGGTTTTTTTCATCGATCATGAATAGGCGACCGTCCGCCGAAGGCTTGAAGTCCTTAGCCAGTAATCTCTCAAGCATCTTGGGGAATTGATCACGGGCCAAGTGCTCTTTTACGCCGATTTTCAAGGATTTGACCTCAGCCGAAGCTGCATCGCGGAAAGTATCTTGGGCAAAGTACGAAAACAATTGGGAGTCATTGCCCACATAGCCACCGTCGTTTTGCCTCAAGTCGAGAATAATGTAATCAGTCCCAGAGCTCTCTTCGATCGCAGCGAAGTTTTCCTGAAGAAAAGATTTATATTTCTGGCGGCCTTTCTTGTTCAAACCAAAGTCAAAACTGTTCATGCTTAACAGCTGAATGCCTCTCTCAATCATCCCAAATTTGTATTTCTTTAGTTTACCAAGATCTGAGTGGCGGTCGATCAGCGTAGCTTCGAGCTTCTTGGCTGCGACGGCTTGTATCTCCTTGATTATTTTTTTCTCCGATCCAAACGGTACGTATTCCACTTGGAACTTTTCCTTGAGACCAAAGAAAAGAAAGTAATGTAGGGCGAACTCGTCCTCCATTTGACGATACTTCAGCGTGACGTTGTATCCGTCGGAGCGAATGTAAGGCAGCAGTTTTTCCAGCACTTGATTCATGGGTATTCCATCGATTGCAGTGATTTCAGCACCCAATGGAATCTCTGTCTTGGCATGATCCACATATGCTCTCGCGTTGAGAAGGGCAAGAGGCAACGGAAACAAGGGAGGCTCTTTTAGGAGGGATTTGAGCAGCTTGGGAGGGAGGTCGAAATAAGTGTGTCCACAGTAGGCTTTCTCAACTAAGGGAGCCACTTCCAAGTAGAACTCCCGCAAGGACATGGGACGACCGAAAGACTGATGTGTTTGCTCGAACTTTTTATCAAAGTAATCCTTAGGAGTGAATAGGTAAAGACCCGGATGTCCTTCCTCCAGAGCTTTTCTCAATATTGCGAGATCCTCCTTCGCCTGCTCGGGTTGCAAGACTTGGTCGAGAGTGGGGAACTTGCGATCCTTGTTTTTCTTGGCCGCTTCACAGTATTCGGGGTCAATAAATGTCAGGACGAACCCAACTAGAAGAAAGCGAGCCGACCATTTTGTATTTGGCATGTCTCGTTGAGCAAAGTTATTCTTCCTTGAGGCAAACGGCTTTACCATTTCTGGAATGCAAACATACGATGATTTTTATTTGGCCTGTAGATTACTTTTTTCCCTTCAGGCAGGTGATGGTGCCTTTTTCGGTGGATAGAAAAAGATTTCCGTTGGCTGCGACCATGCCATCCCAAGTGGGTAGATAGCCCAAGTCGTATTTACCCAAGGTTTCACCTGTCTCAGTGGATATGGCGAGCAGGACGGATCCTTGGTTGCCGTCGAGGGCTGCTTGCTGCTTGGCAATGACTTCGTTTACCGAATCATCCCTCGCCTTGATGCGCTCGAAGGTTTCCTCCTCGTCCATGACGTCGGGAGGTCCCGCCACGAAAACAATGTTCTTCGCCAGAACCATCCCTCGGGCAAGGACCGGGATGTCGTGGGTCCAATTGTGATTCACGCCGCTTCCGCCTTGCTGGTTGCCGCCTTTCTTGGGTTTGGAGGTGAAGCGGAAGGCACCACCGAATTTGCCTTTTTCCGGTGTGGCCAAGCTGACGGTTGCCTTGTTTTCGCTCGAGGAAAGGTCGATTGCCTTGCCATCGTCGAACGAGCAAGCAAGGACACAGGTTTTCTCGATGGGGCGGTTTCCTCCTGCATTTTCAACGACCTTGGCGAACATGTCAGGATCGACTTCGCCGAAGTGAAGGCGCACTTCGTCGATCAATCCCGTGAAGTTGAACGGGCTGCTATAATTGCCTACCGCGCTCAAGGCATCGGCACCGATATCCAGGCTTTGAATGGGGTCGGAACTGAGTAGGGCAGGGGCTTCTCCCTTGGCTGCGAGGCGACCGTTCAGGTAGAGCTTCATCGTGTTGTCCCCTGATAGTACGCCGGCGAGGTGATGCCATTTGCCTACGATTCGCTCGCGCGAACCGATGCTGGCCAATTTGTCGGAGGCTCGTATATGAAAGCGGGGACGTCCTTTTTCGACTGTGATGGCAAAGCCGTCCTTCGGGCCTCCTCTGGCCACGATTACCCCGTCGTTCTTGTCCGCTTTGATCCAGGCCTCGATGGCGAGGGGCTTGCCTTCAGGATTAAGTGTTTTCGGGGTGCCGAAGGTGATCATTTGCGTAGGTGTTCCAGTTGCTCGTCGGTTGGTGGCGGGTCCTGGCGTTTCTCGCCCTGCGGCTTGTTCCATGGGGGCCGAAAACATTTGGTGTTCGATGGTTGTCGTCCAGCGGAGGTATTGGGGCTTTCTGCCGAAACCGTAAACGGTGTCATTGTCGTGTACGAGGATGCGTCCCGACGGGGCGAACTTGCCGGCTTGGTAGTAGCCGCCGTGTCCTCCAGCGAAACTTCGACCGTACACCCAGTAGCTTCGGTGAAACCAATCGCCGTCAAGGAATCCTGTGGGCGAGAAAAGGTGGGTGCCTACTCCTTTTTGGACGGAACCTTGCGTGGACGGGCTGCCGGAGTGTGGACCGAGTCCGACGCGCGTTCCATTGTGGTCGAACTTTTGGGAGCGCATGTAGACGAAGTTGTCATCGCAAGAGAGAACGTCGGTTAGACCGACTGGCATATTTAGAATTTGGTGCCTTTCGGCTAGGTTCTTTCCTGTCTCAGGATCGGTTTCATTGATTGTCGTTCGGACAAGTACTTTGCCAGATTTTGCATCGAGTTTGTAGAAGCTCAGGCCTCCGTCGAGGAAGTTGGATCGTCCGGCCACGAAATAAGCAACCCCTTCGCGAACAAGGATGTTACCTGATACTGGCCATACGGATTCCAGTTGCTCGAATGCCATGTGGCGAAGATCTTCGGGGGCGGCCCGAAAGCGCCAGGAGAGTATGCCGTCGGAAGCACGCAAACTGGTCACAGTTCCGTCGGCTGAACCAAACAGTACGGCTCCATCGTGGTAGGTGGGTGGAGAATCCACGCGCCCGCCGGCAACATGGGTCCAGAGTACGTTGCCTTTATCCGCATCCAAACAGTGGACGGCGTGGGCGTCGATTTCAGCGACAAATAGCTTGCCGTCGGCAACGATGATGGAACTGAGGCGGCCTCCGTTCCCGATTTCGGTTTCCCATTGGGGATCGAGCTCGGGAGAGACTCCCGTGTTTGACTTGCCACTGCGGTTGGTATTGCCCCTATAGGTTGGCCAGTCAGAGGAATCGATCTTTTTCGGGGCTTTGGTCTTGCCATAGGCGGGTCCTTTTTCGAGGCGGGCGGGCTGTTTCTTTGCATCGCGCCCCTGTCGGTCGGAGCCAGCAGGTGCGAGTGCATTGAGACCGAAAAGCTTGGCCTCGGGATAACAGGCGCAGTTGTGTGGTGGAGCGTATACTAGTCCATTGCAAGGCATGATACCATAGAGGCAGCCTCCGCGCACCCAGTGGTTGAGATCCCAACTTGAGTTCTTGATGTCGACAAACTCGATGCCGGTACGGGATGCCAATAGAAAACGATCGGTGGCCTTCGCAATGTGGCATCGGTGGTGAAACCAGTAGGGGTTCACTTTTGGTGGAAAACTTTTCTTGGTTTCGCCCGTCTTGACGTCACGCCCCGTCCAGACTCCCGAGTCCTTCGTACTGGTAATTGGAGCCGACCAAACTAACCCGCCTATTACCAACAAATCCTCGGGGGATTGATAGCCTCCCCGTTCGTGCGGAGAAGTCCAGAGTGCCTTCCCGGTGGTCGCTTCATAGGCGGTCATCGAACGATCCCCTCCCGCAAAAAGGACCACCCCGTCAACTACCACCAGTCGGGGGCCGAAATTGAACTGCACGCTGGAACGGCGGGCACTTGGTGGACCTTGCCATGCCACCTTGCCGGTTTCGATTGCGATCGCGGTTACGGCTTTGCCGTCGTGAAAGTAGACGCGTTCGCCGTCGGAGGCGGGGGAGAGAGGAGCCACGGGGCTTTCGTGTTCCCAATGCTTCTTACCCGTTTCGGCATCGTAACACATGAGCACACGCGGGTTTTCATCCCAAACGAACTCGGTTCGGACGCGAGCCTGGTCGCCGACGTTATTCTTGGGGACGTAGTCCTTCAGTTCGGATGCTCCCTTGTTGACGAGAGCCAATAGCGATCCCCTTGTGACAAGTATTTCCTCGGCTCCCTCGGATCCCTTGTAGGTGACCAAGGTCTTTCCGGAGGTTGCATCCAAGGCCGACACCGCGGCCGTGATGCCCATGGTGAAATACACCCGATCGCCTTTGGTCACCAACCTGCGGGCCAGTTGGGTGGGACCGCTTTTGAGGGGCCAGAGGTGGTGGTGCCATTTCGGGATTTCGCGTTTCCAGAGGACGACCCCGTTGAAGGCGTCCCGTGCAATGAGCTTCCAGCTGGGTGGCAATTGGATGGATACGCGGGAACCCTCGTCCATGACGTAGAACAAGCGACCTTTGGTCGATGTCATGGCGCTCATGCTGGCCATGCGGTCGTGGTGGCGTGACCAGCGCGGACTGCCCACCCATTGCAGGCGGCGTGGTGGTCCGACTCTAGTATCCTTGGCCACGGCATTACCATCCGCTCCGTGGAGATAATGGGTCCACTCGTCGATGTCCTTTGGCCATTGCTTGTCGATTACCTTCCATTTCCCATCATTCTTTTGATAGGCCTTGCCCAGTGGCGTGAGCACTCTCTGGATCTCGTTTTGACTCACCTCGGCTCCTTCCTCGATCAAGAGCAAGTTCACCATGTTGTCGACATAGGGCAATTGACCGCCTTTCCATGAATCGGCTGCAATCGGACCATAAGTTCCGGCTTCCTCCCGAATCTCTTTGCGCACGGCATCCAGTTTGGATGCGTCCGTCACGAGGGCTTGGGCTTGGTAGCCGTCGCTTGGGCGCAAGGCAGTGGTGACTGTGCCGTCCTTGCTGCCGACATGGGCGACGAATCCGCCTTTGATTTCTGAGTCTTGCAGGATGCGCGAAATCTCGTCCTTGGAGGCACCCGCGAACAAGGCGGCATTTGCGTACATCCAAAGCGTGGAAAATATGATCAGTTTTTTCATGATTGAGGGATAGCGTTTGCGAGAAAAGCAAACAATTCTTTCCAGAGAGTCCGGAAAGGATACTTTATTTCTTCGCTAGTTCGGGGAAAGATTTTCCAAGGTCGAGTTTGTCGGCCATTTTCTTTTGCAACTTGAGTAAACGGGGAAACAACTTGCCGATGGTTTCCTTACCCTTCTGGGTGGAAGCCAGGTCGTTCATTTCATCCGGGTCTTCGCCTAAGTCATACAGCCGGATGACGGGCACGTCCGGATAGGCGATCAACTTTACCTCCTTGACCGTAATTGAACGCTGGGCGCTCAAGTAAGCTCCGTAAATTTCCTTGTAGGGGGATTTTTTCGAGTCCCCGCGGGCCAGGGGTAGGATGTCGTGAAATTCGACATGCTTGGGTTTCTCCACTCCGGCGAGGGAGAGCGAAGTGGCCATTACGTCCTGCAGGTATATGGGAGCTTCGACTTGTTTGCCCTTGGGAATCCCGGGGCCTTGTACGACAAAGGGTACGCGGGTGCTGTGTTCATATAGGTTTTGTTTTCCAAGCAGACCATGGTGACCGACCCCCAATCCGTGGTCGGCGGAGTAGAAAACGTAGGTGCTGTCTGCAAGACCTGATTTTTCCAGTGAATCGAGTATACGCCCAATCTGCACGTCCATGTGCGTAATGATGGCGTAATATTCCTGGCGGTTCACTTTGATGGCATGCTCGGTTCGAGGCATCGGGGCGAGTTTCTCGTCCCGAAGGCTGTGCGGGCAACGGATCTTGTCCTTGTATGGATACATGGGGAGGAAGTTGGATGGAACTTTGATCCGGCTCAGGGGATACTTGTCGATGAATTCCTTGGGTGCTTGGCGGGGATCATGAGGTGCATTGAACGCGACGTAGGCGAAGAAAGGATTCTTGTCGGCATGCTTCTTGGCTTCCTCAAGAAAATAGACGGCATCTTCGGCCACGATTTCACTCCAGTGTTTTCCGCCTTTCCAAAACCCCTCGAACTTCGGATCGTAAGGACTCCACGGGTCGGGCTTCCCGGGAAGCGGTCGGTTGTATCCTGCAGGCGTCTGGTTGGGCATGCCCCCACGCACGTTACGGGTAACATCGAAGCATTTCTCGGCACTTGCCCGGACATGCCATTTGCCGGTCATGTAGGTCTTGTAGCCAGCGGCTTTCATGTTTTCCGACCAGAAGCGCCCGTCGGCTCGTTCGGTTTCCGCTTTTTTGGATGCTTGCTCGGCCCGCCAGATGAAGCGTCCGGTGTTGAGCATGTGTCTGCTGGCCACGCAGACCGCACCACTCCAGGAACCCATGTTGTATGCCCGCATGAAGCTGGTACCCGACTTCATCAGTCTATCGAGATTGGGGGTCTCTATATCGGTTATACCGAGATGACCGATGGTCTCGTAGCACTGGTCGTCGGCAAAGATGAAGAGAACGTTAGGCTTCTTCTTGGCGTTAAGGGCACATGCGAAGGCAAATGCCCCGGCAAGCATGAGGAGTGTTGGGCGAATCATGTCTCTTATGCTTGGGAACCCGTAGAGTCTTTGCAAGAGTGTAGAATGGGAGAATAAACTTTCTTATGTGTCACTCGTTGGATGCGTTTTGGTCATCGCCTTCCGTATTGTTGGCATCGCCGTCGATGAACTCGTCGGGGACGTCCTCTAGTTTCGGCAACCTCTTCGGTGGGTCTGGGAGCTGCCGGTCTTCCTGAACGCGTGGGTTGTTGGCCGTGTCGTATTTATCAAATGCGACAACTCAGTAGTAGTTGTAGAGAGAAGCGAAAAGTGAAATCACTCCCTCAATGGCGGGGGATTTGACTTGAGAATTTGCATTAAAAAGCCCGCTGATACTGCGGGCTTTAATAAATGCAAAATTAGTTGCCCATCGGGTTAAAGGGCTCAGCGTCTGCAGTCTTGCATCACTCGTAACCAAACCTCTCGAATATCGTGCATCCGGAGAGAAGTCTCCTCCAAATAGTCACTGAGGATTTTGGTGTTGTGATGCTCAAAAAGGCGATTGAGCCGAAGGGATTCGTTGAGTGCTGAGTGAGATTTCTTGAAATGGCATATGGCGAGTTGGTAATCACCAAGATCCAAGCTTTGGGCTCCTAGAAGAGAGTGTCGCTCACCATCTGCCAAGCTAGTGCAGTAACTCCATGCTAAGTTGGCTTGCGGTTGAACCCTATTGTTCCGCATGAGGTGTTCCCATGATGCCCGTAGATAAACATAAAGGGCGGTGGTGGAAACATAGACGGGGTGTTTGTGAATGGTGTAAGGATCCGAATCCGTGCAAGCTTCGTCTTCCTCTTGATCATTCAGGGCAGACTCTTCGGCAAAACCTAGTTCATCTTCAATTACCGACCAGTCGTCATTATCCCAACCCATAAGGTGGGCGGCTTCATCGAGGCGGTCGGTTTTTTCGCGAACGCTGTTATACACAGCTATGAAGCGAGAGACTTCCTTGTCGGAATCTCGAAGATATCGCTGCCAATCGGCTTCGTTCCAAGCTATCTCTCCTCCATCATCCCAATCTCCGTCGTAGTTGCTTTCGAAATCGTACTGGCTCATTGCTGAATTATTTGGAATCGCAGGAAGGGCGATGTGTCAAATCCTTGTCATCTACCGGGGAAAGAACAAGGTCAAATTTTTTTTTATGAAAGAGATTGGTAGCCAAGTTCATTTTGTTTAAGCGAATGGGATGGAGACTAATTGCTTTCGCTTGGGCGTGAAATTTTGGGGTAGGGTTCAGGGGGTGGGCTTTCGGTGGAACGTGAAAGATGTTTCGAGCAAATATTCGGTGACAGGCTATGTCAAAAACTTGTCCGATGGCTCAGTGGAGATGCTTGCCGAGGGGGAGGAAGAGGAGGTTTTATCTTTTCTTGTGGCGGTGGAAGAACGAATGCTCGGTTACGTAACCGAGCGTTCTCAAGTCACGAGGAAAGGTGAGAGTCAGTTTTCCGACTTCAGGATCAATTATTGATTTTGCAGGCATCGATTGAGGCTCATCAGGGCCATGGCTGTGCCGTATTGTTGGTGATAATCGTAAAAGGGGTAGTCCCACCAGGATCCGTCTTTTTCTTGAAGGGGCATGAGGATGGCTGCAAGGTGGTTTTGGTATAGAGGTTGAGCTACTTCTGGGAGGGTTTTGATGCAAAAGGAGGCATAATAGTGGCCATAGTAGAAGAAATAGCCGGCGACTGCGAACCATGATTCGTGGGGCACGGGGCGTTTGCGAGCTACGCTAAGCCAGCCGTTTCGGGCAATGAGGCGGTCCAAACAGATTTTGTGCACATCTTCCGTAACGGTTTTGTCTCCCCACAGTTGCAGGGCTAGGTTGCAGGCATGAGATCGCCCTAGACTGCCTCCGGGACGATTGATACCTCTTCGCGGTTTCCATTTCAGGTATTCTCCATAGAGATAACTGTGATCAGGAAGTCGTTGCCGCTGGGTCGCCTCGTAAGCTCGCTTGACGAGTTTTTCCGGTGGTTCGATACCGCGCTCCTTGGCTTCATGAAGAGCGAGGAGACCAGTTGCGTTGACGAAGGATATTGAACTGCCTGATGGTTGCTTGGTTTGGGCATTGAAGTCGTAATACCCCCAACCTCCGTCGATCGATGCATAACGCTCGAGCATGCCGAACTGGTGGCGAATTAGATTTTCGATGCGAAGAAGCTTAGTTTTTTTTGCATCGGATTTGCCCACGATTCTTTTATGCATGCGAGTAAGAGCTTGGATGCCATAGGCATGAGCCCATACATTGTAAATCGCCATGGGCGTTGCCCGTTTGAGGTAAGGCAGTTTTTCCAGCAAATATTCTTCCCCTTTGCCTATAACTTTGGAAAAATTCGAATCATTGCCCTTGTTTTCAATGAGTGCTGCAGTCGAAAGAGCAGTAACTGCGAGTCGGAAGGCACGGTGGGAACCAGGAACGGGAGCGTAAATGTTTAGCCCTTTGGTGTTTCGAGCGGAACCCCATGAGCCATCAGGGTTTTGACGATTTCTTAGAAAGGCACACCCTCGGTCTATGGAGTCGAGGACAGCTTTCTGCGTAGGAAATTCTACCTTTGGCAGGCGTATAGGTCGTTCAACTCCCAAATCATCCGCAATTACTGAGGTACATAGGATGAAACCCAGTAGGGCGTAGGGGAGGGGGCGCATCGTGGCGGTCTCGGGGAGGTAGTGGATTAATTCTTCGGCTTTTCAGCTAGAATTCTTTTCCCTGCTTTTAAGCCCTCGAGGATTTCAATGTTTTCTCCGGACTTTTCTCCTGTCTTTACCGTTTGTTTTTTTGGTTTTTTTCCTTCTCGGTGGAGATATACGAATTTAATATCCTCATCCTTCCTTTCGGAAAATACGGCACTAGTTGGCACTACGATGGCTTGCTCGTTTTCGTAGACGAGGAATTGGAGTTTACACGACATTCCTGGAAGAATTCTCCTCGCTTCTTTGGGTATGGCAACATCTACAAGAAGCTCGAATTTTCCCGGGGAGACAGGTACGCCAGACACTTCACGGATGCTCCCTGTTAGTTTTTGGTCAGGGAATGCCTTGCATTTCACCTTTCCCTCGTAGCCTTTCTTTAGCCGCCGTAGATCTGACTCTGGAAGGTTTGCACGCACGAAGAGTGGTTTTGATTCGACAACTGTCATAAAGACTTCGTTCGGTTTGAGCATACCACCTTTCCGAAATCGGGCTTTTAGGGCGGTGTCACCAGACCATTTGCCTCTTTCGAAAGTGCCCCTGTAGAGAACTCCCGAAGCGGGGGAGGGGAGTAACATCACCTTGCGGTCAGTTTCTAGGCGGGCAAGGTTTTCGGAAGCCTTTTTGTGCTGCTCTGCTAGCTTTTTTGATTCCAGTTGCTTTTTTTCCAGTTCGACTGGATAGGTTTTACGCAAAGCTTGGGAAGAAAGTTCGTCTCTCTTGGCTTTTTCCTTGGTCTCCAAATCCTCGCGAGGAATAGTGATCTTTAGGGCATCTTCATTTCGAATTTTTGCACCTTCCAGAGAAAACTTGGCTCGATCAACTGTACGTTGGGCTCGTACAAGTATGATTTCCTCAGTTTCTTCGGTCAAGTCGTCGGCTTCGTACATCTTCTTGAGCTGTTTGAGCTCTTCTTGGGCGTAGTCCAAGGTGTCCTCATAGCTTTTTAGGCTCATCGCAGCGGCTCTTTTGTTGTAAGGACTTTTAATCTTCTGGTGTCGGGCCAAATCCTCCTTGGAGTATTTTTCCTTTCTCTCAATTTCTGATAATTTTATTGGCGCAATGGCCTCAGCAAGTTTCAGGTCGGCGGCGGCGATTGAACGATCCAAGTCGAGGAGCCGTAATTCGTGGCGGAGATTAGATATCTTTTCATCTATTTTTTCAAAATCGAATTTCACGAGCTGTTCGCCTTTTTTTATGACTGCGCCCTGCGCTTTCGCTTCCAATACCGTCAGCTCGGTCCAAGACTTTGTATTTACTGATACTTCGCTCATTCGGGCACTCTCGAAAACGCCTTCAAGATTTAGTTTCACATAGAGAGGTTCTCGTTTCGCCTCGTGTGTCTTGGCTTTGCTTCCTTCCTCTTTTTTCGCTCCCTTGGTTTTTTCATCGCTCTTCTCGCTTGCTTCTTCTTTTTTTTCAGAATCGGTGGCATTTTGGGATTCATTTTTCAAGTCAGCCTTCTGGTCTTTTACAGGTTTGGCGCATTCCTCGGTGGCGTTTCCTTGCGTGCCTCGTATTTCTGGCTTGGCGTTGGCTTGGGGCAAAAAGAATAATGAAAGGCACGCGAGTGCGTGCAGGTGGTGGTGGCTGTTTTTCATTGCGTTTACGAATTTGAAGTCGTGAAAAAATAGGAGATGTTAGAGAGGCTCTGTTAAGGCAAAACGGTTTGCTTCGAAGTGCTTCTGAAAACTGATTAGGGCTCATTGGCCATTGATTCTGCGAGCGTGGAGACGTCACCGCCGGTGGGCAACTGAAAAGCTTTTAGTTCGAAGCGATGGAGGGAAGCAAGGAGGTGGTCGAATATATCGCCTTGAATGCCCTCGTAGTTTACCCAGTTCACGTCGTTGACAAAAACATAGATTTCGATGGGAAGACCTTTTTCTGTTGGCGCGAGTTGGCGGATCAGAAAGGTCATGCCTTCCTTGTGGATATTTTCGTTCGATTTGAGATAGGCGGCGCAATAAGCCCGGAATGTGCCGGCGTTGGTAAGGCGGCGACCATTGACCGGTTCCGTCAAGTCGACTTTGTTTTCCTTGTTGTGAATCGCCACCTCTTTTTTCTTGTCTGATAGATATTCATGCAACAGTTCGATTTTCTCTAGGCGTTCGTATAATTCGTCGTTTACGAATCGAACGGAATTTAGATCCAACGAGATGCTTCTTTTGATCCGCCTCCCGCCGGATTCGCTCATCCCCCGCCAATTTTTAAAGGAATCGGTGACCAGTGCGTAAGGAGGGATTGAAGTAATCGTCTTATCCCAGTTCTGTACCTTTACGGTGGTTAGAGAGACTTCGAGGACATCGCCGTCTGCCCCGTACTTTGGCATTTCGATCCAATCTCCCTTTCGGACCAAGTTGTTTACCGAAAGTTGTATCCCTGCGACCAGTCCGAGTAATGCATCCTTGAAAATCAGTAGGAGGACGGCCGTTAGGGCACCGAGTCCCGAGATGAAGTATAGGGGTGACTTGTCGAAAAGGATGGAAAGTACGAAGATTACGCCCGTCGCGTTTATTAGAATCTTGAGTGCCTGAGATAGTCCTCTAAGCGGGAGTCGTTTTGCGATTTCGAAATTCTGGTAGACGGCTAAGCCCGCGTTCAATAGGGCATCGAAGGCGACCAGCCCGATGACGACCAGATATACATTTACTACCGCTTCCGCCAGTCCAAGCAAGGATGCAGATCCGGTAAAGAACCAAGGAGCCAAAAACTTCACGAGGATAGCGGGTGCTAGATGCGAAAGCCTCTGGAAGAATCGAGCCTCCAGCAACGCGCCTCCGAATTTTCCTCCCGAATGCTTAACCACTGACCGAATTACTTTGAGCGCCATTCCCTTCACCAGACCGTTTATCAGCGAGGCCAACACAACCAAGATCACTATGGCTACGCAATGAGACAACCACTGGGCTGCAGTTTCGGAAACGCCAAAGGCATCTACGAACCAAATGATGAGCTCGCTAGGAGAAGAAGGAATTCCATTCATGGAAGACGATGATTCAACCTTTTGCGCTTACGGGCAAAGCTAAAAATGGAAACTGAAGACAGTCGAAAAGTTTTTCGGTTTCTGATTCTGCCCAAACAAAAAAACTATTCGCAATGGGCTGGAGAAAACTGCTCTCCATACTGCAAAACTGCCCTGGCAGAGCAGCAGGGCAGGCGATTGAGGATGAACGAATTCTCAACCGATGGATTCGATGTGTTTAACCTCAAGCGGAAAAGTCATTCGATTGCCATTGCGGGCAACCATCCTGAGCACTGCCTGCATCCCTTTCTCCAAGACATATTCCGGATCGAGATCAAGGGCGGTCGCGGCTTCATGAATCGCTTGGCTTGTCTCCTCGGAACAGGAAAGGCTCCCGTTGGAAGAAATCGAAGCTCGCCGCTGTGGCGAAGTAGTTTCCGTGACTGTGGTTACATCCGATTC
>MDTG01248213.1_pt1 | contig 15371 bp, 15 predicted proteins | sample 811421 | NCBI WGS metagenome assembly MDTG01 (sample SAMN05326645, study PRJNA326480) | marine metagenome | isolation source: seawater | place: Pacific Ocean: South East | collected 2011
TAATTAATCTTCTAATTTCACTTTTGGAACTTTCTAATTTGGATAAAACTATTAAGTCAATTATAGTTAATCCTTTATCAATATCTTTTGCTTTAACTTTTATTGATGGTAAATTCGAACCGAGTAAATTTCCAGAAAAAGCCTCTTTAGCAGCTTGATGTGAATTTAGTGCAGCTCTTTTGCCATGAAGCATAGATGTTGTTTCATTTGCTAGTTTTATTTTAAGTTCATTGATATTTTCATTTTTTATATTTTCTATTTCTTGAATCTTTAAATTTGTAAACATTTTTAAAAATTTAATTACATCTCTGTCATCGGTATTTCTCCAGAATTGCCAATAATCATATGGTGATAATAATTTTTCATCTAACCAAATAGCTCCAGTTTCAGTTTTTCCCATTTTGGCACCTGATGCTAATGTTATTAGGGGAGTTGTTAAACCATGGACTTGTTTACCTGAGTATCTTTTAATAAGTTCTATTCCATTGACTATATTACCCCATTGATCAGATCCACCAATTTGTAAGGAACAATCTTTTTTTTTATTTAATTCTAAATAGTCATAGGCTTGTAAAATCATATAATTAAATTCCATGTAACTTAGAGATTGTTCTCTATCTAATCTTAGTTTTACACTATCAAAACTAAGCATTTTATTTATTGTAAAATGTTTTCCAAAATTTCTTAAAAAATCTATATATTTTAATTTTGTTAGCCATTCTGAATTATCTACAAAAATTGGTTTTGCTTTTTCATTATTAGTTTTTAGAAGTTTTTCAAAAATATTTTTTATTTTTTTTATATTTAAATTAATAGTTTCCTTATCAAGAATTTTTCTAGTTTCATCTTTTCCGGACGGATCTCCAATTAAAGTTGTTCCTCCGCCCAACAAAACTATTGGTTGATGACCATGTTTTTGAAGCAACCTTAAACACATTATTTGTAACAAGCTTCCAACGTGTAAACTAGGTGCGGTACAATCAAATCCAATATAAGCTTTAATTTTTGATTTAGATGTAAGGTTTTGAAGTTTTTCTTTATCAGTGCATTGATGAAAGAAATTTCTGTCTGTAATATCTGATAAAAAGTTATTTTTCATAGATTTTTTAATCAAAAATTACTATTACACAATAATTATTATAAATTAAACTTATATTATGAATAAAGTTCTAACAGCAATTGGCCTAATGAGCGGGACCTCAGGAGATGGTATAGACTCATCCATCATTCAATCTGACGGAGAAGATGAATTAAGGATTATAGGAAATCAGTATATTCCTTACGACAATATTCTAAAAGTCGAAATTAGGACCCTTAAAGAAAAGATAAATAGTTTTAATGATTTAAAAAAAAAAGAACAATTTATTAAAGAACTTGAAAAAAAAATTACTAATTTACATGCAATATCTATTCAAAAAATAATTAATAAATTTAAATTGGAGAAATCTTTAATTGATGTAGTTGGTTTTCACGGTCAAACAATTTATCATAGTTATAAAGAAAAAGTCTCCAGACAGTTAGCGGATGGTTTTTTGTTAAACAAATTGACCGACTTAAATATTGTTTATAAATTTAGAGATAATGACATTAAGAATGGTGGGCAAGGAGCACCTCTTACGCCTATTTACCATAATCTTATTCAAAATAAATTTAAACTTGAATTTCCATCTGCTTTTATAAATATTGGAGGAATTTCAAATATCACTTATATAAAAAGTAAAAATAAATTTTTAAGTTTTGATACAGGCCCAGGAAATTTTTTAATTGATAGCTTTATACAGTCTAAATCAAATAATAAGATACAATTTGATAAAAATGGTGAAAGTGCATTCAAAGGTTCAATTAATGAAATTATTTTAGAGAATTTTTTAAACAATTCATACTACGAAACTAAACCACCAAAGACTTTGGATGTTAATGATTTTAATTTAGCGGGCATTAGAGGTTTAACTTTAGAGGACTCAATAACAACTTTATCAGAATTAACATCTAGAACTATATGCGACTCTTTAAATTTTTTTGAAGAAAAGCCAATACAAATATTTTTATCAGGTGGTGGAAGAAAAAATAAATATATTTTTGAAAGAATTAATAAATTAAGTAAATTAAATATTAAAAATATTGATGACTTAAATATCGATGGTGATTTTATCGAGTCTCAAGCATTTGCTTATTTAGCTATTAAATCTTTCAAACAAAAACCAATCTCTTTTCCAGAATCTACTGGTGTCAATTCTCCTTCTCGAGGAGGGGTTTTAATATCCTCTAAATAAGTGCAGTTTTTTCTTTAATATATTTTTCAATCTCGATATTTAATTCTTTTTCACTACCTTTAAAAAAATGATTAGCATTTTTTATTTTAGTAAACGCTACCTCTATACCTTTTTGACTTTTGATTCTTTTATCTAATTGATCAATACTTTCTTGGGTGACTAATTCATCCGAGTCACTATAAATCACTTGACCTGATGTAGGGCAGGGAGCTAAAAAAGAAAAATCATAAACATTAGGCTGAGGAGATATAGCAATAAAATTATTTACTTCAGGCCTTCTCATAATTAACTGCATACATATTAGTGCACCAAAAGAGAATCCAGATACCCAACATTGACTATAATCTATATTTTCTCTTTCGATCCAATCTAATGCTGCAGCAGCATCTGATAATTCCCCTAGACCATTGTCAAATACTCCATCACTTTTTCCTACTCCTCTAAAATTAATTTTGATTACAGAAAAACCATTTTCTAAAAAAACATTATAAGTTAGTTGAACTATTTTATTGTTCATAGTTCCTCCGTACTGAGGGTGTGGTTGAAGGACTATCGCAACTGGAGAACCAAATTTAGGATTTTTATAATATTTTCCTTCAAGTCTTCCAGCAGGTCCAGGTATAAATATTTCGTTACTTTTTGGTTTCATTTATTAATAATGATTATTATTTTCAAAAAAAGAATAGATTTATAACATGTTTTAGCGCGGCAATTTAATTTTTTTAAACCTTACTAATTTACTAGGATTAGATAAATTATTGTTGTATTACAGGCTTAATTTATGAAATTAACTACAAAAGGTAGATACGCAGTAATGGCTATGGCTGATCTAGCATCTTATGCTAAAGATAAACCTATAAGTCTGAGTGAAATTTCATTAAGACAAAATATTTCTTTATCTTATTTGGAGCAATTATTCCTAAAATTAAAAAATAAAAATTTAGTAAAAAGTGTACGCGGTTCTAGCGGTGGTTATGAGTTGGTAAAGCCTGCAACAGAAATTAAATTGTCAAATATTATTTTTGCAGTAGATGAAACCGTGCAAACTTTAAATTGTAAAAAAGATTCTAAAAAAGGATGCAATCACAAAACTATGAAATGTATAACTCATAATTTATGGGATGATTTAGAGAAACATATAAATAGTTTTTTTGAAAAAGTTAAACTAGATGATTTAGTAGATAAAAGTAAAAATTAATTTTATGAAAACACAAAAAGATATAAACACAAATCAAGATTATAAGTACGGTTTTTCAACTGATATTGAAAATATAAAAGCACCTAAAGGATTAAATGAAGATACAATTAAATTTATTTCAAATATTAAAAAAGAACCTAAATGGATGTTGGAATGGAGACTGAAGGCTTTTGAACGACTAAAACATCTAAAAGAACCAAATTGGCAAAAACCCAAATACCCAAAAATTGATTACCAGGATCTTTATTATTATTCCGCTCCTAAGAGCGCCTCAGAAAAACCAAAAAGTTTAGATGAGGTAGACCCAAAATTGATTGAAACTTATAAAAAACTAGGTATTCCTTTACAAGAACAAAAAAGATTAAGTGGTGTTGCTGTAGACGCAGTTTTTGATTCTGTTTCTGTTGCAACTACATTTAAAGATGAATTAACAAAAAAAGGTATAATTTTTTGTCCTATTTCTGAAGCAATTATAAAGCACCCAGACTTAGTTAAAAAATATATTGGGTCTGTAATTCCTATAAGTGACCATTATTTTGCTACACTTAATTCAGCAGTTTTTACTGATGGATCTTTTGTTTATATTCCTCCAAACGTGAGATGTCCGATGGAATTATCAACTTATTTTAGAATTAATGCGACTGAAACTGGTCAATTTGAGAGAACTTTAATAATTGCAGATAAAGGTAGTTATGTAAGTTATCTTGAGGGATGCACGGCCCCAATGAGAGATGAAAATCAACTTCATGCTGCAAATGTTGAGCTTATAGCTTTAGATGACGCAGAAATAAAATATTCAACAGTTCAAAACTGGTATCCTGGTAATAAAGAGGGTGTTGGGGGAATATATAATTTTGTTACTAAAAGAGGTATTTGTAAAGGAAAAAATTCTAAAATTTCTTGGACACAAGTAGAAACTGGTTCAGCCATTACATGGAAATATCCAAGTTGCATTCTCCAAGGAGATAATTCAGTTGGTGAGTTTTATTCTATTGCCATAACAAACAACCATCAAAAAGCTGATACTGGAACAAAAATGATTCATTTGGGAAATAACACTAAAAGTAAAATTATATCTAAAGGTATTTCAGCAGGTAAAGCTGATAATACTTATAGAGGATTAGTTGATATTCATAAAAAGGCTTTGAATTCAAGAAATTATACTCAATGTGATTCTTTATTAATGGGTAATAAATGTGGTGCGCATACCGTTCCTTATATCAAAAATAAAAATTCTACATCTACAATTGAGCATGAGGCAACTACAACAAAAATTAATGAAGAACAACTTTATTATTGTAATCAAAGAGGGCTCGATCAAGAAGAAGCCGTCAGCTTGATAGTTAATGGATTTTGTAAAGAAGTGTTGCAACAATTACCGATGGAGTTTGCAGTTGAAGCTCAAAAATTAGTTTCTATTAGTCTAGAGGGCAGCGTAGGATGATGTTAGATATAAGTAATTTAAAAATTTCAGTAAATGAAAAACCTATTTTAAATGGTTTAAATTTAAAAATTAAAACTGGAGAAATTCATGCAATTATGGGCCCAAATGGTTCTGGTAAAAGCACATTAGCAAATGTTTTATCGGGAAAAAAAGGCTATGAAATTTCTGGCAGCATAATTTTTAACGGCGAAGAATTAAATGAAGTTCCCATTGAACAAAGAGCTCAAAAAGGAATTTTTCTTGCATTTCAATATCCTTTGGAAATTCCAGGAGTAAATACAAATAATTTTTTAAGAACTTCATTAAATGCAATAAGAAAAGCAAAAGGAGAAAAAGAATTAGATACTTTAACTTTTTTAAAGTTAGTAAAACAAAAATCACTAGAATTAGGGATAGACGAAAAGTTTCTTTCTAGACAATTAAATGTTGGTTTTTCGGGTGGAGAGAAAAAGAAAAATGAAATTTTACAAATGAAATTATTAGAGCCAAAATTATCAGTTTTAGATGAAACAGACTCTGGTTTAGATATAGATGCATTAAGAATAGTTGCAGATGGTGTAAATTCATCAAAAACTAAAAATAATGCTTTTTTAATAATAACTCATTATCAAAGACTTCTTGATTATATTAAACCAGATTTCGTACATGTTTTATCAGAGGGAAAAATAGTGAAAACCGGAGACAGTAAACTTGCTCAAGAACTCGAAAAGTCTGGATATACAAACTTATAATTACAATGATACAAGATTTTAAATTTAAAATAAATAACGTAACACCAAACGAAAAAAAATTTAGAGAAGAAAGTTTAAATTTTTTTAATAAAAATGGGTTTCCAAATAAAAGACTAGAAGAATGGAAATTTACAGATTTCAATCAAATAGTGCTAGATAATTTTAAGGAGTTGAAATCGAACTATTCTGTTGATACCAAAAAAACTATTGAACCAATTAAAGATTTTGAACATAACTATATTGTATTAATTAATGGCTTGTTAAAATCAATAAACTTAAAATTTGAAAAAGAAAAATATATAAAGATTCAAGATTATAATGAAAGTTTAATTAAAAATATAAAAACTAATAACTCTTTAATTAATTTAAACAATGCCTTAAATCAAGGCGGTTATTATTTAGAAGTTCTAAAAAACTATAAATTAAACAAACCATTAGTAATTTATAATTATTTTTTAAATGATTTAACAAATCAAGTAATTAATAACAAAAATCTAGTCAAATTAGATAATAATTGTAAAATAGATTTAATTGAATTTAATTTTGATATTTCAGAAAGTAATTTTATTCAAAATAATTACACTACTATTAAGATTGGTGAAAATTCTATATTGAAAAACTACACTGTACAAGGTTGTGGTAGTAGGGGCATTTATTATAAATATATTAAAAGTAATTTAGGTAAAAAATCTATTTATGAAAATCATATTTTTTCGTCAGGATTAAAGTTTAATAAAATAGAGGAGGATGTTTGCATAAATGGTGAAAATGCAGAATGTAAAATTCAATCTGCTTTATTTTTAAATCAAGATGAACATCAGGAAATTAAAACTAATCTTACTCATAATGCACCCAATTCCAAAAGTTATCAAAAAATTAAAAATGTTTTAAATGAAAACTGCAAAGGAGTTTATCAGGGCAAAATATTTGTTAAAAACATAGCTCAAAAAACTGATGCCTATCAATTAAGTAAAGCTTTATTGATTAAAGATTCTTCAGAATTTAACGCTAAGCCAGAATTAGAAATATATGCTGACGATGTTAAATGCTCGCACGGATCTACTTCAGGTAGTGTAAACGAGGACTCAATCTATTATCTAATGACTCGTGGAATAACTAGAAAAGAAGCAGTTAAATTACTTACTAAAGCTTTCTTATATGAAATATTAGATTTTATTGCAGATCCTAAAATTAAAAAATTAATAGAAAAAAATCTAGATAGACAAATTTATGGACATTAAAAACATCAAGACAAAATTTCCTATATTTAACCAAAAAATTAATGGAAAACCATTGGTTTATTTAGATAGCGCAAATTCTTCACAAAAACCAAAATCAGTAATTGATAAGATTTCAAATTTTTATGAAACAGAATATTCAAACGTCGGCAGAAGCGTACATTCATTGGCTGTTAAAGCGACCAATAGATTTGAAGAAACTAGAGATAAAGTAAAAAAATATATAAATGCAAATTTTAGAGAAGAAGTTATTTTTACAAAAGGAGCAACTGAATCTATTAATCTTGTTGCATCTACATTTGGAGAAAAATTTATTAATAAAGGTGATGAAATATTAATAACGGAATTAGAACATCACTCAAATTATGTACCATGGAACTTCCTCAGAGAAAAAAAAGGTGCAGTTATTAAATTTGCTCAAATAAATAAAAATGGAGAAGTAGAAATCGATGAAATTAAAAAAAATATTACCTCAAAAACTAAAATAATTGCAATTACTCATCTATCAAATGTTACTGGAGCAATAATTCCGATTAAAAAAATTGTAGATATTGCTAATGAAAAAAAAATACCAGTTCTTGTAGATGGAACTCAAGGTGCGCCCCATCTTGAAATTGACATGCAATCTCTTGGTTGCGATTTTTACGCGATTTCATGCCATAAAATGTATGGTCCAAATGGATTAGGAATATTATATGCTAAAAAAAAATGGTTAGATATACTTCCTCCTTATCAAGGAGGTGGAGGCATGATTGACGAAGTAAAAAAAGATAGTATTACTTATGCTAATGCCCCTACTAAGTTTGAACCTGGGACTATGCAAACAGCTGAGGTTGTCAGTTTTTCAGAAGCCATTAAATTTATTGAGGACATTGGAATAAAAAATATATTAACTCATGAAAATCATATTATGGAGTATGGTATAGAAAAATTAAAAAAAAATAATTCCGTCAATATAATAGGCAGTCCAACTGAAAGAGGCTCGGTAATTTGCTTTACAATTAAAGGAATACACCCTCATGATATAGCAACTATATTAGATGATGATGGGGTTGCAATTCGTGCAGGACATCATTGTTGTCAAATACTACATGACAAACTAGGTATTTCAGCGACTGCAAGAGCATCTCTAGGAGTTTACAACACAAAAGAGGACATGGATATCTTGTGTCAAGCCATTGATAATTGCAAAAAGGTTTTTAATATCTAATAATGGAAATCAAAGAGCTTTATAAAGAAATAATTTTAGATCATGGAAAAAATCCAAGAAATAAAGGTATTTGCAAACAGTTTAATCGTGATGCCAAAGGGCACAATCCTTTATGTGGAGACAAAGTACATATTTATTTAAAACTTAACAAAGAACAAAAAGTAGATGATGTGAGTTTTGAGGGGGAAGGATGTGCTATTTCTTTAGCGTCAGCTTCTATACTAACTGAAATTATTAAAAATAAGGATTACAATGTGGTAAAAATAATTATTAATGATTTCATAAACATGATTAAAAATGAAGTAAAGATTTCTGTTAACAGTTTGGACGATGATCAAAAAACAACAATAATGTCTTTATCAGGTGTAAAACAATTTCCAATGAGGGTGAAATGTGCAACAATGGCTTGGCATACACTTAGCTCAGCTTTAAATGAAAAAAATGATTGATTTAAAAAAAAAAATAATTGAAGAGATAAAAAAAATATACGACCCAGAAATTCCAGTAAATATATATGACTTGGGCTTGATTTATAGAATAGAGGTTAAAGAAAATAAAAATGTACATATAGACATGACTTTGACTACACCAAACTGCCCAGTAGCAGAAAGTTTGCCAAAAATGGTAAAAGAGAATATACTTAATATGGATCAAGTTTTAGATGTAGATCTTAAATTAGTTTGGGACCCACCGTGGTCAAAAGATATGATGTCTGAAGCTGCAAAACTAGAGCTAAATTTATGAATAAACAAGTCATCAGACTTAGCAATAATGCTGCAGATAGAATAAAAGAAATAATGTCATCAGCAAAAGACTCAGCAATAGGAGTTAGAATTGGAGTAAAATCTGGTGGATGCGCCGGAATGTCTTATGTAATGGAATACGCTAAAGAGGCTAAGCCAAATGAAGAAATTATTGAAGACAAAGGTGTAAAGGTTTTAATTGATCCTAAAGCCATAATGTATCTTTTGGGTACAGAAATGGATTTCAAGAAAGAGAAATTCTCATCTCAATTTATTTTCAAGAATCCAAATGAAACCGAAAGGTGTGGTTGTGGTGAATCTTTTACAATTTAATTAATTATTAATTTAAATTGGTAAATTATTAACCGCTATAATACATTTCAAATTCAATTGGATGTGGAGTATGTTCAAATTTGTATATTTCCTGAAATTTAAGCTCAATATAGGCATCAATTTGATCGTCAGTAAAAACACCACCTTGTGTTAAAAAAGCTCTATCTTTATCAAGATTTTCTACTGCCTCTCGTAAAGATCCACAAACAGTAGGAAGTTTTTTTACTTTTTCTTCTGAAAGAGAATAGAGATCATCATCAAATGATTTACCTGGATCTATTTTGTTTTTTATTCCGTCAATTCCAGCCATCAACATCGATGCAAAAGTAAGATATGGATTTCCAGCAGCATCTGGAAATCTAATTTCCATTCTAGCAGCTTTAGGATTCATTATTATCGGTATTCTACAAGAGGCAGATCTATTTCTAGCTGAATAAGCTAAAATTACTGGAGCTTCAAAACCAGGAATTAATCTTTTATAACTATTCGTTGTAGCATTAGCAAATGCGTTGATAGCCTTAGCGTGTTTTAATATACCACCAATATAATGAAGTGCAGTTTTTGATAAACCTGCATATTCTTTTCCCATAAATAAAGGAGTATCTCCCTTCCATATTGATTGATGACAATGCATACCAGAACCATTGTCACCTTTTACAGGTTTAGGCATAAAGGTTGCTGTTTTACCAAAAGAGTGAGTTACCATATGTACAGCATATTTATATAATTGAACATTGTCAGCCATGTTTGTCATGGTACCAAAATACATTCCAAGCTCGTGTTGACTAGGAGCTACTTCGTGGTGATGTTTTTCAACTTTAACACCCATATCTTTTAATGCTTTAAGATATTCACCTCTCATATCTTGAGCACTGTCAATTGGTGGTACTGGAAAATATCCTCCTTTTACCCCAGGTCTGTGACCCATGTTGCCGTTTTCATATTTTTTTCCTGTATTATAAGGTCCTTCTGAACTATCAATCATAAAACTTGTTTCGTTCATGTCATTTTTAAATCTAACATCGTCAAAGACAAAAAATTCTGGTTCAGGTCCAAAATAAGCCTTATCCCCTATGCCTGTTTCTTTTAAATATACTTCAGCTTTTTTTGCAGTTCCTCTCGGGTCTCTTTCATAGGGAGTTTTTTTTACAGCATCCATAATGTCACAAAATATATTTAAGGTATTATGAGAATTAAATGGATCGATAATGGGTCTAGATAAATCAGGTTTTAATATCATATCTGATTCATTAATTGCTTTCCAACCTGCTATTGAAGAACCATCAAAAAATACTCCTTCATTCAACATTTCCTCATCAACTATGCTTGCATCCATTGTTAAATGTTGTAATTTGCCTTTTGGATCAGTAAATCTAAGATCAAGAAATTGAATTTCCTTATCTTTCATCATTTTAAGTATTTTAGAACTCATATAATTTTATTCCTTTGTAATTTAGTTTGTAAATTTTGTTAAAAACTGTATTGAACATAACTAAATGTAGTATTTCAATATAATAATATAAACAGATGACAGCTATGCAATTTTTACATAAATACAATCTAAGCTTGAAATGAAAGAAGCAAAAACTTTTGATATATTACTATTGTTGATATTAGGAACAATATGGGGTTCATCTTTTTTCAATATAAAAATAGCAAGCTTTTCCTATGAACCATTTACTCTAGTTACATTAAGAGTTTTATTTGCGGCAATACCATTATTGTGCCTGTGTTATTATAAGGACATTAAAATTCTCGCTTTTTCAAAACAATGGAAAAATTATGCGGGAATTGGTGCATGTAATATTGTTGTCCCATTCGTTTTAATAGCAATAGGAACTAGTAAAGTTGATAGTTTCTTAGCGGCGATGTTAATGAGCACAACACCAATGAGTGGATTGATATTAGCTCATTTTTTTACAAAAAATGAAAAAATTACTTTTTTTAAATCTTTAGGAATTTTAATGGGTTTTAGCGGTGTAGTGTTTTTGTTTTTAGATAAGTTAGTAGTAAACGAAAGCAATTTATTTTACGCCTTAATCATATTAGCTGGCTCTACCTTTTATAGCATTGGAGGGTTATTGACTTTAAAGATTAAAAATAAAGGCAATGAAAACGTCACGACTTCAACAATAATTTGGTCTTTTATTTTTTTAATACCAATAACGTTCTTTCTTGAAAATCCGTTGGATACATCTCCAACTTTACAATCAACAATTTCACTGATCTATTTGGGTACTATTGCAACGGGTGCAGCCTGGTTATTAAGATTTAGAATTTTAACTGTTAATGGAATCGTATTTCAAACACAAGTTGCCTATATAATTCCTTTAGTCGGAGTTTTTTTTGGTTATTTCATTATGAATGAAGAAATTACTTGGAGAGTAATAATATCTCTTATCTTAATCATTGGAGGAATATATATTGTAAAAAGAAATAACAAGGGTTATAAAAAAAAGCATGCAAAGTAATTCAATTGAAATGAGTTTTTTATCCTTATTTACATTGCTAAGTTTTTTTATTTTTTTAGCTATTCAAAAATTTACTAGTAGCTCAGACAGTTTATTTTTAGACAAAGATTTTAAAAAACCACAATCATTTCACAAAATTCCTATTTCAAGAAGTGGGGGCTTAGCGGCTATAATTTCTTTATCTATTTTTCTTTTAATGTATTATTTTTTTTTCTCAAAAATTCTATTTGATTATTTAATTATAGGCTTAGGAATGTTTTTTTTGGGTTTTATAGACGATATAAAAATAAATATAAGTCCAAACATCAGATTATTATTTATGATTATTATAATCTCTATTTGTTCTTTTATATTTTCTATAAGATTAAATAGTGTAGATTTGTTTTTTTTAGAATTTTTACTTAATAATAATATTTTTCATATTTTCTTTATTTTATTATGTTTTTTATTCATAATTAATGGATCAAACCTAATTGACGGTTTTAATGGACTTTTAACAATACATTTATTGATAATTAACAGTGTTTTATTATTTATCAATTTAAAAGCTGATAACAGTGACTTTGCAATTTTAATTTTGGGACAAATAATCATTTTAATTTGCTTTCTTTTATTTAATTTTCCAAAAGCCAAAATATTTTTAGGAGATAGTGGCTCTTATCTTTTCGGCTCTTTAGTGACCTTAAATATAATTGAAACAAATAATCTAAATCCTAATATTTCTTCATTTTTTTTCTGTATAATTTTATTTTATCTATTTTTTGAGGTATTTTTTTCTTTCTTTAGAAAAATATATTTAAAAAAATCACCTTTAAAACCTGATGCTAATCACCTACATATGTTAAGTTATAGGTATCTTAATAGCTTAAATAAATTTAAAGATTGTAATTACATTAACTCAATTTTTATAAATCTTTTTTATATTGCTGGTATTTTGCCCTCTATTTACTTCATGGGTAACGGAATATTTTGTAGATATTGGTTTTTTTGTCTACTTGTACTTTATATTGTATTTTATTCACGAATTTATAGTTTCACCAAAAAGTAATTTGATATATAAATCACACTTTGCAAGTGTGGGGCAAGTGGCGGAATTGGTATACGCGCTAGTCTTAGGAACTAGTGCCGCAAGGCTTAAGAGTTCGAGTCTCTTCTTGCCCACCAAAGGAAAAATATGAAAATAGAGTCGCAATCAAAAAAAGGATTAAGAACAACTTTATCAATTATTGTTGATAAAGGTATTATTCAAAAAAAATTAAATGAAAGATTGTTAGAACTACAATCAGAGGTCAACTTACGAGGTTTTAGACCAGGCAAAGTACCATCTGAAGTTATTAAGAGACAATATGGAAAAGCAATTTATGGTGAAGTAGTAGATAAAATATTGAAGGAAACTTCTACCAAAGCTATTGAAGAAAAAAAAATTAAAGCTATTGGGCAACCAAAAATAGACTTAAAAACTTTTGGAGAAGGAAAGGATCTTAACTATAGTTTGCAGGTAGATTCTTTACCTGAAATTAAATTAAAATCCTTTGATCAATTTAAAGCTACATCTTTTGAAATAAAACTAGAGAAAAAAATTATAGATGAAAAAATTAAAGAAATTGCAAAAAATAATAAAAATTTTATAGATAAAAAAGATGGAGAAAAAGCTTTTAAAAAAGATCTTGTTGTTTTTGATTATTCAGCAACGGTAGATGAAAAAAAGTTTGAAGGAAGTGAAGGAAAAGGTGTTCAAATTGAATTGGGTAAAGACTTATTTCTCAAGGGCTTTGATGACCAATTAGTTGGTGTTAAAAAAAATGATAAAAAAATAGTTGTCGTCAATTTACCAGAAAATCATCCTAAAAAAGAATTAGCAAACAAAGAAACAAAGTTTGAGTGCACGATAATTAATGTAAAAAAGTCAGAAGAAACAAAAATTGATGACAAGTTTGCAAAAAATATGGGAGCAAAGGATTTAAAAGATTTAGAGAAATTAATTGAACAACAAGTGTCCTCCCAATACAAGCAAGCTTTAGATTCTATAACAAAAAAAGAAATATTAGATCAAGTTGAAAAATCACATGAGATTGATTTACCAAAAAATTTAGTAGAAACAGAGTTAGCCACAATAACAAAATCTCTTAAAAAAGAAGATCTAGAAAAACACAAATCAAGCAATGAAAAACTTGCTAAATCAAGAATTAAACTTGGCCTTCTGCTAAATGAGATTGGAGAAAAAAATAATATTAAAGTAACTGATGACGAAGTAAAATCTGAAATTAACAAACAAGTAAAAGGTATGCCTGGTCAAGAAAGTATGGTTATTGATTATTATAAAAAAAATCCAAGTGCCACTCAAAGCTTAAAAGGTGCAATTTATGAAGAAAAAATTATAACATCTATTAAATCAAAAATTAAAATTGTAAAAAAAAATGTCTCTACTGAAGAAGCTGAAAAAATATTAAAAAATTTAAATAAACCAGTAATAAAAGAAAAAAAATCAAAAGAGGACAAAATTTCATCAAAATCTAAAGTTAAAAATAAAAAATTAGTAAAAGGTAACCAATAGTTGTATAAAACCAATATGAGTCGTGATTTTGAAGAACAAATGAACAGTCTTATCCCTATGGTTGTTGAACAAACAAGCAAAGGTGAAAGAGCATACGATATATTTTCAAGACTTTTAAAAGAAAGAATAGTTTTTTTAGTCGGCCCTGTAAATGATAATGTAGCTTCATTGGTGACCGCTCAATTACTTTTTTTAGAGTCTGAAAACCCAAAAAAAGAGATCAATTTTTACATTAACAGTCCTGGTGGATTAGTAACTGCAGGATTAGGAATTTATGATACAATGCAATATATAAATTCGCCTGTTTCAACTTTATGTATTGGTCAAGCTTCATCTATGGGTTCATTTTTATTAGCCGCTGGTGAAAAAGGAAAAAGATACTCTTTACCCAACTCGAGAATAATGGTTCATCAACCCTCAGCAGGTTTTCAAGGACAAGCTACAGATATTCAAATTCATGCTAAAGAAATTCTCTCTCTAAAACAAAGGTTAAACAAAATTTACGCGAAACATACAAATAAATCTGAAGAAGAAATTTCAAGTGCTTTAGAAAGAGATAATTTTATGACAGCTGAAGAAGCTAAAAAATTTGGCTTAATAGACTCTGTGGTGGAAAAAAGAAAATAGTACACAATATATAGTTTTTTTCACAACTTATACTTGATAAGTTAATTATCTACATTTATTATTTGCTTATTGATTCGATATGACTGAAAAAAATAATAAAAATATACTGTATTGTTCTTTTTGTGGAAAGAGCCAACACGAGGTAAGAAAACTAATTGCAGGACCAACAGTGTTTATATGCGATGAGTGTGTTGAATTATGTATGGACATTATTAAAGAGGAAAACAAAAGCTCTTTAATAAAACATCAAGATGGAGTTCCAACACCTAAAGAAATATGTAAGGTTTTAGACGATTATGTCATAGGACAAAAATTTGCAAAAGAGGTATTATCAGTAGCAGTTCACAACCACTACAAAAGATTAAACCATGAAAATAAAAATTCTAACGAAGTAGAACTTTCAAAATCTAATATATTGTTAGTTGGTCCTACTGGTTGTGGAAAAACTTTATTAGCCCAAACTCTTGCTAGAATTTTAGATGTGCCATTCACAATGGCTGATGCTACAACTTTAACAGAAGCGGGTTATGTTGGAGAAGATGTAGAAAA
>MDTG01404499.1_pt1 | contig 15371 bp, 13 predicted proteins | sample 811421 | NCBI WGS metagenome assembly MDTG01 (sample SAMN05326645, study PRJNA326480) | marine metagenome | isolation source: seawater | place: Pacific Ocean: South East | collected 2011
AAAAAGTTAAAAAAAATACAAATCCTTTCCAAAAACTATAGAATTACAATTTATCAAAAATTAAGCTATATTTGTTAAAAATATAAATAATTAAATGTTAAAAGTTAATAAAATTTTAGAAAATGTATGTGAAGTAGCCAATGTATTTAATGACAAAGATCTTTTACAGATACTTGAAAAATTTCAAAATTGCAAAGATTGGGTAAAATTAGATCAAAATAAAACTACACATTATTCTCATGTTTTTAAAAATGACTCTAAATTTTTGCCAGATGAAAACGAAGCATATTTAGCTAAATTTTGGAGATCTGAAGGATTAACAAATGATAAATTTATTTTAAATAAAACCCAACAAGCATTAGCCAAAGTATTCAAACAAATATTCAATTTAGATGTCATTGAAATTGACCTGCGTTGCCATAAATTTACAAAAGGAGATCACTTTAGAGTGCATATGGATGGTTACGCTGGTGGATATGCCACAACTATTTCACTAAATAAAGATTGGAAGTGGGATTGGGGAGGTGTGCTGAATATTTTGCATGGAGAAAATTTAGAGAAAAGCCTTCCATTGTTACCTTCATGGAATACAATGAATATTTTAAACAATGATGTTCAATTAAGTCCACATTTTTTGGTGCCCATTCAGCCTTATGCTCAAAAAGCTAGGTATACAATTACTTGCTTTGTTAAAGAAAAAAAAAATTAAAATATTGTGAAATTTATTAACATTTTATAATTAAAAGTTAGATAAAAAACTTAAAAAGATAAACTATTACCCAAGATTATGATTGTTCATAAAAATCCTTACTTTGAAATAATATTAAAAAATAATTATTATGCATATAAGCCAAAAAATAAAGAAGTAATCATCCTACCAGTTGTTGATAATAATAAATTTTTGTTAGTTAAGTCTAAAAGAGTTTTATTAAAAAAATCAATCTACGAATTGCCAGCTGGAAGTATAAATAAAAATGAGAGTTTAATTCATGGAGCTATGAGGGAATTACAAGAGGAAACTGGAATAAAACTTTTAAAAAAAAATAAATTTATTAAAATGAAAGCTATTTTTCAAATTCCAAATAGAAACCCATCACCAATAAATGCATTTTATGTAAAATTAAGTGCTGATCAAATATTATATAAAAATTTTGATAGGAGAGAAATTTCTTCGATTAAGATTTTTAATTTAAAGCAAGTTTTGGATTTAATAAAAAGAAATAAACTCATAACTTCTGTCCCTATTGCTATTATATTGCAATATGTTATAAAAAATATGAATTCAAAAATTTCTTATCTTTAACATGAAAATAGCAGACTATATTATAAATTTTTTTGCAGAAAAAGGGATTGATACTGCATTTTTAGTTTATGGCGCAGCTAATGGAGATTTAGTTGATGCTTTTACGAGAAATAAAAAAATTAGTTATGTTGCAGCAATACATGAGCAGGTTGCTGGTTTTGCTGCAGAGGGATATTCTAAAATTAAGAGATTACCTGGATTAGCAATTTCAACAAGCGGACCAGGTGCCACAAATATGATAACATCTGTTGCGAACTGTTTTTACGATTCAATACCATGCATATTTTTGTCTGGAAATATTAATTCTCAATTTATGAGACCACATGATAGAATTAGACAAATAGGTTTTCAAGAAACTGATATTATCTCAATAGTTAAACCAGTCACTAAATATGCAGTGATGATTAAAGATCCAATGTCAATTAAATATGAGTTAGAAAAGGCTTATCATATTTGTACAGAAGGAAGGCAGGGACCTGTATTTCTTGACATACCTATGGATGTTCAAAAAAAAGAGATTAATCCAAACGAGCTAGAAGGTTTTATCGCTCAAAAAAAAATCTATGATGAAAATGAAATAAAAAAAGATATAGAAAAATTTGTTGAGGATTTTAATAAATCAAATAGGCCAGTATTTCTTGTAGGAGGAGGTGTGCAGCTTTCTAACACATTAGATGACCTTCTTTTCGTAGCAAAAAAATTAAATATCCCATGTTTTCCTACATGGAATGGAATGGATTCTATAACTAGTGATTTAGACATTTATGGTGGTAGAGTAGGAACATATGGCGGACCCGGAAGAAATTTTGCAATTCAAAACTCAGATTTATTATTTGGTATTGGTACAAGAGTTTCTGGAAGAATTACAGGAGGAAATACAAAAACTTTTGCAAGAGAAGCAAAAAAATATATTGTAGATATTGATGATGCTTTACTTGAAAAAAAATACCAGCAAGTCCCTTTCGATGTAAACATATATTCAGATTTAAAAACTTTTTTTAAAATTTTTAAAAAAGTATTATCTGAAAAAAACATTATTAAAAAAGATAAATGGATTGATAAAACTAGATATTATTTAAAAAAATATAATACATATAAAGAAGAATATTCAAATAAAGACGCATACACTCACGATAACAAAAACTTTGTACATCCGTATTATTTTTTAAATCAATTATCAAATAAGCTAAGTAATAAAGCAATTATTGTAGGTGACTGTGGTGGTTGTAGCGTTTTAGTTGGACATAGTTTGAAGACAAAAAATGGTCAAAGATATTTTAGTAATAATGGTCATGCTCCTATGGGATTTTCTTTTGGATCTTCCATAGGTACTTGGTTTGCATCAGATAGAACTCAAGAAATTATATGTTTATCAGGTGATGGCGGTTTTAATATGAATATACAAGATCTTCAAACACTAAAGAATTATAATATACCTATAAAAAGTTTTATTATGAACAATCATATTTATGGCATAACTAAATCATTTCAAAAAACAAACTTTGAAGGAAGGGAAGAGGCGTGTGGTCCTAAAGGATACAATCCACCAGATTTTATTTCAGTTGCAAAGGGTTATGGATTAAAAACTGTACAGGTCAATAATAACGAGGAAGTTGATAAATTAATTGACGAAGTTTTAAATTCAAATGAACCAGTAGTTTGTGATGTAAATTGTCATGAATTCCATGAATACGAGCCAAAATTAATAGGCTGGCAAACTCCTATTGAAGATATGTATCCTTATATAAACAGGAAGGAATTCAAAGAAGATATGATTATTGAACCGACTGAAAATTGGTTAAATCCATTTCTTCCAGATGTTGATAAAAAAATTGAAACGATGGAATAAATTTGAAAAATTTTTACAAAAATAAAAGAATACTTGTTGCAGGAGGAACAGGATTAGTTGGAATTCAAGTTATTAAAATTTTAGATGAATTAGGCGCTAAGGTTACTTCAGTGTCACTTGATCGTATTAAGATAGAAAGCAAGAATATTAAGTTTATTAAAAAAGATTTGAGAAACTTTAAAAATTGTGTTCAGCTAACTAAAAATATTGATATCGTAATTAATTTGGCTGGTGTTGCAGGTTCGCCACAAATTACAAGATCCAAACCAAAATCAATATTTACACCCAATATTTTGTTTGCCATCAACCTTTTAGAAGCATCAGTCATAAATAATATAAAATACTATCTTCATACAAGTTCATATGGTGTTTACAATCCAGATGGTGAAATGAAAGAGAATGAGAATATTTGGATGAAGAATTTATCACCAAATGATCTATTTGGTGGATGGTCAAAAAGAACAGGAGAATTACATGTTGAGGCCATTAGAAAAGAGTATCCAAAAATGATAATACCAATTATTAGACCGTCAAATATATTTGGACCTTATGCAAATTTTGACAATAAGAATTCTATGGTTGTGCCAAGTTTAATAAGTAAAATTACTTCTTCCCCAAAAGAAGTTAAAATGTTTGGGGACGGCTCCCAAGTAAGAGATTTTGTTTACAGTAAAGATGTGGCTAGAATGATACTTTTAATATTGAATAAAAAAATTAACGGTACATTTAATGTTGGAAGTGGAAAGGGAGTTTCCATAAAAACACTAGCTAATAAAATTAAGCTTATTTCAAATTCAAAAAGTAAATTAAAGTTTGAAAAGAAAGCTTTTTCAGGTGATAAAAAAAGAATATTAAATGTTTCAAAAGCAAAAAAAAATAAAGTTTTTGCTAAAACTAGTTTTGATCAATCTTTAAAAGACACTATCAACTGGTATTTAAAAAATAAAAGTCTTTATAAAAAAAGATACAATTCATTTCTTGAATAATTATAACAAACTTTTTTATGCCGTATTACATAAAAAGAAAAATTTTTAAAAGTTAAAAAAGCTTGTGGAGTGGTATTTTCTTTAATATCCTAATCATTTATGCAAGATAAAAAAAAAAATAGTGATTATATTTTTGTAAGTGGAGGAACAAGTGAAATTGGTGAAAAAATAATAGAAAATCTAATTTCTGAACATAAAATAATTTTCTCATATAATAAATCTTATAAAAAAGCTAATTCAATTGAAAAAAAATTTAATAAACAAAATACTATTTTAAAATATAGAATAGATTTAAATGATTTGTCTTCAATTGAAAAATTTTCAAATTTTATTACTTTAAGAAAAATAAAAATTACCAACTTTTTACATGTTGCAAACATTCATTTTGATCGAGGTAAATTTTTTGATATAAAAAAAAGAATTTTTTCAGACGTTATTTTCGGAAATTGTGTAGGATCATTTTATTTAACACAAAAAGTATCTCAAAATATGAAAAAAAACAAAAAGAAAAAAAATATCTTATTTTTTTCATCTCAATCTGCAGAGTATGGTGGTAACAAACTTTCTCCATATGCTGCATCAAAAGGGTTTATTAATTCTTTTAGTCGATCATTAGCAAAAGAACTTGGTTTATATAATATTAATGTAAATAATTTAATACTAGGTAAAATTAATACATCTAGTTTTCAAAGAAATTTTAAAAAACAATCTAATGAAAAAATTATTTCTGATATACCTTTACGAAGATTAGGAAATTTTGATGATATTGCAAATGTTGTTAAATTTATAATTTCAGTTCACAACTCTTACATAAGTGGTGCAAAAATTGAAATAACAGGTGGCAGATGATTAAAACTATTATCAAAAAAGTAAACTCACTCTTAATCGAGTGAAATGCTGATATTCTAAGAATGTTTAATTTTTAATGATTATTGTGATAATAAGTTTCTCTAATGAAAAATAAAAAAAAAATATTAATCCTAGGTGCAACAGGTTTTATTGGAAGGAATTGCTTAATTCATTTTTCAAAAAAGAATGATTATTCTACTTATGGCACTTATAATAAAAAAAAACCTTTTTATTGTAAAAATGTAAAATGGATTAAGGTAGACTTATTAAATAAATCACAAATAGATAAAGTTATTAAAAAAAAAGATGTTGTTATTCAAGCTGCCGCAACAACGTCAGGTTCAAAAGATATAGTTAACACCCCCCAGTTACATGTAACAGATAATGCAATTATGAACTCATTAATTATGAGATCAGCTTTTGAGCAAAATGTTCGAAATGTAATTTTTTTTAGTTGTACAGTAATGTATCCAAACTCAAAAAAAAAATATCTTTCAGAAAAAGATATTAAAAATAAAAATTTGGTTACGACTAAATATTTTGGTGCTGGAAACACAAAATTATATATTGAAAAAATTTGTGAATTTTTTGGGAATTTGGGTGAAACAAAATATACATGTGTTAGGCATTCAAATATTTATGGACCATATGATAAATTTGACTTAAACAAAGGTCATTTTTTTGCAGCAAATATGCTTAAAGTATTTAATCATAAGAATAAAAAATTATCAATTTGGGGCAAGGGAACTGAGATGAGAGATCTCTTGCATATTAAAGATTTACTCTCATTTATTGATCTAATATTAATAAAACAAAAAGCAGGTTTCAAAATTTATAATTGTACATATGGAAAATCTTTTAAAGTGATAGAAATTATAAAAAAGATTATTAAATTTTCAAAGAAAAATATATTTATATCCTGCGATTTGTCCCAACCTACGATACCAATAAATATTCTTGTAAACTCAAAAAAAGCAAAAAAAGAAATTGGTTGGTATCCGAAGGTAAATATTGATGAAGGCATAAAAGAAACATTTAAATGGATGAAAAAAAACTTATAAAATTTTTTAAAGAAAATAAATTCTTAATTTATTTTAATGTTAAAATATTTTTATAGATTATAAATATAACTAAGAGATATAATGATTTTATATAGTACAGCGCTAAATACCTATTCAAAACATTTTTTGATTATGCATCTTAGAAATAATAAATGGTTTTGGGATCACAAATTTTTTTTTGAGCATCTTTCTAAAATACATTATTTAAAACTTGTTAAATCACTATTAATTAGGTCACATAAAATTGTTTTTGTACAAATGGAGGGAGTGAGTCATCATTGGTATTATAATAGACCGACACATTTGGCAGATATTATATTTGGATATCGTAAAGGGCCTAAAAATATTTATTGGAACTATCTATTTGACGATTATGCAAGCGGTCGAACTTTAAATTTAATCAATAAAAAAAAATCAACTTCTGATCTTATTCCCAAGGTTTGCTTTATTTCATCTAATACTAATAAAATAAGATCTATTAAAAATAATTACCGTGACCTGTATAAAGAACTGGATATTTATGGTGAATTTCATAAACCTATTGATAAAGAACGCAATTTTAATCCTGCAAGATGTGAAGCTTCTTTGTCTACCACTTCTCGTTATATGGCATCACTTTGTATTGAAAATAACAATGATGAAGGCTATGCTCAAGGAAGTGCATTATGGTCACTTTCAGTTATGACGCCTCCAATTTTAAAAGCATCGCCAATAATGAAAAATTTTTTCCGCCCAGAGTTTTATATAAATTTTTTTGATTATATAAATATGACAAATCAAGAACGTTTAAGTGCCATTAAAAAAGTTCAAGAACGTTTGCTTTTGGGAGATGATTATTTAACAAATTTAACTCAAGATTACATAAATTTTTTTAAGGAGTCATTTGCAGGTGACGATGAGCCTGATCTAAAAAAAATTATTTTAGAGTCACAATCTTATAGAGAAAAATTTATTAAAATTTAATTATTTAAATTAATATAATAATATTATTTAAAAAAATATTTTTGAAGATTATTTAATGACAGCTTTATTTATTAATATTAAAATTGATCAAAAAGAAAAACTCAATCTTTTCAAGGTAACTCTAAAAAATATTGAAAATATATTTGATGAGTGCCATATCAAGATACGCGGAGAACTAGCTGATGAGTGTATTTCATTTGCGAAATCATTATTCTCAGATCGTGCAAGTTTTTATCAGGATCTTCAAGAAAAAGATTGGATTGCAGCAACTTTAATAATGATCGAGAATGTGAAATCACGTTCTATTTTTTCTTATTTGGAAGATCATAAATTATTAAAATCTTCAAATGATTTGAGTTTAGTTTTAAAAGAGTTTGATGCATGTCAATTAGACTATTTGTGCTATTCTTTCTTCAAGGCGTCTCGACTTGAGATTAAAAATCTTTTGCCGCTAAATCCTTATCATGGTAATCTATTATCACAATTTTTATTGGATAAAAAAAATATTAATTTATTACGTAAAATTTCTCCATATTATTTCACATTTTCATCAGCCAGTATTTGCTCAACACAATATTTTAAAGAATTACTTCATGAAGAAAATAAAAAATTTAAAATCTATTTAAGAAAATTATCTACACTTTTAAGTATAGTTTTTAAATATCCAAAATATAGAGTTTTCATTAATTTCATAAATTTTTTTATTTCTTATTTAAACTCAAGAATATGCTTTTATCCACCCAATTCCCCGTTCAATATGGAAAGAATGAATTTAGAAATGACTTCTTTTCAAATAAAGGTTCTTAAAAATAAATGGAGGTTTGGTATTCTTAAAGATGAACTTTTTGCAAACTTTGACGATGATAATAATGCTTATGGTGAAAGCTTAGTTAAAAGAGGCCTATACCCTCTAGAAACTAATAACGAAGAAAAAATAGAAAGTAAAAACCATACTAGTTTTTATATTAAGCTTAATGCAGGCGATTTATATGATCTTAGTTACTATAGCCAAATTCATAGAATAAGAATTTTACCAAGAGCATTTATATACGTAAATAATGGTCAGTTAATTATAAATTATAATAGTAAAGATGTAACTTTAAAAAAAAACGATCATCAAGTTTTTTACACCAATCTATCTCCAGTAATAAATTGTATAGAAGATGCTGAAATCAAAATAACGGTTTATGATGAGTGTTTTAAATAGCTAAAAAATTGTTTGTTTTACTAAATTAAATTAATATATTTAAATTTTAAGAATATATTAGACCTTATGTCTAAATCCAGTAAATTACTCCTAGATTTAGTCCATGTAAATTAAATTATAACTTTATGACAAATATAAAAAAATTATTTTCTCTTCTTTCTAAAAATGAAAAAAAGCGAGCATTTTTTTTACTAATTATGATTTTAATTTCTGCAATTCTAGACACGATTGGTGTGGCATCAATTATGCCTTTGATTGCGTTGTTGTCAAATTCAAGTCTAGTAGAAACCAATATGCTAATTAATAAAGTATATAATTTTTTTAGATTTGATGATCCACAGGTCTTTTTATTTTATATGGGAGTGTCTTTTTTTTTATTTTTTTTAAGTACTATGGTATTTAAAGCACTTACAATTTATTTGCAATTACGTTTCAGTCTAATGTGTGAGTATAGCGTAGGAAAAAGGTTGCTTCAAAGTTATTTATTTCAACCATATACATGGTTTTTAGATCGTCATGGTAGCGATCTAACAAAGAATATTCTTTCAGCAGTTAATCAAGCTATCAATCAAGGTTTATTGCCAATTTTTAATTTTATAGCTCAAGGTTTAGTCGCTTTTTTTATTATTATACTTTTGGTTTTTGTAGACCCAAAGTTGTCACTAATAGTAGGCTTAACACTTGGAATCATTTATGGAGTTACCTATAAATTATTCAGTAATATGCTAAATCGTATAGGTTTAGAACGTGTTCAAAGTGACAAAGAGCGTTACACAGCTATAAGTAATGCTTTTGGTGCTATTAAAGAAACAAAACTTGGAAGACTAGAAAATTTCTACACTAGAGTTTTTTCTGATCCAGCTAAGAGGTTTGCAAATAATCAAGCAACTGCTCAAATAATTGGCCAATTACCAAGATATATATTTGAGGCTATTGCATTTGGTGGTTTATTGCTAATAATTTTATATTTGATGAGAAAGAGTGAAGATTTTACCTCAACTCTTCCCATTTTATCACTTTACGTTCTTGCTGGTTATCGTTTAATGCCAGCATTGCAACAACTTTACAGATCTCTTGCTTCTTTACGTTACGCTGAACCAGTAATTAAATCTTTATCCAGTGATTTGAAAAAAAAGCCTGATATTAATATTTTAAAAGATAAGCTAGATTTCAAAAAATATATTTCCTTAAGAAATATTACTTTCAGCTATCCAAAATCATCAAAAAATAATTTAAATAACATTTCAATCAAAATTCCTGCTAAAAGTACTATTGGATTAGTTGGATCCACTGGTAGTGGGAAAACTACATTGGTCGATTTGGTTTTAGGTTTGCTAGAACCTAGAGAAGGAACATTAGAAATAGACAATACAATTATAAATAGAAATAATCTTGCATCATGGCAAAGTATTATAGGTTATGTTCCTCAACAAATTTTTTTATCAGATCAAAGTATATCCTCTAATATTGCCTTTGGCGTTGACAGTAAATTAGTCGATCATGAAGCTGTTGAGCATGCATCAAAAATTGCTAATTTACATAATTTTGTAACGAATGAATGCAAAGAAAGTTATAATACTCTAATTGGCGAGCGAGGAATACGTCTATCAGGTGGTCAGCGCCAGCGAATTGGTATTGCTCGCGCATTATATCATAAACCAAAAGTTTTGATATTAGATGAAGCTACTAATGCATTAGATAGTTTAACAGAGCAAGCAGTAATGGATGCTGTGTATAATTTGAGTAATAAAATTACTATAATTCTAATAGCACATCGCCTAAGAACTGTTAAAAATTGTGATCAAGTTTTTTTAATGGATAAAGGTAATATAATAGCTAGTGGAAATTACGACGAATTGTCTAAATCAAATAAAGATTTTAATCAATTTATTTCTTTAGAGTAATAAAATTATTTTATTAATAAATTAAATTATGATCATTAAAGTTATATCTTTAAAAAAATCTATTGATAGAAGAGAATATATTTTTAAACAATTATTGAAGTTAGATTTATTGTATAGTTTTGAAGATGCTATTGAATTATCATCTTGGTCTGATGAGCTATTAGATGCTTATTCTAAAAAAATGTTTGAATTAAGATATAATAGATCTCCTTCATTAGGAGAAATTGGATGTTCTATAAGTCACGATGTAGCAAGAAAAAAATTTTTACAAATGAGTAATCAAAAAACATTAATGGTTTTAGAGGATGATGCAAAATTTATGTGTACAAAAAAAGAATTATTTTCTGCTATCAAAGTATTCAAAAAATCAAAATTTGATATTTTAATTTTAGGATATGCAAAATGTGATGATTATTATGAAAAGCATACAAACATTATAAATCCTGTATATTCAATTGAAAGAGTTGGTAGAATTTCTATAGGACCAAGATATTTGCATTCAACTTCTGGTGCAGTAGGGTACATAATAAAAAAAAATTCAGCAAAGATTATGTCTAATATTCAGCCACAATCAGTCTTAGCAGATGATTGGAGGTATTTTTCAAAATTAGGATTAAAAATTGCCCATACAAATCCTATGATTGTAAGAGAAGATACAACCAATTTAGCAAGTACTCTTAATCATATCAATTATTCCTTAAGTTCTAAAAAAAGTGAAAATTTTATAATTAAGCGTCTTTTGTTTTATCGAAAACATATTCTAGGATATTTAAGAAAAATAATTTTATATTTAAGATATTTTTAAAAAAACCACGATGATAAGAATTTATTTGTACATTGAATACCATTGGTGTAAGTAATTTAGATATTTATATGAAAAAAAAAGATTTAAGTATTAATGAATATGAATTATCTTTGACTGATATTTTCAAGTTATTTTCAAAGTACAAAATTATGCTTATCGCTATAATTTTTTCAGCAGGTATTATGGGCTACCTATATGACGACAAGAACACTTACGTTTCTGATTTTAACACTGCAAGAGAAATTGAGACACACTCTTTATTACAACTTCCACCTAATTATATTTTTGACACTCTTATAAATAAAAATGAAATTTTTTTCAAAAATATGTATGGCTCAGATATTAGAGAAATGATTACAGGTGAAAGAACAAGTTTTCACAATATTTTTAATTTAAAATTTTTATCACTTAATAATTTCTTGATTTTTTTAAAAGATAATAATTACAATGATTTTAGAGATATTATTCTTAGTGAATTAGATAATAAGAATAATGTATTTCAAAAAAGAATTGGATTATTATTACCATCCGACAAGGGTTTCAAACCCATAGACCATACACAAATAGTTTATATAAAACATAGTATAAAATTTGACGGAGCAGAAATTTTAACCGCATATATAAAACATACTTATGAACAAAGTTCTGATATGTACTTGCAACAAAAAAAAGAACAATTTTTATTTGTAAAAGAAAAGTATAAAGATGCATATATTACTGCAAAAAACTTAGACATTATTGATCCATTTATTAAATCTAAATTTACTGCTGAACTTAAAACGTACACTCTTACAGCAAACATAGAAGAATTATATTATCAAGGAACAAAGATGTTAGAGATTAACGTTAATAAAATGGATGAATTAATAGGAGATTTTAAAAACTTTAAAATTGAATTTGACCCAATAATTGACACAGCTTACACTTTTTTATCAAAAGGAAAATTACCTAAGACAATTGTACCTAATTATGCAAAAGGTTTGATAGCTGGCTTTTTGATTTCAATAATGATTATTTTCATATTTGAGACGACTTACAAAAAAAAAATGAGATATAAAAAAAATCGTGCCCATAAATAAAAAATAATTATGGACGAAATCATCGGTTGGCTTGCTTTATTTTTAATTTTAGTTCTTATTTTACTAAAAACAAAAAATCCAAATATTCTAAAATTATTGTTATTTGGTTTTTTTTTGAGAGCTTCACTAGTAATTTTAGATAGATATTTTATCTCAGTTCCAGGTGGAAATTTTGATGCTATTGGATTTGAACAACAGGCTAGAAATTTTTCTGATGAATTTGGATTTGGGATACTATTTCATATGTTTCAAGATGATAATTACTTAATATCAAGAATAATTTCAATATTTTATACTCTTACCACTCACAGCGAAATGATGGGTAAGACAATAAGTGTAGCATTAGGGACAGTTTCTATATTTTTATTTTATCATTTGACATTGATGGTATGGGAAAACAAAAATATTGCTTTAAGAGCATCTTGGGTCTTTGCGTTAATGCCATCATTGTGTTTGTTTTCCTCATTAATTTTAAGAGAGGTATATGTCACTTTTTTTTTAATTATAACGCTATTTCCAATAATTATTTTAATAAAAAAAATTGTTAATAAAAAAACTCAATGTATAATTTGGGGTAATTTTTCTTTGAACAAGCATTTTTTCCATCTTCTTTTTATTATTTGTGGATTTTACATATTAAAGCACCTTCATGGCGGAATGTTTTTGGGTGTATTTGTGCTTTTAATGTTCTTTTTTTATTATTTAATATTAGAAGAATTTCAATTTATTAAAACAAGGAAAAAATTTAGAATAAAATCAATATTGATAATTTCGTTAATCATGCTACCTGTCTTTTTATGGTATACCCAAGTTATAGTTGTGCCTTACGTACCTGACTTAAGTGAGATACCTAAATTATATGAAATAATACAGAGAAGATTTGAGGTAAGTGTTATTAACGTTGTTAATGGAGATTACGGATCAAATTTTCCAACATTTTTAGTTCCAAATAACATAATAGATTTTTTCCCAAAAATTTTTTTAAGAGTTATTTATTTTTTATATTCACCCTTTCCATGGGATATTATAAGGTTTTCACATATGATTGGTTTAGTTAACTCCTTCTTAATTATTTTTCTTTCATTCTGTTGTTGGATGAATAAAGAAAAAATCTTTGAAAAAGCTGAAATAAAATTTTTATTTTTATTGCTTTTTGCTTATATTATAATTTATTCAATTGGCACTGGTAATTTTGGTACTTCTATTCGTCATCAAACAAAATTTATGTTTATATTGATATGTTTGTCAGCTCCAAAATTACCCAATATAAGTTTTTCAAAAAATAATTGAAATTTTTAGAGTAATTTAAAAATTTAGGACTATTTTAGAAAAATTAAGATAAAATAAACAAGTTTAAAAAATTTGACCTTTATTTATTTAATTAAATTAAAAAAATGAAAATTGTCCATATTATAACAGGATTAGGAAATGGTGGAGCAGAGGGAATGCTTTATAGAATCTGTAAAGAGCAAACCAGTAAAAGTAAATTAGATATAAAGATAATCAGCTTAAGTAGTAATGATTGGTACAGTTTAAAGTTTAAAAAAATTGGAATTAAAGTTTATAAAATAAATTTTCAAAAAAATTTGTATGACTTTCTAAAATTAATAAAATTAATAAAATTAATGATTAATTTAAATCCTAAAGTCATCCAAACTTGGATGTATCATTCAAATTTAATTGGCGGAATTATTGGTCATTTGTTTACAAATGCTAATATATACTGGAATATAAGACATACACATCTGAATATTAAATATTCAAAAATATCAACAATTTTTATTGCTTATTTTTTATCATTTTTTTCATATTTTGTTCCATCAAAAATAATTTATTGCTCACATCGAAGTAAAAAAGTTCATGAAAATAAATTTTATGATAAAAGAAAGAGTATATTTATACCAAATGGTTATGATAATACTTTCTATCCTTCAAAAAAAAAACGATTTAGTTTTAGAAAAAAAAATAAAATTTCTAAATCTACATTTGTTATTGGTTTAGCGGCAAGGTTTCATCCAGAAAAAAATTTCAATAATTTAATCAAAGCATTTAATATTTTTAATAAGAAAAATGATAATGCCTTTTTATTTTTGAAAGGAAAAAATGTGAATAGTAAAAATTTTTTACTAAAAGAATACACCTCTGACTTACCAAGGATTAAATATAAATTAGATAATAATTCATCAAATTTAGTTGAATTTATGAACGGTATTGATTTATTTGTTTTGCCATCATTAAGTGAGTCCTTTCCAAATGTTCTGGCAGAATCAATGCTATGTAAAACACCAACTGTCAGTACTAATGTTGGTTGTGCTAAGAGTATTATTTCTTCTACAGGTGGAGCTATTGTAGCCTCGAATGATAGTTTTGCCTTATTTAAAGCTTTGAAAAAAATGCACTCGATATACAAAATAAAAAAAAAATGGAACGAAATAAAATATAAATCACGAAATAAAATAATAAAAAAATATAACATTAAAAAAGTAAGCTCAGAATATGAAAAATTATGGAATATTTGAAAACATAAGCTGCTAGAAAGGTTTAAAAATAAGAATAATGAAAAAAACATTATTATTAATTTCTACAAAGGCAATTACTTTAAATAGTTTTTTTGATGAATTCATTAAAGATAAAAAATTTAATCTAATTTTAGGGTGCTCAGATACTGAAAATTTAAATTTTAACAAAAAAAAAATTAAATTATATTTTGACTCAAAGTTTTTAGATATAATTAACCCAATATCATTTATTTCCAAATTGATTAAAAATTATTTGATATTAAGGAAAATAAATTTTGATTATGTCTTAGTAAATACACCTCTAGCAGCTTTATATATGAGATTGATTTTATTTTTTTTTAAAAAAAAAACTATTTATCTGGTTCATGGTTATAGATTTCATAAAAGTGAAAAAAATTTAAAATCACTTTTTTTTTTTATTTACGAGAAAATATATTCATGTTTAACAAAATATTATATCGTTTTAAATAAAGAGGATTATAAATTAACAATTAATAAATTTAAAAAAAACAAGAACAGAATATTAAAGTTACCTAGCATTGGCATTGATTATAAGAAACTAAAAAAATTAAAATATGTTAATTGTAACGAGATATTCAATATAGGTGTAATTGCGGCTTATAGAAATAATAAAGGTTATCCACATTTAATAAAAATTGCAGATAACTTTCAAAAAAAAAAATTAAATATTAGATTTAATTGTTATGGATATGATGACAAAAATAATTATCAAAAAAAAATTAAAAAATTAAATTTAAAAAACATTATACTTAACGATTATAATAATGAAATTTTTAATAAAATTAAAAATTTTGATTTAGTTTGCCATTTAAGTAGAAGAGAAGG
>MDTG01421832.1_pt1 | contig 15371 bp, 22 predicted proteins | sample 811421 | NCBI WGS metagenome assembly MDTG01 (sample SAMN05326645, study PRJNA326480) | marine metagenome | isolation source: seawater | place: Pacific Ocean: South East | collected 2011
ATTGTTGAAAAACCATACCTACTCTTTTTCTTATTTTTTGGATTTTTCGTTCATCATGAGTTGAGTCTATTTTTATTCCCAAAATATTGAGCTCCCCTTGATCAAAAGTTTCAAGACCGTTAAAAGTACGAATAAGAGTACTTTTCCCGGATCCTGATGGGCCCATAACTACAAGTACTTTGCCTTGATTGACTTTTAGAGATACATTATCAAGAGCTCGTAATCCTTTTGTATACGACTTGGTGAGATTTTTAGCGAAAATAATAGGTTGCATAAATGATTATAAATTTGCCTGATTAATTTTCAAGCTTTGTTCAAGATGTCTTGCAAGAACAGCCATGATTGTACAAACCAACCAATAGACACATGCTAGCCACACATAAACCTCAATATATTGACCAATAAATTCTGGATTTGCCAAAATGCTTCTTCCTACACCAAGTAATTCAACTAATCCTAAAATAGCCATTAAAGATGTATTTTGAAAAAGTCCTATAGATTGATTAGTAAGTGCTGGTAGTGCAATACGTAAGGCTTGAGGAATTAATATGTATTGAATGATTTGATATTGATTAAGGCCTAAACTTTTTGCAGCTTCTATTTGAGTATTAGGTATTGATTGCAACCCTCCACGAATATCTTCTGCTATATATGCAGATACAAAAATAGTGAAAGCAAATATAGCTCTCCAAACGCGATCAATTTCTACTCCTACTGGAAGAAATAAAGGTATTAGGAGTTGACCAAAGAAAAGTACTGCAATGAGTGGAATTCCTCTCATTACATCTATATAGATAGAACTTATCTTTTGAATTAATCGTAGTTCACTTTGGCGACAAAGTGCCAAGAAAATACCAATTGGTAAAGATAATAATGAGCTGCACGTTGTTAATAGAATAGTGAGTGTTAGCCCTCCCCAATGTCTACTCATTATAGGTGACAATCCAAATCCACCATAAAGTAGATAAATACCCAAGGGTACAGTGCTAATCCATGCTAGTAATAGATTTTTACGAAGCCACTTCCACTCAGGAGCAAAAAGGGTTGCGATGCTGAGTGATAGGAGCGAAACAATCCAAATAGCTGGTCTCCATTGTTCATTCGACGGAAAACTACCAAATGCGTATAAAGGAATATTGGACGTAACAACTTGCCAATCAGCGGTAAAAATAAGCCATCCCAAAGCTTTAAAACTTACTAAGACAACCAACAATATGATGATTGAACTAATAGTAGTATTGAATAAATTCGAAAATATATTCCTACTTAGCCTTTGAAAGATAATTAAAATTTGATTCAATTTTATATTAAACATAAATTAATTATATTTTTTAGATTTGAGAATCATCTTATTAAATATTTCCATGCTATTACTTATCAATAGATTTAAAAATAAGAAACTGATTAGTAATATGATAAAACACTCTATTGCTCTTCCTGTTTGATTGATAATAGTATCATTTATTGCATAAATATCTGAATATCCAACTGCTATTGCTAAGGTGCTGTTTTTAGCAAGATTTAGGTATTGACTCGTTAATCCTGGGATAATAGCAGGTAATGCCTGCGGAATAATGACTCTGATAAGTCCTTTTTGTTCAGATAGCCCTAAGCTTCTAAATGCTTCCCATTGTCCACGGGGAACAGAGAGAATACCTCCACGAATTACTTCTCCTATGTAAGCGCTTGTGAATATACCTAGACCAAATAATAATGCTGAAAACTCGGAAGAAAGATTTAATCCTGATAACTCAATTCCTTGATTGGAAATTTTAAATATATTTTTTATATGAATAAACATATTTTCTTTTAAACCTAAAAAACCAATAAAATACCAAAACATAAGTTGAAGCAATAATGGCGTCTGGCGAATTATTGTTATATACCCAGCTGAAATCAGAGCTATTAACGAGTTTTTACTTGTTCTTGCAACACCTATTAGAGTTCCTAAGACACTAGCTAAAACTAATGATGAGATTATTACTTTTAGGCTATTTAGCCAACCTATAAATAATGCCCAGCCATAGCTATCTGAAGGTGAATAAGGTAAAGTATATTCAGCTAAAGCGAAACTCGCAGGTTTAAATAGCCAACTGAAATTAAAACCTAGACCGGTTCTGATTAGATTAATTGTTAGATTATTGATTAATATTGTAAATACACTAATAACTAAAAAACAAATTCCAATTTGTAAAAATATTTTGCTACTTTTTTTCATACTAGAATGATTTATTTAATTAGTTAAATGGCGGTGAAATATGTACACCTCCTTTGTTATATAGCTCATTTAAACCTCTTGGGATAGGGACTTGGCTTCTTTCCCCTAAATGTCTTTCATAAATCTCTCCATAATTACCAGTTGTTCCGATAACCTTAATGACAAAGTCATTAGCAAGACCAATCTTTTCTCCGAGCCCCCCGTCAATCCCTAGAAACCTTCTCAATGGTTTTAATTGAGGATTATTTTTTGCAAGTTGAACTTTTTCATTAAGATTTGATTTGGTTATTCCCTGCTCTTCTGCTGAAATGAGAGAAAAAACGACCCATCTCATGGCATCAGATAGTTTCTGGTCTTGACCATTAGAAGCTGGAGCAAGAGGCTCCTTGCTTAGTAAATCATCGAGAATAATATGCTTTGAAGGATTCTTAAAGCCCGATCTAGCTGCTGCTAATTGTGAACGATCTGAAGTCATAGCTGAACAGCGACCCTGTAAATATCCTGCAACTACTTGATTAAGATCTTGATATTTAATTGGGGTATAAGGAAGTGAGGCACTTTCGAAGGCATCATTAATATTTTGCTCAGTGGTTGTACCTGAACCTAGACAGATAGATTTATTTGCAAGATCTTCAAGATTATCTATTCCACTGCCTTTTTTTACCATTAATCCCTGACCATCATGAAAAACAACTGGGGCAAAAGTTAGTCCGTTGCCTCCTGATGCATCTCTACTAAGAGTAAAAGTGGTGTTTCTGGATAACAGATCAATTTCACCAGTTTTAATAGCTGTGAATCTTTCTGCAGCAGTTAGCGGCCTATATTGAATATTTTTTGAATTTCCTATAATCGCGGCAGCAAATGCTTTGCATATGTCTATATCTAACCCTTGATAACTACCATCACTTTCAAGAAAACTAAATCCAGGTATTTTCCCACTGACTCCACATATCAATTCATTGCGCTTTTTTATAAGATCAAGTCTAGAGTTGTTCTCCTGACTTGGGCTTGCGCAACCAGCTAATAACATTGTCAGGCCAACTATTCCTGCAAACAATCGCCACATAATTTTTAAAGCAATAGAATTAATTTTCGCTATATTTGCCTTTCTTTTATATAATTTAAGAAAATCTTTTGCTTTTTCTTCATCGAAAGTTGTGATATTTCAAATTAAACATTTAGATTTCATAAATGCAAGAATTTAGCAGGAAGCATTATCAATTTACAATCGATTGACATTTGCTTTTATATATAAATAATTTTGCGAAATCCTAGTTTAATAATTATAAGTGGGATAAAATTGACATATATATAAATGTCTGTTTGGTTATTATAGCTAAGTTTAAGAATGGATTAGGCGGCGGAACTATCTTTTAAGAATTTTAGTGAATATATTTAGAGCTATCTAACGAGATTATTATTGAAAAAATTTATGCTGCAATTTTGTCAATATCTAAAAGCTCAGCAATATCAATATCTACAGCATCTCCTTCTTCTTTTCGCTTGACGAATATATCAAAGTCAATAACATTGATTTTTGATTTCTTGAATTCGGCACTTTTATTTAAGTAATCAAGTGAGACCAAAACCACAGGAATAGCACAGAATGGAATAACTAATACGTAAAACTCTAATGACATTTTAATTTATAAATATAGTTTAGCTTTACTTAAGTAATCAATTATCCCAATAGGGATATTGAGTAATTTGCTCTTTCCCAAATACAATGTATATTCTTTTCTTGAATTGTGACTAGTTGTAACTCAGTAAGTTGAAGACGCGCTTTTTTAAAAGTTTTCATACAGTTAAATACTTGTGGCCATGATGATTATTATTTGCAAAAAGAGCAAACAGAAAAGAGTAACCATGAAGCTTCAACGATATGTTTCATGAATTAATTTTCACATGCCCTTATGCTTGTCAATTCTCAGCTAGGAGTTAGTAATAAGGAATATGCTGTATATGTAAAGCATATATTTTTACTCACATAATTAACCCTTATCTTTGATTCACCATTGTTCATTCTTAAAGCTTTCTTTTATCTCTTAGTAAGTTTTTATATCTTAGGCAACTCTTCGATCCTCTTCATTTGTTAATACTTCTTTGACTTGGGAATGTTTCTTTCCGATTTTATATTGTCTGTGGAATAGATTTAACTGGTTACTGTCATCATTTGCAGACTTGGTTTCTATTTCTGCTACTGGCTTAGTCATTTGACTCCATATAAAAAGCATTGCAAGTGCAGAAACAAGTAATGGAAGATAGGCTTTAATCAAACTAACGATTACTAAAGTAGTTATAAAAAAAAGAGAAAAGATAGTCCATTTAGGAATCACATTTTCTACTTTTCTTTGCTTTTTCCTTGATTTTGAGGAGGTAATGATTGACTGATTAGTGGTCATTAGTTATTCAGTTGAAAGTGTATTGAATCAGAGGGTTTAGTAAGTGTTTGTCTAAGCTGATAAATATACCTTGATCTGAGTAGCTTTATTTCAGGCTCTTATGTTAGACGATTTAGTTACAGTAAGTTTTTCGTACTTTAGTGATATCGGAGATGCAGCTTTTGATAATGACACAGAGATTCTATCTTTACTAGATGATTTTTAACAAATTCCATCAAGCTTGTAAATGTTTTCAGATGAATTGATCATATATATTAGCAGTTTTGTTTATTTTCCTATGTGAATGCATTACATGTTATTTTTATTCGCTTCATAACTCATGGGTATGTATTTTGATTTCTATGAGTACATTCCCTCTGGCTTTGAGTTCATATATAGGATAATAAGCTAGTTCCAAGAAATTATGAACAAAATTAGCTTGTATAGTTTAATCTCTATTTGTTGCGCTATTAATAGAAAGATTTATTTCTGACTAAATGTTTAATACAAACACTATATTGGAATATCTCAGCTCATCAGAGGGTATTAATAAAATCATATTAGGGATTATTATAGTTGCAGCTATTAACGTTATGTTTATCGCTTATACCGTTAGAACAACTTATGGAGCTCTTAGAAAAGAAAGAGAAAAATTACAATTTCAAAAAGCTAAAATAGATAAATTATTTCCAAAACAGGACCAGTAAAAACAACATCATATGGATGTTAATTAAATTTTACTCTGCGTAGATTCTCATATCTTGATTTAGAAAGATAGATATTTCTTATATATTCCGGTTATTTAAGTTCACATTGGAGCTCTGCTAGCGCTTCATTAGGAAGACTCAGAAAGGTATCTAAAATCTTATTCCCAGTTTTTGGTATCACAGCAATACCTACTAATTTTAGCCTACCATTTTTTTGAAGATTAATACCTTTTCCTTCATGCAACTTTCCTTTTACTATCCCTGTTTGAAGTAATGTGTTGACAAATAAATCAGGGAATTTAATTATTCCTACAATAGACAGTATGAATTTAGATTTAAAGTTTAATAATACTTCTCCAGAATCCTTATGAAGCGTTCCTTCTAGCTTTTCCATAAACATATCTATTTTTAAACCTGGTGGTAATGGGACATATAAAAATCTTGTTGTTTGCCAATTAAGCGAAGGAATAAAAAATGATTTAGATGAAAAGCTTAACTTCAGGGTATTATTTTTCTTGTTTTCTATTAATTTCGCTACCCCTCCTCCTCCATATGCATTGAAGTGAAATGATGAAAATGTACCTATTTTTAATCGACATCCCTGTAAACTTTTTAATTGCATAAGGTAATAAATAAATTGTTTTTTTATTTTAATAGCTATAGAATAATTTGATCAAGGAAAGGAAGTAAATATCGTTATAAAGATGTCGAGAATATTATAGTTATAGGCTATTTAGCGGTTGAGATTAAGATAAATATACTTTATTTATATGAGTTAAGAATGTGCAAGTATTTTCTACAATATGAAAATGATTTTGGAGAAAAATAGGCTTCAAAAGTATTTTTAGTTGTATACCTTGCCGTTGTAGTAGAATTATAAATTAAGTAATTATGTTAATTTGATGATTTCACTTATATTCTTACAGTAAATAAATTATTATAATGTTGTATTAAACCATGCTAGTTGATGTCTTCAAGTTTAACTCCAGACTGGTCTTCAGAATTTGAACACTATAAGAACTTATCTAGGGAAGTAATTACGAATGAAGATATAATTAATTTCTTTAATCAGAATCAGAAAGCTTTTTACCTTGATAATTTTTCATCAAGTTGGTCAAAAATGATGGAGGCATATGAAATTCAAGAGAGTTTAACTTCAGATCAATTGAATCAACTTGAAGAGATGCAGTGGCAAGAAATGCCAGAATCATTGAAACTTTTTGCTTACGATTTTTGTATTAAGAATGGATTTTGTTTTACTGGAACTTCTAGTTGACAAGAAAATTAAATATATTCATATTGATTTAGTGCCCATATACGCATAAATTTAGCTTTAAATTTTTTATTTAATATAGGTTGAACTATTAAGTTTCGTTGAAATATTTTAGATGATTCATGTTGATCAAATGGAGTAAATTATTGCTGATTCTATTGCCCTATTAATGGATAGGTATAGCCAATTAGATATTGAAGATCAAAAATCTATCGCTAAATAATTTAGAAAATGGCTCAAAGAAGGCTGTAGTTTTATGAATTTTAATAATCACTGAAAATCTTTAATTTTCTCCTTTTCTTTTTTCGATGCTTTTAGAATTGAAAAATTGCTTAACTATACTAATATTTAAAAGTAAAAATTTATATTAATAAATGTCTCTAAGGAATATAGAAAATTTTTTTTATAGTTTATATCTATTATGCTATGGATTTTGCAATCATACGAATTTTGGATTAAAAAATAGTAATTATTTTATTGATTCCTTTTTTAATTAGTTATTGGGCATCAATAGGGATAGATTAGTTTACTATTAGCTTTATTTGTCTTTTTTTCTATCTTTTAATCTGTCTCTATTGGAAAGCCATGATTGAATATTTTCATTTTCCATCTTTTCTCTCCACTCTTTAGATGAAATAGGCAGTTTTGCCTGTTTTTTTTGCATTCGTATTTTTTTAAATGTTAAATATAAATTTAGGTAAGCAGCTATTACTAAAAGGAAAAGGAAAGCCGTATTAATATTCATTGGCGTTAAGTTTTGTCGTACTGAAATTAAGGATAATCTAATTGATGAAAGAAATATATCAATGAATAACCAATGCTTACGTAATTTATTTACTAAGAAATGAGGTTTTAATTAACCGAAATGAGTCATTTCTGCGAAATGACCTTTAATATGTGATAAGTAACAGTTTCAAGTCATACTATAAATATAAATATTTAAACACGTTATGTCGCAAAAAAATGTTTTAGGTACGGAACTTAAATCTTGTAGTTGTAAACCAATGACCGGATGGTATAGAGATGGATTATGTAGAACAGACATCACTGATCAAGGAATGCATACTGTATGTGCTGTTATGACTGATCAATTTCTTTCTTACAGTAAAGCTCAAGGAAATGATCTCTCTACTCCTCAATCAGGATTTCCAGGATTAAAAAATGGAGATCACTGGTGTTTATGTGCTCCTCGATGGAAAGAAGCATTTGATGACGGAATGGCCCCTCTAGTTAATCTAGAAGCAACAGAAGCGAGTACTTTAAAAATTATAGAAATCGAAATACTAAGAAAATTTTCCCATAAGTAACTTTATAAAATATTTATAAATGACGATTATAAAAATTCACTAAGTTAACTTAATCATCACTAGAAATAAGAATTGAAGCAAACAGAAAAGCGGAGAATTAAAGTCAACCGCGTAAAATATTAGAATAAGATTCTTATCGTATGTCAGTTCATATGAATTTTATGGGTGATTTCTTAAAAAAGTTCTAAATTTTTCTTTCTCTATCTTGCAATTGATGTATTACAAGCTAAAAATAATAAAATATGAATCTACATGTTATCAACTTCATTACGTCTTCGGATACAAGAAATATTATCCAGAATAGCTGCTGACAATGCAGTAACTCTGGAGGAAAGAATTTATATCAATAAATATGCAGCAAGGAATCAAAACGTCTCTGCTTGGTTACGAAAAGCCTCATATATACAAAGAAACAAAAATATTTCGAATCCCGTGGATGAATTACTAAATGGCCTTGATCTATGTTCCTCTGATCCTCACTCAACATTTAATCCAGAACAAGACGATATAGGAGAGTGGTTTTCTGGTGCACCCTCATGGGTCAGAAGAAGTTAGTAGATGAATCACAAGTCAAATTTTTTAAAGTCACAATATTGAGCTTTGATTAAGTTAAGCTTAATCAAGCGGCTTTATCTTTTTCATTTTTTTCTAGTTTTAGTAGATCAATAACATTAGACTTCATAGATCCAAAGTCATCATCCTTAGCAGACGAAATAGAATCTTTCATCAAAAGCTTTAAAAGTGCAGTAACTGAAGCAGATAGATACTTTAAGCTCTCGAAAATATTATTAAGCTCCTTCTTTATTTCCTCTTGATGCTTCCCTTTACTCATTAACGTTGAGATAGTCCAACCGGCTAGGCCTAGAATAAGAAGAAAAAAAACCGTAATCATGGTGAAAAATTATATAAATCATGTATATCTATTCCTCATCAATAAAGCAAGCTGAAACACTTATATTCTTATCAATTTAATAAACTTCAAATATTTCTCTTATATTCCATGATGTATTGTCAATGATTGGATCATTGACGCTTTTTTTACGAGAAAATAGAGTCCATTCAATTTCTTCAAGAGTAAGAAATAAAAAAATAAAAGCTAGAATAGTATTAATAATAATAAATCTGACTGCTTCAATTAAAGTCTTGATATGAAACTTACTTTCATCTCTATAGCTGTATGTAGTGGAAGAAATCATCCTTGAAAATGAACTTGAATTATATAAAGAAGAATAAGAAATTCTTATGCTAAGTCAATAGGAATAGAGAAAATATCTCATTGGTATATTTATATGAGTAATTAATATTAGATAAAGTCCATTTCTAACTCAACAATTTTGCCAATCGAATGGAACTATTCATCGCTGCCTCTGCACCTACACAACTATCTATATCAAACCAGTCTCCACAAAAACCAATATTATTTCTTGATGACCACTGTAATTCTATCGGTAATAGGTTATTGAGCGGTTGAGATGCTCTCCAGTTCATTATACCTATTAACTTAGCGTGTGAAAATAAAGTCAAATACTTTTTTTGATCTCTAAAAATAATTCTCAAAGATTTAATTATTTGATCCATACTAATATCAAGTAATTCCTTAACATATAAACAGTGTAATACTATTATCATAGATCCATCTAGTTGTCTTTGGAAAACAATTTTCTCAAAGTTGAAATTATTGATTAAACCTTTAGAAAAATAAATTTGTAAATAATCATGGCTAAATTTCTCAACTATTTCATAATTTTTAACATATAAAATATAATTTTTTCTTTTTATATACTCTTGCTTACATATTTCCTTGATTATAGTATCTACTATTTCATCTTCTCCTTTTATAAGTGCATTTCGAAGTGGTAAAGAATTGACATTGAGAATTTTCAAACATCTTGGATGCACTATTAATGAACTAGATATAATGAGTTTGCTAGATCTAATAATCATGTCATTATTAATCTTTACCTCCCAGAAATTTTTTTTACGTGTAATTGTTTTTGCAAATGTTTGAAATAAAAAATTAATCTGATTTGGATTAATTGATTGTTTAATAATTTCTTCGCAAAAATTTATCATATATGGAAAACCTCTATAAAATTTTACATCACTGTTTATATGATCTATTTCACTAAACTCATTAACTATAAATATATTCTCTGTGATATCAATTAGTTTTTTAGATTTTATTATTGGAGAAATTAATGTAAATATATCTTGTGAAATATTTTGATTTAAACTAAAGGATGGTAGTCCATGATCAAATTCAAGGATTTTATTTCTTGTTGATTTTCTTGTTGTAGATCTACCACCAATTCTCCTTCCATGCTCAATTAATAATAGAGATGCACCCGAGCATCTATTGTTTATGGTTTTAGCAAATGTACATGCAGAGATACCAGCTCCTATTACAATGAAATCATAAAAAGTATTCATTAATTTGGTAAATATAAATCACGATTACTTGCTATTTCTCCCTCCTCTGCGAAGAAATCTCTTAAATCGTTTTCTTCATTTTCAGTCATGTTTTCTCCACAATCTTTTCTAATACGTTCTGATGTAAACTCCCAAAGATCTTCTATAAATTTGTTATCATCAGGAAAAGCTACAAATTTTAAATAAGTATTATTTAAGGCAAATTCACTGGAAAGTTCAGATGAATAACCCTCTTTTTTCGCTTCACAAAATTTAGTTGCAAATCTCTTTCCTACTACATTTTGAGCTGATGTTAAGTCTAATTCCATTGCCTGTAAAAGAGGTGTAAATAAAAAGTTGATAGAAGATATTAAAATAATTGTAATTTGAGAAAAACTCTTTAAGATTTTATTCATAATACTGGTTTGATTGATTTTATAACATTAACAAAATAGGTTTGGATGATTCGTTGTCAACTATCTATTGATAGCTGATTAAAATTTGTCTTATCTAATCTGATTATAGGAAAAAAATTAAGTAAATGATTGCTAATTAATTTATTCATTAAAATATTATCTTAGAGAGTCATTATTTATATCACAACATTTTATAGATATATATAGAATTTTTCATATTCTATATATATTTTTTGAAGTGATCACTATAGATAAAAGTTTATATTCGAGTACATAGATCAGGTTTAAGTCTTTTTGTTTTCAGTAGATATAATGACAAGTAATTTCCTTTAATTGATTTTATAAGTTTTTCTTTATAATTGGTATTGGATTTGATACTTGTATTTATCAATTGTGGCTGTTCAAATGATAAATCTAAAACTACATGATCTAGTAGGTACTTGCATACGTGTATCTATTTATTTCCCATATTTTGGATTTCAATTATTTCATAATATGGTCGATCTTCGTAGTCTGAATCGGCTCAGCAGATATCTGCATATGTACCTGCTAATAAGTCATAGGTCGCGAATGATTGAGAGCTAAGATTATCTTTCTTTCCGTCTGTCCTTGCGATTTAGTACGTCATTAAAATTTATTATTCCTTGGGATTATAACTTCAAGTTATTAGTCTTTTAATAATGAACCTTAGATGTTTTTCAATCATTATTCAATATCTACAATGAATAAGGTTAAAGCTTTTTTATCTTCTAGAGGTGACGAACAATATTGATTGAATCAATAGGATGTTTTAAAAAATGCTCGATCCCAGAGACTTGCAAACTTTTTCTACTATAGTACGCTAGTACTATAGTAGAATTTTGAAAAATGGAATTTCTTTCTATGCTTTTGATTCTTCAAAGCATTCTTTTGATCACTTCTGTTATTACTTCACCTCCAATATCAGATTAAAATTTTTTCCATCTTTAGAAGCTTTAGTGTTCGGTCTTCCGCTCTCAATTTGTTTTTGGAGCGGTTAAATTTTAATTTTTAGTATCATGAATTCAGGCGCCGAAAGATTCAACGGGTTAATGGCAATGATAGGCATAGTTGCAGGCATTGGAGCATATGCCACAACTGGGCAGTTCATTCCAGGAATTTTTTAACCACCCTAGAAAATTATGAGAAAAAAATTAGTTAATAGTTGATATTCTATTAACTAATTTTTTTGTACGGTTATTTAGGTAGCAATCTATTAGTTACCTTCCTTTTTATCCCCTATTGAAGGTGCATTCATTCCGTCATAGTCTGGTCCAACCATAATCCCCACTATTGCAAATAGAACAATAGATGCAATTCCCACGATAGGGGCTGTAGGAGCTGGAGTAGACAGCAAACCACCGAAAATCAATTGATACATTTGAATAATGTTAGGAATATTGTTTTAGCGACTTATTCTTTTTAACGTGTTCAATTTTATATATATTTAATCATTTTATCTTTTTTCATACTGATATTTTATATATAAATTTTACTTATGTAATACCATTTTTGTTTCTTGGTTTAATTATTTATTTGATTCCCGTCTGATTTTTGGTCAATACTCGTTGAGGCTTTCCGCTTTTTCAAGCATGTTCAAATCTTTTTTTTTTCGGAAATTGTTACGTGTTTTACTGACTTAAATCATTCTTCGTCTATTCTTAGAATGTGTTTATTTTAAGGAGGTGATCCATTGTCGCATCTACCAATCGGTCAAGAGTCAATGGAAATGAAAAAACTATTTGGTTCTATTGCTCCTGCCTTGAAAGGTTTCATTATTAATAGATTTATATAGTTGTCTCTATCCTATTAATACTTCAGCCAGCTACAAAGTAGCTGGCTTTTTTCTTAGAAACTCATTAATGAGATCTGTCTTCTCTAAATGGGTATCAAAAATAATCTCTTTCATCTAATCTCTAGAATTTTTTTTTGACCTTCTCTTGATATCTTTTTTAAAAAGGTTATTTTACAAATATATAATTCATCTTTTTAATTCGATGTCTAATGAAGAAAAAATTGAGGTTGCTGAACAAAGAATAATAGAGTTAAAAACGTTAATAAATCATTGGAAGACTAGTAATATTTTATCAAGAAAAGCTAGTGCTGAAATTGTTGAAGTTATTTTATCTGATAGGCAAGAACGGACAATCGCTTAAACTAAAATAATCTTTTTTAAGAAGCGTTCTTGTAATTAACATACAATTGATTCATAAAGTCGTGTAAACAATATATTTCTTGATAATAAAATTTACAAAATTTTTTTTATATTTAACTATAATATTAAATATTTTATGATCAATAAAAATTATGCATACTTCTCTTCAGTTAAAAATAAAGGAATATTTTTGGGATAATCTTAAAAAAATTACAAATAGCTTTACTAAATTAACAGTTAGGAATCTTGGCAATGGTTTTATCAAATGCTTTTGGGAGATTAGTCCTTTGGATAATTTTAGGCTTAAATTGAGTCAAAGTTGTTTTTATGCAATTAGACTATTTGATATAAGCAATAAGCGTAATAAAAAGATTTCAACATGTATTATGAAAGAAATTCAGGTTAGTAAATTTCAATCCTCTATTTCTTTCCCGATTCCTATTAATAAAGGCGTGTACTATATCGAGTTTGGTTACCGTAAGAGAAACGGTGCTTGGAGAAAGCTAGCATGTAAAGATTTGAACTTGGGATATAGGATAAAAAAAGTACTTCAGATTTTGGTACAAGATGATTGGTTTAATTCTAAAAATAAGAACTATGATGTTAAATTAAATCTCCATGAAGAGATTTATCAACTCTCCTTTAACACGCCAATAGGTGGTTCTGAAAACATACCTTATGAAAACTAACTTTCGGAAAACATTATTTTAAAAATTTATAGTTAATCTTTATAAGAAAATCTTTTAATATGCATTGATAATTACAATTATTTATATATCCAACTTATGAAACAAGATCTTCAAATTATAGAAACTTTAAAAAAGAATGGATTTAGTAATATTGATATTGATCAAATTATAAATTATTTAGAGACTTTAGAGTATGACTTGAACAATACAAAATATATTGGTGAAATTCTTTCAAGAAATGAAAGATTAGCAAAATATTTTTTTTTAAGAGATCAATTGAAAATGCAAAATAAATCTCTCAATGAAACTTTTTATATTAATGAGATTTTAGATCAATGTATAGATTGGAATGAATTTTGGCGCTTACTTGTTATTAAAAAAGGATTTTGCTGTATTCGTTTGGTTGGCGAATTCAGACTTAGAAATAAATTTGTCTTTTTGTCAGGTCCTAATATTCTTTCAGGACCTGCTGCAGAATTATCAGATTCTATATATGAAGAAGAAGATTATTAATTATTTTAATGGTGATTATTGCTTATTCAATTAAATAGCTGTTTTGTATCAATTCAACTGAAATACTTTATTTGTAATTTTTTGATTTAGTCTTATATTAGCTTAAGTTTGATTTTGTCTAATTATTTAATTACTGGAGCCAATAGAGGTATTGGTTTAGAACTTGTTCGTCAATTGAAAGATAGAGGTGAAGATATAATAGCTACTTGCAGGTCTTCATCGTCAGAATTAAATTCCTTATCGGTCAGAGTTGAGAACGATATAGATATCACCTCAGGAGATTCAGTTATTAAGCTACGAGAGAAATTAAAAGATACTAAGGTTGATGTTTTGATTCAAAATGCTGGAATAGCAGAGTTTAACTCTTTATCCAATTTAGATCCGCAAAGTATAGTTAATCAATTCGAGGTGAATGCTCTAAGCCCACTTTGTTTTGTTCATACTATGCTTAGTCATCTAAGTAAATATTCAAAAATAATTTTAATAAGTAGCCGTATGGGTTCGATAGAAGATAACACTTCTGGAGGTTCTTATGGATACAGGATGTCAAAAGTAGCTTTGTGCATGGCTGGCAAATCTTTATCAATAGATTTAAAACCTAAAAATATTTCTGTAGCAATTTTGCATCCAGGTTTAGTCAGTACTCGAATGACTGGATTCACCTCCAATGGCATCCAACCTAAAGAATCAGTTAAAGGACTTATTAAAAGAATTGATGAACTTACACTTGAAAATACTGGAACTTTCTGGCATTCAAATGGGGAGATATTGCCATGGTAGATCTTATGTCAAAAAGTATGATTGATTAATTTTGATTTTTTGATTTATTCTATATTCTACCTAATGTTTTTCTTAGCTTTTTGACAAAATTAATACCAACCCCAGGGATTGTTAAAAGTTCTTCATCAGATGCAGAAATAATTGACTCTGGTGTCATATATCCAGCCTCATAAAAATTATTGCAGTTTTTTGCTCCTATTCCTGGGATGGATGTAAGATTTTCGCACCTATCTGATAATTTTTCTTTTTGCTTTTTAAAAATTTTTAAAAACGTGCTTTTTGTTTTTAATAAAATTTTTTCGAAGATCATTTTTCATTAATTTTGTTAATATAATTAAATATGCATAAGAAAAAACCTTCTTGCAAGCATGAATATTTTCTTTTGACGATTAATTGACTTAAATTAATGCCTAATTGTATTTAAAATTACAAAATAAGCTATTATATATTTGTTTTCCTTATGCTTATAATTGCATAATATTAGTATTAATTGATTAATCTTTCC
>MDTG01179898.1_pt1 | contig 15370 bp, 12 predicted proteins | sample 811421 | NCBI WGS metagenome assembly MDTG01 (sample SAMN05326645, study PRJNA326480) | marine metagenome | isolation source: seawater | place: Pacific Ocean: South East | collected 2011
GAGTCTTTCACAACTGTATTTCTGCCTGAGCAAAAATTTAAAAAATTTAATGTAGATCTAAATTTTTCCAGAAAAATCTCTCATGATTTTGGAATAAAACTAAATACCTGTTTAATAGAGGATAATAATCAATTTTTTAAGGATTTTTTAACAGTTACAAAATATCTTGATGAACCAGTTTCGAATTTAAATTTTTTAAATACTTACTGGCAAACAAAACTGGCAAAAGAAAAAAATATAAAAGTTGTGCTAACAGGAGATGGGGCTGATGAAATGTTTTGTGGGTATGATAGATATATTTCTGCTTATTTCTCCTCTAAACTAAAATTTTTTAAATACTTTAACAAAAAAATAAACTTAATAAATAATCTTAAAAAAAATGAAATCCCTTATCATTATTACTCAATTTTTAAAGATAAGAATTATCAAAATTCTTTTAGAGGCAGTTTAAATAAAAGAGATATTCTTAATAATAATTTTTTTGATGGGTTTAATTCGGAAAGCAAAATAGATTTAATAAATTATTTTGATACTAGATATTGGTTGGTTAATGAAAACAACTATAAACTTGATAAATGTAGTATGATAAATTCTGTTGAAGCGAGAGTTCCGTTTCAAGATTTAGATATTTTGAATAAATTTTTCTTTATCTCAAATCAAAAAAAATTTAGTTACTTTAAAAGAAAATTCTATTTAAAAAACATAGGAATTTTACCAAAATATGTAATTAAAAGAAAGAAAATGGGTTGGTTTTCTCCAGATCGTATTTTTCTAGAAAATCATATAAAAAAAATAATTGAAAACTTTTTTGTTGAAAGAAAAATTATCAATCAAAATATCTTCGATTATTCAAACCTGATTAAATATTTTGAGTCATATCCAGTCCACACATTTAAGATAAAGAAACAAATTTTAACAATAATTCTTTTTCAGATATGGTATGATAATGTTCTTGATCTATATTAATTTAAAATTTTCTAAATCTTTTTTAATTTCTTATAAGTCCAAAAAGATAGATTGGAATGCTAAAACCCTTTTTCGATAAAAATTGCCAATTTCCGTATCTGGAGAAATTATTGAAGGATATTTTTGCGATTATTTTTTTTTTAATGAAACTATAACTTTATAAATAAACAAAATAAATCTTAACCTGAGAAATATAAACTCTTTAAACTTTTCTCTTTTCGAAGTTCCAAAAATATTCGAATGTAAATATAAACTTTTATTTTGATTTGAATAGTTATTTATTTCTGAGCTTTTTAAGAAAGCAATGCCAAGCATTTCTCTATGATTTTTTGATTTATTTTTAGTTCCTCTGTGCCAGAGCCTATGTTCTCTTATTAAAATATCTCCAAATTTAAGTTCAATTTTTTTTTTTTTTAAAAATAAACTTTTTAATAAAAAATTAAGATACGACAAATTTTTATTATGTGATTTTTCAATTACTTCAAGCGGCCCATTACTTAGATTAATCTCTGTTGTTGCAATATTTAATACGATCATTCTTGGATTCCAATTACCGTCTGTATGAAAAAATTGATTTTTACTGTTAATTAAATTTAAGTTACCTCCATATATAATTTGATAATCTTTTATATTTTCACTTGTTAAAAAATTAAAATATTTCTCAAAATTCAATCTGTTGAGTATTGATAAAATTTCTACACCGTATTCACCAGGTGATATGTTTAAATTGCCAGACTTATAACCACCAAGGTGATAATGATCTTTTTTTTTTAATATTTCTGCTAATTCATTTTTAAATTTAGCAGTGATATTTTTAAAATTATCATTATTTGCTAATATATTTTTAATTATATATCCATTTTTCTCAAATTCTATTTTATCTGTTTCCAATAAGTCTTTCATTTGCAAAATCTATAATTAACTCGGCTCGTTTTTCCCATGTAAATTTTTTCACTTTATTGAATGCATTTTTTTTTAAATAACTTAACTTTGAATAGTTCTTTAATACATAGTTTATTTTTTTTGACCACAGTTTAGCAGAAGAATTTTCTAGAATAACAGAATTTTGATTATTTAGAATATGCGAGTAAGCTTGCATTTTTGAAGCGATAATAATATTTTTTGAAGCCATGTAATCAAACAACTTAAGAGGCGACATATATTTGCTCGTTTCAAGGTTTTTTGATCTAACGTACACCTTTTTTGAATATGGCATTAAGGCTACTTTGTACTTACTTAGAACTAATGGAATTTTATTATAATCTACATGACCACAGTAGTTCACGTTTCTAAATTTTTTAAATGAATTCTGATCATACTTAGAATTTGAAAAATCACCATAAATATCGAAACTTATATTTTTATTATAGGTCGATATTTTAAAGATATTCTCTAATCCTTTTCCTTTTGCAAGAGAACCAGTGTATGCACAAGTATTTTTTTTTTTCTTAAAATTTCTTTTTATGTAAAAATCTTTCAAACACACTGCATCATCTAATATAATAGTATCATTTTTAAGATTAAATTTTTTTAATAGGTATTTTGAAATAAATATGAATTTTATTTTTTTAAAAAAAGTGAAACTTTTTGAAAATATAAAAAGATATTTTGTAAATCCGTGAAGTTCGTGATGTAATTCTAAAATTACTTTAAAACCAAGGAAAGATAAAATTAACGCAGCCACTATACTTCTTGAAATTATGATATCCTGTTTTTTGACGAATTTTACAATCCTAAGCGAAAATATAACTCTAGTTAAAAAATTAAAATTATTTAAACTAAAATCTCTAATTTTAAATTTTCTGGAACAGTTATATTTTTTGAAAACATTAAAATTCTTATTCCTATTAAAGACAAATAAATTTAAATTTGTATTTTTTAATGAAAAAGCTTCACAAATTTTCATTACATGTATTGAATAAGCGCTTTTAGATGGCAGGTTTAGTTCTGCTATATAATTAACTTTCATTTTATAGTTTTGTGCAGGAGCAATGTACACCTAAATAAAAAGAATTATAATCTTTTGAGAAGAATTTAAAAATTTTGTCTAAAAGTAAAAAAAATACTAAAAATGGAAATTTTAAAATTTTAAATTTGAAATATTTAATTAATATTTCTGAGATTACTGTAAAAGGACCAACTCCAATAACATTTGTCGATACGTCAAAATTATTGTTTTTCAAAATTTCAGTAAGAAAAAAGTGGGTAGGTCTAAAATAATCTTCAGGATCCTCATGGTACCTATGCATAAATGGAACGAAAATCTCAAATTTACCTCCAATCTTTAAAATTCTATTAATTTCTTTTAAAAGGTTATTATAATTTTTTATGTGCTCTAAGACATTAAATAAGATTATTGAGTCAAACTTATTACTTTCAATGTTTAACTCTTTCTCTAAATCTACTTCTATAAAATTCTTCATATCTTTTTTTATATTCTTATCTGCAAAATAAATTTCTTCTTTACTTATATTTATATAATTAAAATATGAACTATGACTACCACTGCCTAAATCTAAAATTTTTCCTTCCAAGCTAATATTATTTAAAAAAAAATTGTGAAATATTCTAACAGGTGATTTTCCTTTTTTTAATAAGTTATAAGCGTGTCTTAGAAATTTAAAATTAATTGGTATTTCTTGATAATTAAAAATCATAATCAAAAGATAATATATTTATTTCTTAACAGTTTTTTTTTCTAACATTAAAAAATTTTAAATACATTAATTTCTGTGGATCTCTACATTTTTTTAATAATTTATTTTATATTGATATCTTAAGATATAAAGATAATTTAACAAGACCAATAAAATTAAGATAGATAATGACTTAAGATGGCTCAATGAAATTTGCAAAATATTCAGAACTATTTACAAATTTAATTTGTTATTTTTTAATAATAATCTTTTTTATCTTTTATTTTGATTTAAGAGATTATGGACTTCCTTATTTTTTAAATGCTGATGAAACTGCAGGCATGAAAAGTCTTTTATATTTTTATGGTTTTTTTTCTTACGCTAATCAAAATGTCGTAGAACCTATTTATTTTCCTTTTATAACTTTTTTTGTTACAGGCTTTTTAATCTTAACAAATAATTTTTTATCATGGGGATATTCAATAAATGAGTTAAAAGATTACATATATTTAAATCCAGATGTTCTCTATGAATATGGAAGGGTGGCCAGTTTAATATTTTGTACATTAAGTTTATTTATTTTTTATAAAATTGGAAAAAAAATTAAGTTAAACAATTTTTTTTTAATATTTTCTTTGTTATCTTTATCCTTATCTTATCTTTTTACAGATATTGCAATTATACTTGGGAAAAATTCATTGTTGTTATTTTTATTTATTTCCCAATATTATCTTTTTATAAAGTATGCGAATAAATTAGAAAATTTTAATTCAAAATCATATATAGCTTTTGGTTTAATTTCATCCTTAGCATGGGGAATTAATTACTGGGCCGCTACACCTTCATTTTATGCTATTTTATATCTTCATTTACAAAAGTATAAATTTGGAAAAATAAATTATCTTTTGATCTTTGCTACTATTTTTTTAATTTTAGGATTATTTCTGAATTTATACTTGAGTGGTGATAAAATTATTCATCATTTGATAAACCCCGAATTTGTTGGAAATGAAAGCAGGATAAAATTTTTTTTAAAAGATTTTCGGGAAGGAATTAAAATTTTTTATAATTTTGAGAAGATTATATTTATTTTTTTAGTTGCTCTATCAATCTTATCTTTCTTTAAACTTAAAAATATAAAAAGAAAATTCTTAATTTTTAATTTGATTTTAATATCGGAGCCAATAATTCTTTTCGCAGTTGCGGACTACTCTTATCCTCAATTGAGATATTTTGGCCCATCAATTTTTCTTTCTTATATAACTGTTGGATTTATATTAAATGCTATTATCGACCAGTTTAGAAAATTAGGAATAATCTTGCTATTTTTGATCTGCACAAACTTAATCATTTACTCTGAGATAAAAGCAAAAATATTAATTAACTCAAAAAGAATTCTCACTAATACTAGTCATCAATACGACGTTTTTGATGAATATAGTAACTTGAAACCGTCAATCTATTTTACATCCTATATGACATACAGAGAAAATGTTGAAAACCTAAATCTTTATAAAGACCTTTTAAATCACAATTTGATTGTACTTAACCCAGATGCAGATGGAAAAAATTCAATGAGGGAAATTGAAAAGAAAAAAGCAATTATTAATAGATCTAAAAATTTCGGAATTTATCCTAATTCAAAGAATAATATTTTTTTCGGTGGAGAATATATAATCAACGATCCAAAAAAATTTTTAGATTTTCTTAAAATGAAATATGAATACATCATCATAAATAAAGAACATGAATTTGCTAAATTAGTGAATGAAAATTACAAACCAATTAAAACCTATGAAGGTAATAAAATAAATACTTTTAGGTCATTAACAAATTTACTCACTGAAAATTATCGGAAATCTTATATAGAAAATATTGAAAAAATTGGCCTAGATTTGATTGTTTTTGAATTAAATTAATTAGATTTCAAAAACATCATAGTTTTTTTTCTCATGATTGAGTTTATTTTTAAAATCATCTAAAATTTGGATAATAAACATAAACGAAAAAAAAATTAGTGAACTTATAAAAAAAAGCACTGTAACAGTTGGCATTGGCGTTTCTATAAATGATACTTTTTTAATTATTTTTAAAAAAAGCATATATATAAAACTTATCATGCTCATAAATAAGCTTATCAAACCTAGTATTCCTATTTTGTAAAATATATTTAATTTCGATTGGTGAAATAAATTCAAATATATTAGATCTATAAAAACTTTAAAAATTCTTAAAAATCCGTAATTCGAATTTCCATACTTTCTAATTCTATGATTTGTAGCTACTTGTTTTATTTTCAAATTTTTATAGCTTAGCCTGGCTGCTAGTAACCGATGAAAATCTCCCCATAAAATTGATTGGTCTAATAGATTTTTTTTTATGACTTTAAGTGAACATCCATGATCTTTAATCTTTGAGTTCGAAAATAATCTTACGAGATAATTTGCTATAATACTAGGAATAGTTTTACTAAAAAAATTGTCTTTTCTATTTACTCTATATCCGTGTATCAAGTCAAAACCCTGCTCAAACAAATAAATCATTTCTGGGATATCTTTTGGATTATTTTGACCATCTCCATCAAGGAAAACTAAATTATCATATTTTGAATTAGATATTCCATGAAATATCGATACTGATTGAGAGTAATTAAATTTATTTTTTATTATTTTTACATCAAATTTTTTTTTTTCAAGTTCTAATAATTTTGAAAAAGTTTTGTCTTTTGAACCATCATCAATATATAAAATTTCAAAAAATCTTGAACCAGATAAATTTTTTAACGCATCTAAGATTTCATTGTGTAAAGAAAGAATGTTATTTTCCTCATTAAATAATGGTATTATTATAGAATAATTCATTGAATTGTTGATTTCAATTTTTAATATATATTAAAAGTATATAATTTAAATGATTTTTTTAAAAGAATTTATAAAGAAACTTATATTAGTTATCTTGTCAATCAAAGTAATCACAGTTGTAAAAAGTTTGAATTTAAGAAAAAAAAAAAATTTATTTATTGATTTAGGCTCTAATAAAGGACAAGGTTTTAATTATTTTAAAAAATTTTTTAAATTAAAATTATTTGATTATATATTAGTTGAACCAAATCCAAATTTTTATAATGAATTAACTAAACTTATAAATGAAACTGGATTTAAAAATAAAATAAAACTGCTTAATAAAGCAGCTTATACATCGTCTACCGAAAAAAAATTGTTTGGGATGGTCGAGGACTATCGAGGAGAATTAACGGACGGAGCTAGTATTTTAAGAGAACACAATTCGATTTCCTATAAATCAAATTTAGAAAAAGCGATAATAGTAAAAACTTTTGATTTCGTAGATTTATTAGATAAATATAAATATTATGACAATGTTATTATAAAGATGGATATTGAAGGTTCAGAATATGAAGTTCTGGAAAAATTTCTTAATAGTAAAATAAATAAAAAAAATATTAAGCATATATTTGTAGAGTTTCACACGAGGTTTTTTAGTTCTCAGTTTAGACCGGAATACTTAAGTAGAGAAAAAAAAATTAAATATAATTTAAAGAAAGAAAACATTAATTATACAAATTGGATATGAATCTAAAGAATTAATAATGTGTGCAATATTTGGGATTTACGGTGAGTATAATAAAAAATTAATTAAAGCTATGTCTAAAATTCAAAGACATCGCGGACCAGATGAAACTACTTATTATTTTAACAAAAAATTTAAATTATCAATTGGTATGAATAGACTTGCCGTAATTGATAAAATTAATGGTAAGCAACCAATGTTTTCGTGGGATAGGAAAGTTTTATGTGTATTTAATGGTACAATTTATAATTTCCAGGAACTTAAAAAATTTCTAGAGAAGAAAAAAATTAATTTTTATACCAATTCTGATACAGAAGTTCTTGTAAACTCTTATTCTTATTGGGGAAATAAATGTTTCAACTATTTTGATGGAATGTGGGCTGTAGCACTTTATGATTTTTCTAATAGTACAATCAAAATATCAAGGGATTATTTGGGACAAAAACCTCTTTTTTATAGTCCAATCGGAGGTAAAAAATTTTTATTCTCAAGTCAACTGGATGGTATTTTTAAATATGAATATCCTTTTGAAATAGATAAATCAAATCTTAAATCATATTATCAATTCGGATTTACTCCATCCCCAAGTACAATTTATAAAAAGTTATATCAAGTCTCCCCAGGTGAAATCATCAGTTTTAATCATCAAATGAATAGGAGAAAATTTTGGGATTTAACATCTGGTGCTGATTATAACATTTTTTTCAAAAGAGATAATAAATTACAATTTGAAAAAAAATTTCATCAAATTTTAAAAAACTATCTAATAGCAGATAAAGAACCTGCACTTACTTTAAGCAGTGGTTTAGACTCAAATATATTAAGATTTATATTAAAAAAGATTGGCATAGAGCTCAAAATGTTCACAATTGGATTTATCTCTAAGTCATATAGTGAAATCAAAAACTTATATTTGGATAAAATAAAAGATCATAATATCAAAATAATGAAAGGTTCTGATATTAAAAAAATATTTTTAAAGTTGAGAAGAAAAATTTCCTTCGCAAATAGTGACGGATCTTATATTCCAACATATTTCCTTTTTAAACAAATAAAAAAAAAAACAAACGTATGTTTAGGTGGGGATGGAGGAGACGAAATATTTTTTGGATACATTACATTTCGAGCTTTTTGGATAGCTGAAAAATTAAAATCTATATTTCCAAATAAAATTCTAAAATTTTTTAATAATTTTACAGAGAATCTTAAGATGTCAAACAATTATATTGATAATAAAAAAAAATTAAATTTATTTTTTAAATATATTGATTACGACTTAAGTGTAATTAATTCATATTGGCTAAATAATCTAGATGAAGAAGATCTTAGTAAAGTAAGTGGAACAAGAAAAAAAAGTAAAGATATATCCAAACTAAAAAAACTTTATAAAAAAAACAATGATAAAATGAGATTTTGTCAACTTTATTATTTTAAGTATTATTTGCCTATGGTTTTAGATAAAGTTGATAATGCAAGTATGCTAAATTCGGTTGAAAATAGATCCCCTTATTTAAATAAGAATCTTATTAATTTGACACTCGATACACCAACAAAAAGAAATTTTAAAATATTCAGAAATAAAGATTTTCTTGTTAGATTGCTAGGTAAAAATCTTCCTAAAAATTATAAAATTAAAAAAAAACACGGTTTTGGATTTCAAAAGAATCTTATTTTAAAAAATAAGAAATTTATTTTAAATCTTGTTAATCAAAACTTGTTATCAAATAAGAAATTTTTTTTTAGAAAAGTACGAAAATTATTTAAAAACAAATAACAATGAAAATTATATATGGCAAGAATTAATCTTAAATTTTACGAGACAAAATCTAGAGCGACATAAAAATTTATAAATTATTTTTAAAATCTGTTTTCATAATTGATTTTTTTAAGATCGTTTAAAAAATCATCTAAAATGAGTATATATTTCTTAATTTTAAAATTATCTAATTTTATATACTTGAGCTCGTTAGAAATTTTCCATAATACGAACATATCTAAATACTTTTCATTTATAAATTTACAAAAATGTTTTTTATTTTTTTTTAAGAATTCATACCAATTATTCTTGTAGTACCTAGAAGAAAATATTTTAAAATTTATTAAATCAAAAATTATATTTCCTTCTTTAGAATATAATGGCCAATCAATAAAATAATACTGTTTATTTTTTCTTAATATATTTTTATAATAAAAATCTCCATGGCATTCACATATTTCTAATCTATTATTTTCTAAATACTTTTCTAATATATTTAATTTATGGTTAAGATATTTATCAGTAAAATTTTTTACCACTTGAAAATGTGATAAATTAATAAGCGCTATTTTTTTTTTATACTTAAAATCATTGATTTGATTTAAATATGATTTAAAAAAATTGTTAGCCTCATAAATAGAAACTTTTTTTTTAATTTCTAATGAAAAAAAAAATCCGTAATTTTGAATGCGAGGTAAGTATCTCAAAAATACGTCACTTGATTTAACTATTTTGTAATTACTAATTTCTTTTCTTATTGATTTGATTGAATGTATCGAATATGGAATTTTATAAAAATTATTTTTGAAAAATATAAAAATACATGAGGTTGATTTATTAATTCTTATTTTGAACACTATTTACACCTATAAAAATATTATATATTAATAAAATCTATTTGATAGACCATGGTTTATATCTTTAATGTCCGTAAAATTTTCTGTAATAATTAACACATTCCAAAGAAAAAATAGAGAATTCGATTTAAACAGAAGCTTTACTTCTGTTGAAAATCAAACTTATAAACCAGAAGAGATTATAATTATAAATTCAGGAAAAACAAAACTAGACACAAAAAATATTTTTAAAGGTACTAAAATTGAATACAAAATAATTAATTGTGGTGCAGAAGTTAATATTCCAAAAAAAAGAAATATTGCATCAAAAAATACAAAATACCAATACATTGCATTTCTAGATGACGATGATTTCTGGGATAAAAATTATCTTTTTAAAAGCTCTAATTTTATTAAAACTAATAATTCTGAAGTCCTACTCTCAGATGTGTATATTGAAAAAAATAATAAATTAGAATTATTTAGATCTCCGAGAAGTAATCATTATGAAGATTATCTTTTAAATAATCCTGGGGCTATGGGTTCAAATATAATTATTAAAAAAGAAATATTTAACTTAATTGGAGGTTATGACGAGAGACTTTATGTAAGTGAGGACAAAAGTATTATCATAGATTTAATCTTAAAAAAAATTAAAATTGAATTCCAAGAGAATGTGGTTATTTATAATATAGATAATCCTAATAGTATTAGTAAAAGCTCATTATCATTAATAAAAGGTATGATACCGTTTTATATAAAATATAAAAAAATAATGAATTTGCAGACAAAAATTAATTTTTTAAAAAAGATTTATTCTTATAAAAAAAACTTAAATAAAATTTATTTAATTAATTTTATATTTTTTTTATTGATTGAAAAAATTTTTTCCAAAAATGAGTAAAATTAATTTTCTTAAAGAACTTAGTAGAAAAAAAATCGATTTTGCATTGCTATCCTCTAATAGCATTAAAGAATTAAGAAACAATAAAAAAGATCTAGATATTTTTATACCAAAAAATAGTAAAAACAAGTTTGAAAATATTTTAAAGAAAAAAAATTTTTTTGAAAGATTAGAAAAAGTTCGAGGATATAAAGATAGAAAATTTTATACAAATATTAAAAGTAAAAAGAGATTTCTGATTGATGCTTATTTCGACCTTAATTTTAGAAAGAATTTTTTTTTCATTTATAAACTTTTAAATCAAAAAAATTTAATAAAAACAAGAAAACTCAAAAATGGAATTTATTTTACAAATAAAAAATATTTTGAAATTTTATTTAAAGCTAAAAATCATAATTTTCAATTTAAAGATAATTTTTCAATTAAATTCAATTTATTTCTCAATTATAAATTTAAAAAAAAATTAAATTATATCCTATTCATTGGTTCAGATGGCACTGGTAAAACAACACAAATAAATTATTTTTTGAACAAATTCTTCATGAAATCTATAAAATATAATCTTGGGTTAGGTAAAGATCACTGGTTCCTATATATTAATTTCTTTTTATATAATTTTTTCAAATTTAGTTTTTTAAAAGAAATTATATTGATTTTTGATTTATCTCTTAGAAAATTATCACTTTTTAGATATTCATCTAATAATTTAATCTTAATAGATAGATTTCCTGGATATATTTTTTTTAAAAAAAATTTATTAAGTAAAATTATTCAATCTTTATTACCCAAACCAGATTTGATAGTATTAATGACTACCCAAAGATACAAGAGAATGAAAAGAAAACCAGAAGAATTTGTAAATGATGAAAAGAAATGGTTTTTATTAGCAAAAAAAATAGGCGTAAAATATACTATAGTTGATACTACATTAAAAAAAATATCTGAAAATTACAAATTTATTGAAAAGAAATTTTTATCAAATAATAACAATTTTAAAAATATATTTTCTAAAAATTTGAAGTAAATAATTTAAAGAAATTTAAATGAAAAAAATAAATTTATATATACCAATAGAACATAAAGTAAGAGAGCTGTATTCAAAAATTTTTTTTTCTATTTTCGCTTTAAAAAAAAACTTTAGGTGTTTCATAGGTAACAAAGAAGATATTGAAAGAGTTATTAAAAATAAAAAAGATAAAAATGGAATTTTTTTTTTTAAAGGTGGAGAAACTAGAGAATATGTTAAGAGTATAAAAGATAAAGTTGATTTTTTTTTTATTATTGATGAAGAGGCAGGCCCGAGTGATGAAAGTTCACTTTCTATACAAAGGCAAAGGATTCATGCAGATATTGAAGATCTAGTAGATAAATATTATTCAATTGGTCCAAAAAATTTTGATATTGCAAAAAAAGTTTACAAAAATATCGATGTTCAAATGACGGGTTGGCCAAGAATAGATTTTTTTAGAGCAAAAATAAAAGACTCAAATAGACTGTTAGATATAAAAAAAAAATATAAAGATTTTATCCTTTATATTTCAGATTTTGGAGAAATGTCTAAAAAAAAAAATGAAATTTCAAAGAAAGAATATATTAAAAATCTTAATGTTTCAAAAAACGACTCAAAAAAAAAGTTAATTGCCGAATTTGAAAAAAAACAAAATAAAATTTATAAAGAATTTTTAGTTCATAAGAAAATTTTAAAAAAATTAGATAGGCATAAGAATTTGCCTCAAATTATAATTAGACCTCACCCATATGATGACTTTGAAGTTTGGTTTGAACTAGAAAAAAAATTTAAAAAGATCAAAGTGATTTATGAAGGAGATATTTATGATTGGATTAAAGCTAGTAGTTTTGTTTTGCATAGAGGATGCTCTACTGCTCTCCTTGCCTATTTAAATAACAAAAAAGTTGGTTACTTAGCGCCTAATAAAAAATATATAAGAAATAATTTGTCTTATAATATTTCTAATAAAATTTACTCAACTAAAAATCTTTTTTATTTTTTGAAAACCAAAGAAGAAAAAATTAAAAAAATTAATTTGAATAATCTTCGCAAAATTATAATGATTGATGATCGAGAATTCTCTTCCGAAAAAATTATCAAAGATTTGTTAAAACAAAAATTAAAAAAAACTCTGGAATTTCAACCAAATATTCTTGTAATCTTAAAAAGTAAGTATTGGAATATTATAAGAAAAACTAAAAATTTTTATTATTCGCAATTAATAAATATATTTCGAATTTTAAATATTGAAACAAACTATTATAATTACTTAGTTAGGTCGATTTCGCAGGATATGGATAAAATTGGTAAAGGCTTATCCTATAGTGAAATTAAAGATGCAATTAAGAGATTAAATATTTTTAATTTCAAAATTCGAATAAAAAAAATACTTTCAAATTGCTATACAATAGAAAAAATTTAAATAATGGCTAAAAAATTTTTAAATTCGGAAATTATTAGAGATTTTCAAAAAATATTAACTTATTTAAATAAAAGGCGAAAATTTCAAATAATACTATTAACAATTTTTTCTACGATTTCAGCTAGTGTTGAGGTCCTATCAATTTCAAGTTTAATTCCTATGATTGAGATTTTGAGTAATACGGAAAAATTTATGAATAATGAAATTTTTTCAAACATTCTTAAATTTTTTTCAATAGATAGTGTTAACAATTTAAAATTATTATTTGTTGTTATATTTTTATTTTTTGTATTTTTATCATACCTTTTTAAAATTATTTTAATTTGGTTTTCAACATCTTTAAGCCTTAAAATAAGTCATGATATTGCTTCCTTAGTTTTTTTTAAGACAGTTTCTCAAAAGTACGACTATCATTTAGATAAATCCTCTAGCAGATTTTTAGGGAATATGGAAAAGTCTGAAAGCGTCCACTCGTTTATCGGATATTTTATACAGTTAATAAACTCATTTATATTATCAATATCAATTATTTTCTTTGTTTTGTATTTATCACCAAAATTGGTAATTTTTTTAGTATTTGCTATATATCTTATTTATCTTCTTGTTTATAAATTATTTAAAAATTCCATTGAGAAAAATAGCTTAATATATTCAAAAAAAATTAATGAGAGATATAGAGTAATACAGGAAAGCTATCTAAATTTAAGAGAAGTGATTATCAAAAGTCTGCAAAAAAATTTTTTGAATCAATTTAAAAAAGTCAATTCAGCAATCATTAATGCAGGTCTTAAAAACGCTTTAATAGCAAATATACCCGGTAATATTATTTTATTTTTTGCCACTTTTGTCTTAAGTATCATAATATATTATATGAGTGTTTCTGAAGAAGGCTTGAATAATAACTTACCACTCTTAGCAGCACTTATTTTTGCAGCACAAAAAATAATTACTCAAGCTCAATTTATTTATTCAGGTATTACAAAAATTAAGACAATAAAATATGCTCTAAAAGATGTTTTAGAAATTTTGAATTTGAGTAACAATCAAAAAATTGATTCAAATAATAAAAATGATTTAATTAATTTTAATCAATATATAAATATACAAAATGGTAGTTTTAAATACAATAACTCTGCAAATTATGTTCTTAAAGATGTTAATCTTAAAATTAAAAGAAACACGCTCAATATAATTATTGGGAAATCTGGGTCAGGTAAATCAACACTAATTGATTTGATTTTAGGTTTATTAAAACTAAATAATGGAAAAATAATAATTGATGATCAAGAATTGAATGATAACAATCTTGCAAATTGGCAAAAAAAAATTTCTTATGTTCCTCAAGAAATAAGCCTAGTAGATGGAACATTTATCGATAATATTACCTTTGGAAAAGAACTGATTAATGAAAATTATTTAGAAGAAATAGACAAGATTATTCAAATCACAAGCTTAAAGGAATTTATAAATAATTTAAAGGATGGTCTTAATACTAAGATTGGTGAAAATGGTATAAAAATTTCCGGAGGACAGAAACAAAGGCTTGCTATTTCGAGAGCTCTATTTAGTAATAATGAAATAATAATATTAGACGAGGCTACAAATGCAATAGATGAAAAAACTGAGATCGAAATTTACGAGAATATCATTAAAGAAAGCGTTGATAAGACAATAATAATTATCTCTCATAGAGAAAATTTAAGAGAAAAATTTGATAATGTAATATTAGTTGATGATAAAAAAGTTAATATTATTTAAATAGCATAATTTAAATGAATGAAAAAAAACTGAAAGAAAAAGCGAAAAAACTTAGACAAAAAACCTTTGAGAGTTTTGTTAAAAAAGGTGAAGCTCATTTAGGTGGGAGTTTTTCCATGATAGAAATTATAACATTAATGTACAATAAAATACTTAAAGCTAATGATAAATTTATATTAAGTAAATCCCATTCCTCATTTCCGTTATGTTTAATTTTAAAAGAGAAAGGTTTTAACCCTAGCCTTACTACTCATTTAGAATTAGACGAAAAAAATGGAATATTTTGCACTACAGGAAGTTTAGGGCATGGATTTCCTATAGCTGCGGGAATGGCTTTTTCTAGAAAATATCAAAAAAAAGTGGGTAAAATATTTGTTTTAATTAGTGATGGTGAATGTCAAGAGGGTACTACTTGGGAAACATTATTGATTTGTTCAAAGCATAATCTAAATAATTTAACTCTTATAATTGATTATAATAAAATACAGGCTCTA
>MDTG01329982.1_pt1 | contig 15370 bp, 7 predicted proteins | sample 811421 | NCBI WGS metagenome assembly MDTG01 (sample SAMN05326645, study PRJNA326480) | marine metagenome | isolation source: seawater | place: Pacific Ocean: South East | collected 2011
ACTATGGGGGATAAACTTCCGGTCAATGTCACCGTTATCCTTCCAACAAGGAATGAGGAAGAAGCAATAGAACCTACTATTGATTCTATTCCAACAGGTTGGTGTAAGAAATTAGAGATTCTAATCGTCGATGGCAACTCTTCTGATAAAACTCGCGAATTAGCATTAAACAAGGGTGCTAGAGTCCACCTAGAAGACAGGAGAGGTTATGGTAGAGCATATCGTACTGGATTTGACATAGCAAGCCATGAAATAATTGTCACAATGGATGCTGACTGCACATATCCTGCTGAATTAGTGCCTAAACTTGTTAAGAAATTACTCGATGACGATTTGCAATTCATAACCTGTGACAGACTATCTCTAGCCGAAGATGGCTCTATGTCCGGAATTCATGGTTTCGGCAATTGGGCCTTGTCATTTACTGCAAGACTACTATTTGGCTACGGAATAAAAGATTCGCAATCTGGCATGTGGGTGTTTAGAAAATCTATTTTCGATGACCATAAGATGCGTCCAACCAATGATGGAATGCCACTTTCAGAAGAAATTAAAATCCTAGCAAGAAAGCACATCGGAAAATCGAAGGCAGTTGAAATCTCTGTACCTTATCGTCCAAGGGTTGGCGATGCAGAAATTCACACATGGGCTGACGGCTGGAAAAACTTCAAATTTCTATTTGCCAAGCGAGTTGGCCTAAATAGAACGAGAACTCCTTGGGGCTCCAGAGATAGCAATCCAGACTCAACTAAAAAGAATCTGCCCGAACAATAATCAATTCAAGCCTTCTTTTTGCTCCAGTTGAGACCATAAGTCATTGACAACTTCTTTTGTTCCATCTACTGATTCAGAGCCTAGTTCTTGATATTGCTTGCTTGGTTTATGCTCACTCAATGTATCCCAAGATTCGATTAACTCATCTTCAAATCGCTTCCTTCGTACATTAGCCATGATAACACTAGAAAGAATCAGTAATAAAACAACCGAAGCACCACCAATAATCAATGATAAGTTTGTACTTGATTGTTCTGCTTCATTTACAACTATTGTCATTGATACTTGACTAATCGTTGCTGAATCTCCAACTCCATCCGTAGCAACTATCCTTACACTTGGTCTGCCCGCCTCTTCTGGATTAATTTCTATTGAACCCTCCCAAATATTGTCACCATCAAGATCTTGTAGAACAAAATTCCACACTTGTAAACCATATACAATTGTTCCTCGTACATCTTGAGTGGTTCCATCCGGGTCTGATAACTCAACACTTACATCAACCGTAACAAGAACACTGGCAGTAAGTTCGGTTGGTGTAACAATTAATGAATTAGGGTCGAGTACTGGATTGGTATTTTCAACCCTGATGTTACGAGTGTCTGTTTCAATATTTTGCAAACTATCTCGAACCGTCAACATGACTAAGTATTCGCCAGGCTGTAATGGCAATTGCTCAGTACTTGAGCTACTTGTATGTACTACTATTCCACTAGATTTGTCCGTAATTTCCCATTGCCTAAATACAATATCAAAATCTGCGTCTGTCGATTCCTCTTCTAGCATTATCTCTTCTCCACCCAAAAATGACTGACCTTCTGCTGGGCTGACAATTATTGCGCTTGGTGGAGAAGGCATGACAAGTAAATCAATCGTTTCAATACGCTGCATACCATCTGAATCTGTTAAAAATATCGAGATCTCATGTTCACCTGCTTGAAGATGCGAGATATGGGTTTGAGTCGGGTCTGCATCTAGCAAAATTGCCTCGGTTTGTAAATCAGAAAATATCGACATGGTAAAATCGTCTCCATCATAATCAACAGATTCAACAGCATTCCAAAAGATGTATTCAGAGGAAAAATAAGTCAGTGATGTATCTGGGGTAGCTAGAGATAAAACTGGAGCAGATTTTGATATTTCAACAGTGGTTGTATCCGTCACCGGAGGGTTGATTCCGTCATCGATTTCTAGAGTTAAGTTGTGTAAACCACTGCTCAATCTTGAGGTGTAATAAAGGCCCTCTTGATTGGTGGAGGACAGTCTTCCATCTTTATCGCTAGTCCATGATACTTGTAAAAATTCAGAACCCGAAGCGGGTTCATTGATCGAACAATGCCAAAAACCAACAGTATTGAATGAGGAACACGCTGAATCAAAATCTCCTGAACCGTTGGCAGATAAAATTACCATTTCAGATGAATCGTAATCGTCGATAATTGTCGGAGATTTGATGTCTACTATCGGGGCAGAATTAAGCACTGAAATCAAGATTGATGACGTTTTGATTGTATCTGCATGTTCCAAAGCGTCATCGGTAACTCTCATCTCAATTGTGTGAATTCCCCTTGAAAGATAACCTTGCCAAACATTGCCTGAGGGTTGGTCTGACCATTGTAAAACACCGTCAAGGCTAGAATAAAATTCAATTTCCAAATTATCTCCTTCAGGGTCAACTGTTTGAGAACCATCCAATGTCACAGAATTTTGACTGTAGTTCTCGGTTCTAATGATTTCAAAAATAGGGTCTGGAATTTCATTAAACAATATGACATCATATGAAAGAACCACAGTTGGATTAACTCTGTCATCGACATTCACTGATAAACTGAAACTGTCCGAAAGTGGTGCTGGATTATTTGCTGATGACGTTAGCGGGAAGGTATATTGAATTAACTCATCACATGATAAATCTGAACCTGACTGTTCGGGATATTCAAGCCCATATGAAGTACTAATCCAACAATTGAGCGTGTCTCCTTCGGGGTCATAAGTACCGGACAGATTAACATCTAGTGTACCAGTTTTGGGCATAATTAGTTCGTTAAATGAATTTAAACCAGGGGTAAAATCGACGAAAACAACTGGGTCAAAATTTGACAACTCAACGGTTCTAGATTGTTGAACACAATTGTCTTTATCATCACACAATTTAGCTGTAATAACATGCACTCCATCGCTTAACAATTGCCCAGCAAGTCCTTGATTTACCACAAAACTGGCCTGTGTCCCGATAACTCCATCGATCGATGAGGTCCACTCCCAAATCAATGCATCATCGTCAAGGTCCCAGGAGCGTGAAGCATTGAATTCTACCTCGAAAGAACTTGGAAATACGCTAGAATCTTCGGGACTGTCCCAATACAAAAATGGTGGCTGGTTATCAAGTGGTAAAAGACAATACACAATTTTGTCGCCATCTAATTGAATTGAACTACTGTTTGATTGCCCGTCATAAGAACATGTAGTGGTTACAGTTGAAAATGATGATGGGCCTGTATTTGTCCATCTTTGTCCGATAAAATCAGTAAAAGTAACAAAACCATCTTGATTGGTAGTTTCTTGAGCATTAGGTTCGAACTGGTCAAAACTGATTTGCACTGGTGCATCTGGAATTCCGTTTGTGTTGTTATTTTGAACCCAAATAGAGACATCCCAAGCAACATCAATCTCTCCAGAGGGTGCTATGATTGCATCAGATAAAGCAATTTGATTTGGTTGATGAAGGTGAAGTTTGGAAAAAGAATCGAGGTTAATAATGGTAGATTGGCCTAAATCGGTTAATCCACTCCAGTTTACATTACTATCTTGCAAAGTTATTGTACCACTACATTCAGGCGTTATCGTATTGTCAGTACCGGTCAACAATTCGTGTTCTGTTAGAAGTAAACAAGTTGTACCGGATAATTGAGCGCGGCTTAGTGAGGATGAATAATCGCCGTTGTTATTGCCGTTCCATATAATGCCTGTATGGTTTCCTTGTAGTGAAATTAAATCAATAATTGCTGCTGCTCGATTGATTCTCAGCGCAGGACCTGAGTCCGTACCCGAGCGTTCAGTATCAACAACGACATTATGCATATTTACTTGCCCGCCTTGTTGACCGATGTTTAGCCCACTGTTGTCAATCGATATCGGGTCGTATGCGGGAGCATTATTCTCCACTGTAATGTGATTGAGCCACAAATCTACAGAGTCTTTCACCATAACTCCAATACCTGCTGACTCTGAAACAGAACAATAATTACAGGTAACATCTCCAGAATTAGTTTCGATATCATTTGATTTCTCAAACAATAATCCTGCTTGTTCCACATCTGTCAATCCGAGATTTCCATTCCCGACAGCGGTTAAATTTGTCAGTGTTACATACCTTGAATCATAAACATGGGCTCCAGATTGGCCGTTATCTGTTAGATGTAGTCCGTCAACAATTAGTGTCGATGAATCGATATACAAACCGTCTTCTGAGTTATTATGCAAGAACCAATTTGAACCCTGCATAGCACCTCCTGACATTGCAGAGATACCAGGTCCAGGGGAGCCAGTGATTTCAAGCCCGTCAAAATTTGGCGCGAAAAATGAAGACCTTATCGCTAAACCTGCCTCATGCGCTCCTTGCCCTGGATCGCCGGAATTAACTATTTTCAAATTTCGAAATGTTGTTGATGAATCCACGAAATAGAGTCTAAGTCCTGTGGTGGTTGAGTCCTCGATTAAAGTGTTCTCGAACCATGCTCCTGTTGCATTAATTTCAATTGCTGCAAAGCCAATGCCAGAGGTTTTAGCATTAGGACCGCCAGTACCACTTACCACTGTATTTGTAAAATCGGCGGTTTCATAGTTAGTGAAATTTGTGTGGTTTGCCTTGTCGACATATATCCCTCTATACATTGAATTTGTTACCAGACAATCTCTTACGACCGCTCTAGTATTACCGCCGTCATCGATATGACGAATCAATATACCATAATCGGATTTGTCTACCGAGACATTGGTAATCAGTGGCCTACTATCTTCAACCCAAACTCCCGCAGATATCGCCGAAGCTCCCTCAGCAGTTATGTTATCAATGGTTAGTTGACGATAAATTCCTCCGGAATCACCCCATATATTGAGACCTCTTATCCTCAAATCAGTTAGAGTTGCACGTTCGACAATTGGCGATGATCCTGCCCCTACGGACAAGCCTATTCCGTACCTCCAATCACTGTAAGTGAATCCTCTGCCAGATTGATCGACTGTCAAGTCACTAATTATTGGGTTTGCACCGGAGAAAAGGTCAATACCAACTCTAGAAGGATTATTGATTGTGATGTTATTCAAAACTGGATTTGAGCCATAAATTGTAACTCCGTACATTGAATTATCAATTGATAGATTATCAATTATTGAGCCCCTACCAAAAGAAGATTGGTTGAATTGTATCCCATAATGTAGCCCTGAACCGTCGTGATCAATTATTACTGGACAGGCTAAATCACCTTCGATCGAAAGTCGACCCTCAACGAAGATACGCGCGGTATTTGGCAGTTTTACTAGCGTACAGGGCGCAATAACCAATTCATCTGAGATGTCTATTGCATAAGAGCCGGTCAATTCAATTACGCCACTCCAGGTTGTTTGAGATTTCACTGATGAAGTTGAAATATTACTATACCCCATCTGAGTATCATTGCCCATCGGCAGACTAGTCATAGGCAATGCGAGAATTATTATGGACATCAGCAAGCAGGGAAAAAACGACTTTGCCCCGTTATCCATAGTAATGGGTTAATCGATTATGCTTTTCAATGGTTCGTCTCATTGAGCAACAGTTGTTTCTAACTACATAACAGCAAGCAATAAGAAACGAGGGCTCTTGGAGTAGTTCATGCCTGAGGCATTTGTCCTATTCAAAACATTACCAGCAAGGGAACGCGAGGTCTATCAAACGCTTAGCAATCACAATTCGGTCGTCGAGGTTCATGCATTGTACGGTGAGTATGATTTACTCGTAAGAGTAAGTTCTGAAGATTCGGGGAAACTTTCTGGGATGCTGATGAGTGATTTTAGGCAAATCGACGGTGTTAAAGATACACAGACAATGATTGCTGTAGAGTATTAGGTGATAAGATGGCAATAGGATTCGTACTGATTACTACTGAACCGGGGCAAGAAAAACTCGTCAGAGGTAGATTAGAAGAAATTGAATTAGTTACTGCCGGGTGGATGTTATTTGGTGAATATGACTTGATTGCTAGAGTTCAGGCTGAAGATGAATATGACCTAACACGTTGCATCGTCGAAGAAATAAGACCAATGGTAGGTATTGTAGATACAAAAACCTTGATTGGAGCAGAAATTTAGAACTGCGTATGAAACAATTTCTCTAACTCAATACTGGCACTCACACAACCAGCCTCACGGTATCTTACGAGCGCTTCCCGCAACGACGCCTTAGCGGACTTTGGATGGATTTTTGAGTGTATTAACCACCACCTTGCTGAATATCTGATAGAGGTATTTGTCCGAGAAAATCCTTCAGGTTTAGTCAACTGAACGAATCTCGTTTTTGCAAGTTCAAGATTTTTCTCAAGCAAGAGTTCGATAAACCTCAATCTCAACGAATCTGCCATGAGTATGTTTTCCATCCTGCTACAATTTGCGTCAACTAATGTCCCAACCTCTTCAATAACCATCATTTCAGAGAGATACTTGGCAATTACTTCTTTAGTTCTCAAGTTCAGAATAATCGTATCATCAATTGAACCTATTCCAATCAGTGATTGGATTATGTTATCGCCCAGTGCAAAATCAAAATCTGCCATCGCAATGGAATGTTTGAGCATCGACATTGCTACAATTATCGATTGTCGCCCATGATGAATATCCCTTATCCTAATTTGCTTAAGGTAGTGCTCTACTTTATTTCTAGATTCTTCATTTATTGGAGCAGATGGTAACCTGTCTTCTAAAACTTGGCTAGCAAGAGAAATAAGTAGTGTAGCTCCTTCTAAAGGTGATTTTTGATTGAGCAATTCACCTAATTCCGACTCATAGCCTGCAACTCTGCCTTCTATTTGTGCTAGACTAAATTCCATCTCCTTTAATCGATCCCCAGTATGAGATGATAAATTTTTACGAATTATGGATGGTTCAAATCTATGCGCAGCAATTTTTGATTCGAGATATTTTAACTCGCTATTTGTCTCATTTTCAATTAAAGAGTCTGCAACTATGGTTGCTAAAGCGGCTGAATCATGATTATCTAACGAGTTTATTTCTGTCGATAATTGAGTGATAAATTCAATCAAATTTGAACGAGATAGATGGTATAAATAACTCGCAAATGACGAGTCTGTATTCTGGGATTGCCAGTGCTCAGCAAGAAATCTGTGACCATCTTTTCTTTCATTTGGCGCCAAATTATTTCTTGTCACATTCCGAATTAAATGCTGCAGTTCGAACAAACTACCGTTGTTCCAGCGAACTAAATTTTGTTCGTCTAGTAAATCAATATCATTCACTGCTATAGAATTCTCTACAGTCATCATTTTCGGCTCTAAGGAAAGGTGAGAAATCACATGCTTTTGGTCAGCCGAAAGAGCAGTTAGAACCACATTTTCAACATATTCGATGACATCCTTCGATGATTCTGGTGTTTCATGTTCGGGTTGATATAATTTTAATGCCAACGGATGATTACCCAAACTTTTTGCAACTTTTTCTCGTTCTGTCAATGGCAAGTGCTCACCAAGCATATTACAACATGATTCCAAATCTAGAGCATCTAATTTGAAATTATCAAACTGCCCAAATAAATCCGAACTCTCTCTCGATAATAGGATAATTCGTATATCTTCTGCTTTAGTTAGTTTACTAACCAATTCTTGGACCTTATCGATATGCCTCTCACTGATTAAATTCACATCATCAATTACCAATATTACCGCGCTTGATTCAATCATATGGCATATTGCATCAAGGTCTTTTGGAACGGGGTTTTCTGGATACCATGATGAGGCAATCCTATGATAATCCGAAAAATACTCTGCTGATGCCCATCGAATCTGAAATTTTCCAGCTAATTCTTGACATAAATTGAAAACAAATGCCGATTTTCCAATTCCCGGCATACCAGTTACCATCAGTGAATTTTTCAGTAGAATCTCTAAACATTGGACTGTTTCATCCTTTCGACCAAAGATTTCTGAGGTGTTTGGTGGGTTGCCGTAGATTTTGTACAGCTTCTTTTGCTTTGGCAGTTGCATCTCACTCTCTAAGATTTGCGCTCTTCCCCTCCCAGTAATGTGGTACACTTGTCTACGCCTATTTCCACCACCTATGACATGAGCCATACGTTTGGTAATCAAACCATCTTGCTCTAATTTGGTTAACGGAACATTAAGTGCCGAACGAACTACTCCAATACCTTCTGCAATACCTGGTAAGGAAATTTCACGGCTGACATCCCAAGATTTTTCCAAACTGTCCGGTTGTTTGCTTAACCAAGCAAGAATCCGGAGTTGGGCTTTAGAAACCATCTTTCCCAGTCTTCCGAGGTATTATATATTATCAATTAGATTGGTTTTTGTTCAATCGAGATGGTTGCCCTTTTGAGTGCTGACCTTAAGGGCAAGACATGCCAGTCGGGTTAGAATCGGTGGATTTGCCGAAAAAGCCCGGCATATATCTATTCAAAACTAAACAGGGTAGAGTATTGTATGTTGGTAAAGCGACGAAATTAAATGAACGAATCAGATCATATTTTTCTAGCAACCCTGACCGAGCAATGATCCCGGAGTTAGTTCAGCGTGCTGATGATGTCGAGTGCATAGTAACTGCATCACCACATGAAGCGTTGATACTTGAAAGACAACTAATTAGAGAACATAAACCGAGATATAATTCAATGCTAAAAGATGACAAATCATTCCCTTATCTAGCAATTAGTTCTGATAATCTGCCTAGGATACTGTATACTAGAAGGCCACCTAAAAGTGCAGAGATTTGGGGTCCATTTCCAAACGCCGGCGCAGCTAAACAAGTCATGAAATTACTTAGACGTGAATTTGGCTTGCGTGACGACAAAAATAACATACCATTTGGTTATGTTGACCATGGTTCTGATGAAGATTACAAGCAAAGAATTAGCGCAGTTAGACAGATTCTCAATGGTAATGCTACGAAATTAATTGAGGATTTAACCATGCAAATGGATGTTCACTCAGAAAAACTAGAGTACGAACAGGCTGCAAGAAAAAGGGATTTGATTAAAGCGATTAGAACCACTACTAGTCAACATATCGTGTCAAGTAAAGTATACAGAGACTGTGATACAATTGGTTTTGCTTGCGAAGGAGACCTAGCGGCAATAGTCGTTTTACATGCTGATGATGGGGTCGTGAAAGGGCAGGAATCATGGCAAATGATTCATCGAGGAGATATCGGTGAGACCGTTTCTATGTTCGTTGCCGACCATTACGCAAATCGGTGTCCACCCAAATTATTGATAACTCCTACACCGCTGTTTGATGGGGTTGAAGAATGGCTGCAAACCCGGCGTGATTCAGCTGTCGAAGTTAGGAATCCATCACGAGGTGACTTCGTAACCTTACAACAATTAGCGGCTCAAAATGCTGAAATTCAACTTATCAGGTTTGTCAACAAAGCAAGCGGTTCCCTAGAAAAACGTGCCGCGGATGATGGAGCAAAATTACTGGGGATGAGCCAGTTAAACCACATCGTTTGCTTTGACATGGCGCAAATACAAGGTGACCAAAGAGTCGGTGCAAGCGTATGTTTCAAGGATGGTAGACCTTACAAAGATGAATATCGTAAATACACAGTCAAGGGTGAACAATTAGATGATTTACGCATGATGCGAGAGGTTGTAGAAAGATGGATGAAGCGTCAGACTGAATGGCCAGATTTACTACTGCTTGATGGCGGTAAAACTCATTTAGACATGATGACAAAAATGATTGATGATTCTCAATTCTCCGGTAAGTTTGCTGTTGCGGCATTGGCAAAGCGAGAAGAAACGATTTATCGAGTTGACAAAGAACCATTAATCCTTGACCGACGAGGTAGAGTATTGATTCACGCAAGAGATGAAGCGCATAGGTTCGTAAACTCATTCCACCGTCAACGCCGAAGTAAGAACAAATTTTCCGACCCGTTAGAGAATGTACCAGGTTTAGGGGCAAAAAAATTCCAGACCTTAATCCGTCATTTTGGTGGCAGAAAAGAAATCTTACACGCTAGCGAAAAGGATATCAAAACAGTACCCGGAATTGGGCCTGCATTAGCAAAACGCATTTTTGAAGCGATTAATAATTAATCAAACCGCTCATCACCCAAATCAATCATCGGTGGTGGTACATTATTCGAAAAATCCTCGAACTGCTGTAATTCTCCATGTAAACCCTCACTTTTGAAGCCTTTTAAATCGGCAAATTCACTATCACCGATAGTAACTTTACTTGCTTGTTGAGTCTCTTGGGCTTTACGCTGTTTCTTCAGCCGCTTCTTCCTTCGGCGTCTACGGATAAATAGCACTAGTAACAAAACAACAAATGTTGGATAAACCCAAAACTGCATGAAGAGATAGAGCCAAGAGACTTGAATTCTGAACGATATAGTATCCTCAAATTCCCCGTCTGGTATGTTGTAGGTTATTTTTTGTCGGCCATCCACTTCGGTTATTGTAAGAAAACCTCCTTCATCTTCAACATCCTCAATTGTTATTCCTCGAGGTAAAATAACCGAAACTGGTCCGTTGAGTGTCAAATCGTATTCTTCAGCAATCGATGTATTACCGTTGAACGAGATTGAGGTTGCATCACCATCTGGACTTGGATAAGTGATACCGCTACCAGAAACAAGTCCATTGGTTAGTGATGAGCCAACCAATTCAGCAGCGCTAACCATTGGGTTGACAACCAATCCTCTAAATGCATTAGCAAAGAAATTCATTTCCAAACTACTAGCATTACCCTCGAGCAATTCGCCGATATTACCATCTAGTTCTAATTTGAACTCAACTTTAGGAATTTTCACGCTGAGAGTTATAGGTTCGTCGTCGCCAATGTCTTGATCAAGACCCGTTAATCCATCGACTTTGGTATTTATTTCAAAGCCACTCAAATCAACTGTGCCGAATGGAGAGTCTTCCACATCAGGTAACTCGGCACCACTCTGATGAATGAAATCGGTAATCATTTCACCAACGTCAACAGAAAAATTAGTCAGACCCTCCGGGGTAAAAATTAGTGATAGATTCTCCTCACATACAGAATAGTCTTGTTCATCGCTGCAAATATTTCCAACATTATCAAACGTTTTTGGTTCCGCCAATCTTCCTGCGATATCAAGTCCAACACGAACTAAATCAGAAGGTGCTGCTTCAAAATTTACCTTGGTAGAACCTGATTGGTTAATTTCTTCCAGTGGAATAATTACTCGATAAATCGAAACTTCAGCATCAAGGGCAAAATCCATCGATACGGATTGAGACCATTCATTGATTCTCAATGCTGAAACATCCAATTCGATAGCACTGCTAATACAGGTACGCTGAACGGTGGTACAAACTACATTCATTTCTTCATCTCTAATTTCATTACGCCAATCATAAGGGTCTGTACCGGCCAGTGAGATTTCGATATCCGAAGTTTCGCCGAGTGTCTTTTGCAAGATAATACTGTCTTCGCCGTCGATGGTTCTTACCCAGGTTGGCAGAACAATTTCTAATCTCAGTTCAGCTGGTGGTAAGCTTTCAGGTATTACTGAATCAAGAAAATCACCTGGCAGAATACTCTCGATTGAGATACCGCTGTTGAATAAGTTTCTCAAATCACTTTCCTGAATTACCTCAACATATTCTAACAAATCGCCATCGTCAAAGTTATTCTTCAAAATATCTAGCAAACTTGCCGAAAACGGCTGACTAGTTGAGCGTAAATACACTGGATACTGATTAGTCATTGCAGAACTTCCACGTAAACAATAATGCAAATCTTGCCCTGGCGGAGCAACTTCGGTACAGCCTGTTGAGTGTGTATAGTTTAGTCCACCAGGATTCTCCAAGCCGTCAGTTAAGCTGTCTGAAACCCAGTACAGTGGATTCATTGTAATCGTGTCTTGGGTACCAATTGAACCCGAAATTCCACTGGCAATATCATTGATTGGAAACGCTGAGGTGAATGAATCGAGTGGAACTAAGCCATTGTGATATGCCAAACGGATTCCATCTGATGTAACCAAGGGTAGAGTTGCTGATTCTGAAATATTCAAGAGTGATATTCCCCAATCACTCATTATACTATTGTTGAGATAACTTATTCCAGCAACAAAACCTATTGAAGCAGCAGATTCATCACGCAAGTCCAATGTAACACTCAAATCAATCGCTTTTTCTCCCTCTGGTATACTAACGGTATTTGTTCCAAAAGAGCCATTTCTGTGTCCTAGCCTGATGGTAATTGGGGTTTCTACATCATCTGCACCCGACGGTGCATCTAACAGATTCACATTCCATTCACCGGCAAAATATGGCGGATTTCCAGCTCTCGCACCAAGGGTCCCATTACCATCGGTACTAACCGCAACAATATCTGCATAATCTGGTGGTGTGAAGGAATAATAACCAACCGTCCCCGGTAGTGTTAGTAAAGTAAAATCCGCTTCAACTTCTGCGCCCATAACCAACATACCTTCAAGCGCTCTATCAATGTCTAAACCTCCCGAAGAGTCAAGACTAAAATTAGTATTAATCAAGTTAAGAACAAGAGATGACTCGATACATAATGGTGGATAAAAGGCATTATTCAATCCTGAATTTTCTCCACCATAAACTGAATCGGTCAATGGTTCGGTTGAACAATCAGTAGTGATGCCTTGCTGAATATACTCGTCTGTATAGTCTGTGGTTTGTTGTATCACAGTGCCAATCGTCTCTAAAGCATTCTCCAGTGCGTCATTTAATTCTGCTTTTAACTGGTCTCCAACCGTTGGCGTTCCCGGGCCATTAAGACTCTCGTCAATGAAATTTCTGAGCAAATCTGCTGGTGCGCCATCATCAGCATCTAAGTTATCGTTAGCTAGCGCTGCATTTATTGAAGGATCGTTGTTGAAACCTAACTTTTCACGGTCAAACTCATGAATTGCCCATGTAATATCTAATTCTATTGTATTACCATCAACTAGTTTGAAATCATACGTACCGTTAATCCAATCTTCTTGACTTTGGGTCAGGTCATGAGCCGAGTTATAGTCATCACATTCGCCATTATTAATCTCACAGGTTGACATCCCGTCTGCTGCTGCAAATGGTGCAAAAACATGCATTGTTAGCATTGCCACCATGAATGGAATAAGCAAACCAGTCTTCCTCGAGGCAGTAGTGCACACTCCCGACATAGATCATGCTATGACAGTGACATTGAAATTCATTCCCCTTGTGGATTTATCATGACTGGAGGAATTAATCATCAAAATCATGGTTTCTCCATAGTGGTTGACAAATCTATCGCACCGGTCATTCACCAAAACCTTGCGATTGGAGGTTACATCAATAATGACTACGTAATCAAGGATTTAGGTCAGCAGATAGCAATACCGGTTACAAATCCAGTCGTGATTAGGAAACTCGATTGGTTTGATGAAGAAAAGTTACAATTTGAAACAATAATTCTTGAGCCAAAAAAATCAACTAACACACCTGCACAAGAAATTGTTTCAAAAATAGAACAATTGTTGGTGGCTAATTCACTAATCCTTACCAGAGAAATGGTAAATTTCTTGCCAAAAAAGTGGGAACTATTCAGTGATTTAGCAATCGTGCCAAGCGACAGTTTGGATTCCAAGGAATGGCAGGATTTATTTTCGAAAAATGAGGCTTTGAGCGAAGAGATTTGGCAGATAATTGCTGATTCTCTTAAGGTTTCAAGAATCGCTCGTCAGTCTGAAATTGCTAACGATAAACTGCGTTCTTCACAAGTCAAAATGATTGTTGGAGATTCTGGCGAAGTTGAATTTGTTGATTTTGGTGTAAAATTTTGGCTTGACGTGACAAAGGTAATGTTTTCTTCGGGAAATGTTACTGAACGACACAGAATTGGCAGCATTGACATGACGGGGGAGGTCGTAGTGGACGCATTTTCCGGTATCGGATATTACACATTACCAATGTTGGTACGCTCCAATGCCAAACATGTCTATGCGTGCGAATTAAATCCAAATTCAATTGATGCTCTGACTAAAGGCGCTCACCTAAATGCTGTAAGTGACAGATTAACTATTGTTGAAGGAGACAATCAAATTACCCTGAAAAGTTTGTCAAGAATGGCAGATAGAGTTCATTTGGGAATTCTGCCATCTTCTGAGAATACTTGGCAATTGGCGATAGATTGCCTGAAACAAAGTGGCGGCATAATCCATATCCACATGAATGTAAGAGAAAAAGAAATATCATCATTTGTTGATTGTTGTTTGATACAGCTGAAACAGTATGCTGTTCATCGGGAATTCAATGGAGTTGAATTGATACATTTGGAAAAAGTGAAATGGTACGCTCCACATATCAGACATATCGTTATCGATGTAAGTGTAAAATGATTATTCAAAAGAGCCTGGAGGTGGTGGCCCAACTGGTCGTTGAGTATCGCCTTGTTCAACCTGATTCAGCATCATTTCATCACTCTTTGTAACCCACTTTTCTTCTTCATTTGAACGAGCTTTTACTTGTCGGAATACTAACACGGCAATTCCAGCAATACCACAAAACAGCAAAAACCGAATAACTAAATCAAACCATGAATCCATGTTTGAGTTATTTGGGAAGGCATCGTAATAATTTGCGATCCCATCGCCGTCTGAATCATATTTTGCCTTTGAATCATAAGGGAAAAGATCACTATTGTCGCCTAGCCCATCTCCATCAAGATCACTCCATTCAGCCCTATCATCAGGAAACGCATCCTCGTTATCACCAACGCCATCGACATCTCTGTCGAAGCACTCCGTGGGGTCTAGCGGCCATACATCTTCATTATCGCCACACCCATCTAAATCACTATCAAGCCATTCGGTCGCGTCAAATGGGAAAGCATCTGAATTGTCTCCTACAGTATCCCCGTCGCTATCATTCCATTCGGAAGAATCACTAGGGAAAACATCTGAATTATCCCCGTACGTATCATTATCAAAATCGCTCCATTCCATTGGGTCTAAAGGGAAGATATCTGAATTATCGCCATAGCCATCTCCATCAGAGTCACTCCATTCATCGAAATTATCTGGAAATGTATCTGTACCATCTGAGAAACCATCACCATCTCTATCAGGACAGCCCTCAGGGGATATAGATAAGCCAAAAATCGTTGGGCATGCATCTCGATTATCGCCATACCCGTCGTCATCATAATCCATCCATTCGCTTACATCATTAGGAAATTTGTCGAAATTATCACCAAAGCCATCACCATCTGTATCATTACATTCGGTTTCATCATATGGGAACTCATCAGAATTATCTCCACAGCCATCTAAATCACTATCTAACCATTCACTTGGATCAAGAGGGAATTTGTCGATTCCATCTACTACTCCA
>MDTG01218247.1_pt1 | contig 15368 bp, 16 predicted proteins | sample 811421 | NCBI WGS metagenome assembly MDTG01 (sample SAMN05326645, study PRJNA326480) | marine metagenome | isolation source: seawater | place: Pacific Ocean: South East | collected 2011
ATTAAAATATCTACCTTTGATATATTCTAAAAAAAGGATATTTTTTTTAAATGTAAAATTACGTATTTCCTTATCTTGATACATTTTTGATAATTTAGGTGTGTGCACTTTTTTCTCGGATAAAAATTCATAAAATGCAAATTTTTTTTTGAATTCATCTTTAGAGAGATCGTCGAGAATCTTGATAATTACTTTTTCTCCGTTGATGGTAGCTAGAAAATTTGAAGAATTTACTTGTAGAGAATTTAATATTTTTAAATCTTCAATATAAATACCTGAATCCTTGAAGAAATTTTCTTTTAATAATTTCTGGTACTCATCCTGATAGGAATCAAGCCAGAAGGGCCCCTTTTTTGAAAACTTATCTGGTTTAAGCGAAGTCATTTAATCTACATTATCATAAGAAAATACTTATTGTTTTGGGATAAAAGACTTAAAATCCTCTGATGAAAATCGCTTTAGTAGCAGGGCATCAAGGTTCATATTCTTGGCAAAGTATGGTCAACGAATTATCATTGAAGTATGAAAATTTCTTCCATTTGAAAGGTTTATCAGACAAGAAATATAGAGAAAATGGTTTTATCAACCGTATCAGAAATAGAATTTATATCTTCCTTTACTATCCTTTAAAAACAATTTTTTTTTCTTTAAAGCTATCTGAGTTTGACAAAATAATCGTTGTACCATCTCCATTTTTTATTCCGTTAATTCTCAGCTTAATTTTCAGAAAAAAACTTGTAATAATTCAGACGGATTTATATCCAGAGGGTTTTAAATCTATACCTATTCTGAAAAAAATGATCTTTATTCATAACCTTTATAAGCGTCTTTCAGATAACTTTTATAAAGAGAATCTTAACTTATTCATTTCAAAGAATTTAATGAATTCAAGAAATTATCCAAAAAGTCGGGTTGTCTACACCCCCTCTGTAGACAGATATTTTTTTCAAAGTCCTAAAGATAGCAAATCAATAGGATACCTTGGTACGCTTGGCCATAATCACTATGGGATTGAGTTCCTTGAGATGCTGAATAATTCATCTTTTGAAGAAGAAGTTGAGTTTAGTTTCAACATATCAGGATCCTTGGTGGAGTCTTTTAAAAAAAAATCTCAACAACTCAAATCAATTAAAAACTTAAAAAACCTTTTCATCGATGGACCACTAGATGAAATTTCATTTCAGAAGAAAATGAATACTTTGGGTTTTGGATTAGTCTTAATGGGTAAAAGTGCAAGTAATACTTTATTTCCAAGTAAATTTTCAGGGCATATTGCGGCTGGACACCCAATAATTTTGATTTCTGATCAAAAAAATGAAATTCATGAATTTATTGAAAATAAAAAAATAGGCCTTTCTATCCATCATGACGATGGAAACTTAAATAAGTTAAATGGTTTTCTTAAAAACAATAATTTAGATGAAATTAAATCAAATGCGTTGCAAGTATTTAAAGAAAATTTTGACCATAAAGTAGTTGCGGAAAAACTATTTTCAATAATCAATTAAAAATACCTTTAAAAATTGGCCTGAATTACTGGCTTTAAAAAAGGTATTGAGTAATTAATTGTTTTATAATTAACAAAATGCCTAAGAAAGTTGCTTTTATAACAGGAGTTAGTGGACAAGATGGTTCATATCTATCTGAGCTGCTTCTAAAAAAAAAATATGTCGTTCACGGGATTAAAAGAAAATCTTCCTCATTCAACACAGGAAGAATAGACCATCTTTTTGACAATAAAAATTTCCACTTACATTATGGAGATTTAACTGATTCATTAAGGCTTTATGATCTTATAAAAACTATAAAGCCAGACGAAATTTATAATTTAGCTGCTCAATCTCATGTTCAAGTAAGTTTTGAACTTCCTGAATATACTGCAGAGGTAGATGCTCTAGGTACAATCAGAATATTAGATATAATCAAATCGCTAAATCTAAAGTCTAAAACAAGATTTTACCAAGCTTCAACATCAGAGCTCTACGGTAAAGTTCAAGAAATTCCCCAATCAGAAAATACGCCTTTTTACCCAAGAAGTCCATATGGTGTAGCAAAACTTTTCTCTTATTGGTCAGTTATAAACTATAGAGAGGCATATGGATTGCATGCTTCAAATGGCATTTTGTTTAATCATGAAAGTCCAAGAAGAGGAGAAACTTTTGTTAGTCGTAAAATAACAATGGCAGCAGCATCCATAAAAAAAGGAAGCCAAGAAGTATTAAAGTTAGGAAATTTAGATGCTAAAAGAGATTGGGGTCATGCAAAAGACTATGTAGATTTAATGTGGAAAATTCTTCAAAATCGAGTCCCTGGTGATTATGTCGCTGCAACAGGAGAGACTCATACGGTTAGAGAATTTGCGGAGCTCGCTTTTAAAAATGTTGGAATTGATATTATTTGGAAAGGAAAAAATACAAATGAGAGAGGTATTTGTAAGGACACAAAGAAAGTAATTATCGAAGTTGATAAAAAATACTTTAGACCTGCAGAAGTAGATATTTTAATTGGAGATTATTCTAAAGCTAAGAGAGACTTTAATTGGTCTCCAAAAGTTACATTTAAAGAATTAGTAAAAGAAATGGTTGATTCTGATCTAAATCTTACAAAATAAAATGCTTCTTTCAGGAAAAAGAGTTTGGGTCACCGGCAAAGGTATGGTTGGTAAATCACTTATAAAAATTTTAAAGAAAATGGATATTGAGGTTTTCTCAGAAACAAAAAAAGATCTTGATTTAAGAGACCAGCTAAGTGTGAGAAATTTTTTAAAAAATTATAGGCCAGATTTTATATTTCAGACTGCTGCTAGGGTAGGAGGGATTTACGCAAATTCTAAATTTCCAGCAAATTTCATTTATGATAATTTAGCCATTCAGTCAAACATCATTCATGAAGCTCACTTATTTGATATCAATCATTTAGTCTCTCTAGGATCGTCTTGTGTTTATCCCAAAGAAAGCCCGCAACCAATAAAAGAAGAATACCTTCTCTCGGGCCCTCTAGAGGAAACAAACCAATGGTATGCAGTAGCAAAAATCGCCGGTGCTAAGATGACAGAGGCTTATAAATTGCAATATAAAAGAGATTATTACACTGTTTTTCCTACTAATCTTTATGGCCCGGAAGACAATTTTAATTTAGAAACTTCTCATGTAATTCCAGCATTGATAAAAAAAATACATATGGCAAAAATTAAAAAACAAAATTACTTCGAAGCTTGGGGAGACGGAAAAGCTTTGAGAGAGTTTTTATATGTTGATGACCTAGCAGAAGGTCTTATTTTTGTTGCAAATAATAATGATAAAAAAGAAAGTTTAAACATTGGAAGTAAGGAAGAAATTTCAATAAAAAATTTATGTAAAATTATTAAAAATATCATTGACTACAATGGTGAAATTAAATTTGATCATTCAAAACCTAATGGAACAATGCGAAAAAAAACGGATTTATCAAAAATAACTAAATTGGGTTGGGTTCCAAAAATTAATTTAGAAAACGGTATTAAATTAACTTACGACTGGTTTAAGGAAAATGAAGTATGAATATTTTCAAGATATTAACTTCTCTAAAATTTGTTTTGGATGCGAGCCCCTTGGAGGAACTGATTGGGGGAATATTAATCTTGATAAAATTGAACAAGCTATAAACTTGTCTATTGAAAAAGGTTTAAATTTTTTTGATACAGCCGACTGTTATGGTTTGGGACTTTCAGAAGAAAGGCTTTCTGATATTTTGGGTTCCAAGAGAAAAGATTTGGTAATAGCAACCAAAGGAGGAATGGCATGGAAAAAGATACCAAAATTCAAAAGGGCAAAAATGTATATAGATTGCTCAAAAAGGTACTTAGAAAAAGCCTTTGATGCAAGTCTGAAAAGATTGCGTCTTGAGCGCATTCCCGTTTACTACGTACATAATGCAGATTTAAATGTTAGTTTTGAAGAAACTTTTTCTTTTTTACATGAGCTTCAGAATGTTCAAAAAATAGGTCTTATAGGGTGTTCAAATTTTTCTTTTTCGCAGATAGAAAGTGCTTCAAAGTATTGTAAATTGTCTTTAATACAATGTTCTGCAAACATCATAGATGGGCTACCTGATGAAAAAATTCTAAATTTTTGTAAGAAAAATGATACAAAAATAGTTGCTTACAATGTTTTATACTCGGGTTTTTTAAGTGGCAAGTTTACTAAACAAAGCTCTTTTGAAAAAAATGATAGAAGGCATAGACAAAAAGAATTTATTGGCTCCAATTTAGATAAATTGATTGATAAAATAGAAATCCTAAAACAAGAAGCATCTAATTTAAATATTTCAATAAATCATTATGCAATTCAAGAAGTTTTAAAAAATGAAAATATATTATCTATAATTACAGGTATAAAAAATAAACATCAATTGACAGATAATTTAAACTCTTTAATCTAAGCACAGTTTTGAGGAACCTCTCATGGAAGAAAGAAAATTAAAAGAAATAGAACACTCTAGAAAAAGAAGGGAAATTCTTCAGGGTTTTGAACGTATTGCAGATACTCATGCTGCTGATCAAGTTGAAGATTTAGAAAGTCTCATAAAAGATAAAGAAAAATTTAATTTTTATTTTTCAAATATGAAATATTATTCGATAACTATTTCTAGTGAAAAATTTAAGCATGAATGGCTTGAAAAAATGTGTAGTCAAAATGACATACGCATTTTAGATTTTGCTTGTGGGAATGGAGAAAATGGAATTTATGCTGCTTCTTTGGGCGCTTATGTTGAGGGAATTGATATTTCTCCGGAGGGAATAGATAACGCAAGTGAAAATGCAAAAAAATTTAAAGTTTCCGACAAATGTAATTTCGTTGAAATGGATGGCGAAAATATGACCTATGAGGATAATCATTTTGATCACGCAATTGAATATGGAGCTCTTCATCATGTAGATCTTGAAAAAGCTCTTAAGGAATTATCAAGAGTACTAAAACCTGACGGAAAGATGCTTTGTATAGAAGCCCTAAGGCATAACCCTCTCATTCATGCGTATAGAAAAAGAACTCCCCATCTTCGAACAGAGTGGGAAGTAGACCATATTCTCGGGGTTGAAAGCCTAAATGTTATGAAAAAATATTTCAATGGTGTCACTCCAAAATTCTTTCATTTATTTTCTCTGGCATTAGTGCCTTTCAGGAAAACTTTTATTTTTCCGCTGCTTTATCCCATTTTAAATTTTTTAGATAGATTGGTTTTATCAAATAAATTTTTAGGGAAATATGGATGGATTATGGCTGTTGAATTATCTAACCCTAAAAAATAATTGAAGATGTATTTCTTCTTCAAAAGAATAATAGACTTATTTCTAGGCCTCTTTTTACTTTTACTTCTTTTTGTTCCGATGTTGATAATTTCATTATTAATCAAATTGTCATCTCCCAACGATCCAATCATTTATAAAGGCGTAAGAGCTGCAAAGAAAAAAAAAAATTCTTTCTTTATAAATTTAGGACAATGGTGGTCAATGCTGAGGAGCTTGGAGGCCCATCTACTGCAATCAATGATCCGCGATTTACAACTTTTGGAAGAGCGTTGAGAAAATATAAATTAGATGAACTTCCTCAATTGTTCAATGTGCTAAAGGGAGATATATCATTTGTGGGCCCCAGGCCTCAGGTTTTTTATTATGTAGATAAATATTCAAAAAATAATATGAAAATCCTTTCTGTAAAACCAGGCATAACTGACTTTGCTAGTATCTTTTTCTACGATATGGATGAAACCTTGGGTTCTCATGAAGTTGATTCAAAGTATGAGAATGAAATCGAACCAATTAAAAATAAATTAAGGCTTTATTATGTTGAAAACATAAGTTTTAAAAATGATTTGATTATTTTACTTGCTACTTTTTTTTCATTATTTCCTGTTTTTAGAAAACAATTTAAATATTTATTGAATTTTCATTTTAAAAGAGCTCTTCAATAGAAAGAAATGAAAAAACATAAAATTTCAAACCTCTTGGATCCTTCAAAATATCAAGGTAGTTTAAAATTAAAAAGTTTTAAAAGAAATTTTTTAAAAAAACATCTTGAGCTAATGATTCTAATAAGGCTTACAGAAGAAAAATTGGCCCTAGAAAGAGAAAATGGAACCATTGGAGGTCCAGTTCACTTAGGGGCTGGACAAGAAGCAGTAGCTGTAGGAGTATCATCAAACTTAAATAAAAAAGATATGATTTTTGGAGCTCACAGATCTCATTCCCATCTTTTATCATTAAATCCAAATTCATATAAATTATTTGCAGAAGTTTTAGGAAAAAATACCGGATTTTCTAAAGGAATGGGCGGTTCAATGCATTTGATTGATAAAAAAAACGGCTTTTATGGATCTGTCCCAATCGTTTCTGGAACAGTTCCTATTGCCGTTGGAGCAGCTTTACAAGCTAAAAGAAAAAATCAAAATCAGATTTCTGTTGTTTATTTAGGTGATGGAGCTTTAGAAGAAGGAGTTGTCCATGAATCTTTAAATTTATCAAAAATATTATCAGTACCTATATTGTTTGTGGTCGAAAATAATTTATTCTCCAGCCATATGCATCTTTCCTTGAGACAGCCTGAAACAAGTGCATGTAGATTTGCCGAAGCCAATAACATTCCAAATATCCTTGTTGATGGTAATGATTTTATTGAAGTTCATGAAGCAGCAAAAAAACTCATTGAAAAATCAAGAGAAAATAGAACCCCATGCTTTATGGAAGCAATAACCTTCAGACATTATGGACACGTTGATTGGAGAAAAGATATAGATGTTGGCGTAAATAGATCAACAAAGGATCTAGAAAACTGGATTAAAAGAGATCCAATTGAACGATTAAGTAATGCAATGAAAAAGAATAAATTTATTAAAGAAAATGAATTATCAAGTCTTAAAGAAAAAATTAAAAAAAATATTGAAGATGGTTGGAACAAAGCTTTAAAAGATCCTTTTCCTAAAAAAGAAGAGTTATTAAAGAGAGTTTATTTTGAAGACTAGACTTAATTATGGAGAAGCAATTTTATCTGCTTTTGAATACCTTTTAGAAAAATATCCGGAAACGCTTGTTATTGGCCAAGGTCTGTGGAGCCCATGGTATGTCGGAAATTCAATGAAAGATCTTGATAAAAAATTTGGTAAAGAAAGGATAATTGACTCTCCAGTATCAGAATCAGCAGTCACAGGTCTTGCAGTGGGAGCTTCTCTAGCTGGAGCAATGCCAATAGTAGTTCACCCCAGAATTGATTTTATGTTGTATGCAATGGATGCAATTGTTAATCAAGCTGCAAAATGGTCTCATATGACTGGAGGGCAGGCAAATCCATCCCTTACAATAAGAGGAATAGTTAACAGAGGAGGAGAACAAGGCGCTCAACACTCTCAAGCTTTGCATTCTTGGTTTTCTCATATTCCGGGATTAAGAGTAGTTATGCCGTATTCTGTTGCAGATGCAAGAAATCTTTTAATTTCATCTGTTCTATCGGAAGATCCAGTAATTTTTATCGATGATAGATGGCTTTATGAAAAAGAAGATTTAGTAGATCCTGTAGAAGAAATAAGTTTATCAAAAATAGGACCACAAATCGTCAGAAAAGGTACTGACATAACTATTGTAGGATCAAGTTTTTCCACTCAACTGGCAATAAATATATCTAAATCTTTATCAAATCAAGGAATAGAAGCTGAAGTTATAGATTTGAGAGTATTAAATCCATTCAATCCGTCTAAATTAGTTAATTCGGTGAAAAAAACAAGAAACCTTCTTGTAATAGATGGTGGATGGAAAACATGTGGTTTTGGAGCTGAAGTAATTTCTTCTGTAATAGAAAAAATCGATCCAAAGTTACTTAATAATAAACCTATAAGAGTCTGTATTGAAAATTCGCCTGCTCCATCATCGTCTGCTTTAGAAAAAATATATTATCCTTCAGAAGAAAATATTTTGAAGCAAATTTACAAATTAGGCTTATAGCCATCAACAAATATAGATATTTTATTTTTGATATCCTCAACTTTTTCTTCATCAAGCAAATCAATTAAATCAGTTACTAAATTTTCAATTTTAAAAAAATCATATTTTTTTTCTTTTCCTTTTTTTATTTTGGGGTGAATTGTATCTTCAGGATTATTGTCAATTAGAAGTTCTTCAAAGAGTTTTTCTCCCGGCCTTAACCCTGAAAATACAATTTCAATACCATTATCACTTCCTTCTTTTGCAACAGAATTTCCCGAAAGTCTTATCATTTTTTTAGCAAAATCTAATATTTTTATAGGGTCGCCCATATCTAGTAAAAAAACCTCACCACCTTCTGAAATAGCTCCTGCTTGAATGACAAGATTTGCAGCCTCATTTATAGTCATAAAGAAGCGGTTTATGTCTCTATGAGTTACAGTAACAGGTCCTCCTTTTTCAATTTGCTCTTTGAAAAGTGGCATTACTGAGCCAGATGAATTTAATACATTTCCGAATCTTACGATGGAATATAAAGTTGAATTATTTTCGCTATCTTGAAATGCTTGCAATGAAATTTCAGATAATCTCTTTGTAGCTCCCATAAGATTAGTAGGATTTACAGCCTTGTCAGATGAAATTAACACAAAATTATTTACCGAATTAATTTTAGCTAGTTTACAAAGATTGAAAGTAGAAAAGAAATTGTTATTAATTGCGGCAGAAATGTTTTCTTCTGATTCTAGAAGTGGAACGTGCTTGTATGCCGCAGCATGATAAATTGTATTAACTTTATATTTTTTAATAATGTTATCTAATCTTTCTTCATCTTGAACATTAGCCAGAGCAAAAACCATATCATCTAAATTTTTATATGTTTCAAAGTGCATTTTTAACTTATAAAGATTATATTCTGATGAATCCAATAAAATTAATTTGTTAGGATTAAGGTTTGCTACTTGCATCGATATTTCCGATCCAATAGAACCACCAGCTCCGGTCACAAGAATATTTTTTTTATAAATATTTTTTTCTAAAAGCTTTTTATCAGGTGAATTTTTATCTCTATCTAATACGTCTTCAATCTCAACATCTTGTATTGATAATCTTGTTTCAAGAGCGCCATAATTTTGTGGAATTGTTTTAACGTGGACTTCAAATGTTTCTAATAAAGAAATTATTTTTCTTCTTTCTCTTGGGTCAATATTAATCATTGCCATGACCACTTGAAGATTTGGATGATTTTTTTTAAGTTTTGATATTTTATTTAAACCTCCAAGAACTTTATAGTTTAAAATCTCAAAGTTTTTTAATTTCCTATCATCATCAATAAATCCCAAAATATTATATTTATTATTTTGAGTTAAATATGCCGCCGTTTCTCGTCCAGCTTGTCCTGCCCCATATATAATAATTGGTAAAGAAGAATTAAAGGACGTGCTTAAAAATCTATATATGGACGATCTTGAAATTACAAACGCAAAATAAATTGTAACGAAACTTGTGAAAGATAGTCGTAAGGTATCTATCGCGGAGTTGAATTTAAATTGATAAATCAATGCGAGAGAAAAAACAAATAAAGTTACTACAATTAATCTGTTTCGACCAAGAATGGCAGTAACACCCACCGTTCTAAAAAATGTTTTATATCCATGAAGATAATAAATTAGAGTGATAGATCCTAAATTTAAGAGAAAAATTTCTGCAAATGAAAAAGTCAGATTAAGCTTAAGAATGGAAAAAAAATCTAAGGTTTCTGAACTCAAAAAGATTGAACTTAAAAAGCTTAAAATCATAGGAAAATTTAAACTCATTAGATCATTTAAAGTGATCAATATTATTTTCTGTGATCTAGGGATAGATATTAAGTAACTTCTTAAGCTGTCGATCATAAGTAAGAAAATAAAATATAGTATATTATTACCGCATTAAAGGGAAAATGTTTTGAATACAAAACTACCAAAACTATCAAAAGTAGTAATTCCTATTGCTGGTCTCGGTACAAGAATGTTACCTGCGACTAAAGCAATACCAAAAGAAATGTTACCTATTGTTAATAAGCCTATAATTCAACTTATAGTAGAAGAGGCAGTATTCGCAGGTTTTAAAGAAGTTATTTTAATCACGCATTCAAGCAAATCATCAGTAGAAAATCATTTTGATAGAAGTTTTGAACTTGAAACAACTTTAGAAAAACGAGTTAAAAGAAGCTTGCTCAAAGAGGTTAAAGCCATTTCAAATCTAAAAATTTCTATTCATAGCATCAGACAAGGATTTGCTTTTGGTCTCGGGCATGCAATTTCATGTGCTAGAAATATTATTCAAGATGAAGCTTTTGCAGTTATTCTGCCAGATATGATTCTTAAAGAGTCTTCTAAAGGAAAGAACTTATCAAAATTAAAAAAAGATTATGAGAATTCTGGAAATTCTCAGATTTTATTGGGAAAGGCTAGTAAAAAAGAAATTTCAAGTTATGGTGTCGTAAAGACATCTTCATCTAGTATAGAAAAAATTGTAGAAAAACCTTCACAAAAAGAAATAGAAACAGATTTATTTGTAGTGGGAAGATATGTGTTTAATAGTGAAATTTTTAAATATATAGAAAAAAGAAGATCTTCTAAAAATGGAGAGATAGAACTTTCAAGCGCAATACAGAAATTGATTAACAAAGGAAACATTGTTTCTTTTTCAACTTTAAATGGTAAATACTATGACTGTGGAAATATATTGGGATATCTTAAAGCCATAATTGATTTTGCAATTGAAGATAAAGATATAGGAAAAAAATTTAAATCTCATTTAAAAAAGATAATATGAAAAAGGGAAAAATTTCTATAGTTAGTGGTGGTTTTGATCCTTTGCACAGTGGACATATTGCATACTTGCAGGAGGCCAGAAAATTCGGAGAGAAATTATTTGTTCTTCTAAATAGTGATGAGTGGTTAATAAAAAAGAAAGGAAAATACTTTTTACCATTTCATGAAAGAAAAACTATTCTGGAAAATTTAGAGATAGTTGATCAGGTATTCGGCTTTGAAGACGATAGTTTGGGATCTTGTATACACGGGCTTAATTCTCTTAAGAAAAAATATCCTAATCATAAAATTGTTTTTTGCAATGGAGGAGATAGAACAAAAGGGAATATTCCAGAAATGGAAGTTGAAGACGTTACTTTTGAATTTGAAATTGGAGGCTCTAATAAGATGAATTCCTCTAGTGAAATCTTAAAAAGTTGGAATTATGAAAAAGAGGAAAGAATATGGGGAGAATTTTATAACCTATTTTTTGATAAACGCTTAAAAGTTAAAGAATTGATTGTTCATCCAAAGAAGGGAATGAGTTTTCAAAAACATCAATACAGAAATGAAATTTGGTTTATTAGCGAAGGATCTTGCATAGTTAATTTCAGCAAAACAACAGAGTCAAAAAAGAAAGAATTTAAACTTTCTCAAGAAGATGTTTTTTTTGTAAAAAAAAATGAGTGGCATCAAATAGTAAATCCTTATGATGAAATATGTAAAATTATTGAAATACAGTATGGCGAAAAGGTTGAAGAAACAGATATTGAGAGACTTTATTATTTTGACGAAAACACTTCATTTTAAAAAATGAACTTAAAATCTCTTTTAAGATTTTTAAATAAGAAAAAAAAGAAAAAAATTTTTATTTTTGATGAAAAAGATTTATTTCTTTTAGAAAAAGAACTCTCAAATTGTAGCCTTTTTGCTCTGGATACAGAATTTGATTGGAAAACAACATACTTTCCCAAACTTTCTTTAATTCAAATCTCGGTAAATAAAACATTATTTTTAGTAGATTGTCTAAAAGTCGATCCAACGAATATTCTTAAAAAATATCTGGAGGACTTAAATATTTTAAAAATATTTCACTCGGTAAGGAGCGACACAATAGTTTTGAGTAAATGTCTTGGAAGTAACACTCGAAATGTCTTCGATATTCAAGTTGCAGATGTTTTAATTTCAAACAAAAGCATAAATTCTTATGCAAAAATTGTCAGAAAGTTTTTTTACATCGAATTGAAAAAAACTGAAACCAATTCAAATTGGCTCAAGAGACCACTCACACAAGATCAACTTGATTATGCTTTAGATGATGTAGACTTTTTAATTGAAATATATGAATTTCAAAAAAAAATATTAGCTAAAAAAAATCTTTTAGGAAAAGCTTTTTCAGAGTCTGAAAAAGAAGCTCATTTAGGTAATCAATCTTTAAAAAAATTAAGATTAATGAAACAAGAAAATAAATTATCAAAAAGAAATAAAGAGATTTTTAAGTGGAGGGAAGAGTTAGCTGAAGAAGATAATATTCCTCCTACTTTCATTTTCAAAAATAAACATTTGAAAACACTATCAAAAATTCAGCCAAATGATAAATCAGCAAAGAAAAAAATAATGACAATTTTAGGAGACAATCATTTAGCAGAAAAATTTATAATTACTTTTTTATGATTTACTTCGTAGCAATATATTTTTTAGTCAGTATTCTAATTTCTTATTTGTTAACATTATTTTCGTCGAAAAGATTTCTAAAGATTCTAATATTCAGCTTATCTTTATCCTTATTTTCTACTTATTGGTTTAAAATTCCTGGAGAATCGACTTTAGCACCAGTCATTTCAATTATTTTACTAGAATCAACAATTCTTGAAGGAAATGGAATTTTTAGAGTTTTGAGGCCCTTAGCACTAACTTCTTTTTTATTTTTTATAATTACGATTATTTTTTGGACAAAGAAATCTAAAAATTAATAATTCTTGGTTCAGATTCTTCAAAGTTTATTAATCCTACTTGATTCTTATTTTTTAAGAAACCAGCACACTCACCGGGATTAAAAATGATACATTCATCTATTTTTTCCATTCTGTATCTGTGAGTGTGACCGTGAATAATAAAGTCTTTACTTGAAATCATTTCCTTATTTATCAGGTCAGGATGATGAAGTATCGCAAATTTCTTGTTATTTAAATTTATGAAGAGTGGCTCTTCATAAATTTTACAATTAAAATTTGCAGCAGCATCTTCAAGACTTTTTCTTTCATCAATATCATTATTACCTAAAACTACGATGAGAGGACATTTTAGATCTTTGAAGGCAAGCAGAGATTTTGCCAAAGAAATATCACCTGTATGAAGCACTAGGTCTGTGGCATTTTCATTGAAAATACTACAGATAGCTCTAATATTTTTGAGATTATTATGCGTATCTCCGGTTACGCCAATAATCACTAATTTATACTTTTTCTAGAATATGAATTCCACAAGCTGTTCCTAGTCCAATAACGTGAGTCATTCCTAATTTTGCTCCCTCAACTTGTCTTTCTCCAGCTTCACCTCTTAAGTGAGTACAAACTTCATAAATATTAGCTATTCCGGTTGCTCCTAAAGGATGCCCTTTTGAAAGAAGACCTCCGGAAACATTAACTGGTACCTTACCTCCAAGTTCAACATGACCATCATCAATCATTTTTCCTGCTTCTCCATCTTTACAAAGCCCTAGGTTTTCATAATGAAGCATCTCAGCAGTTGCAAAACAATCATGAAGTTCTACTAGGTTGATATCTTCAGGACCTATGCCTGCCATTTCATAAGCTTGTTCAGCAGCTAATCGTGTACAAGCATTGACATCAGGCATAACTAAATCTCTATCAGTATAAGGGTCACTTGCCATTGCAGAGGCCCTAACTTTTACTGCTCTTCCCATACCTAATTCTTTTGCTTTCTTCTCAGATACCAAGACTGCAGCTGCAGAACCATCTACATTTACAGAGCACATTAATTTAGTATTCGGATAAGAAATCATTTCAGCGTTCATTACAACATCCAAGGGAGTTTCAATTTGGTACATCGCCTTAGGATTCATAGTTGAATGATGATGATTTTTTACTGAAATTTTTGCAAATTGTTCAAAAGTGGTTCCATGTTCTTTTGAGTGTTCCATTCCTGCTTCGGCAAACACACAAGGCATTGTGCCTGAACCTAACAATCCTTCTTTAGGGATACCATCTCCACCACCTGCTCCTCCGAGCAAACCTTTACCCATTTGCTCAACACCGACAGCTAATACAACATCATACATCCCAGCTTTTATGGACATCCAGGCTTCTCTAAAAGCAGTAGCTCCAGTTGCACATGCATTTGCACAATTCACCACAGGAATACCCGTTTGACCTATTTCTTGAAGTATCCTTTGTCCTACCATAGCATTTGCTTGACCAAGATTACCGCAATACATAGCTTGCATGTCTTTTATCGTTAAGCCAGCATCGTCCAAAGCCATTAATGCGGCTTCAGCTCCAATATTGGGGACAGTTCTATCTGGAAATCTCCCAAACTTAATCATATCAACCCCTAAAACATATACATCACTCATAATATTTCCTCTTTTTATGTATTTTATGCTGGTTCAAAGAAATAACTCAAGTAAGAGTTACCTTCTTTATCCTTCCTTCCCAGGGCATCTTTATAAGTAAGTTTTACCTTCATACCAAAATCTATTTTTTCTGGATCAGGCTCAATATTTATAAGATTTCCTTTAACAGTTCCTCCGCCATCTAAATCCACTATTGCTGAAACATAAGGAACATCAATACCTGGAAAAGATCTATAAACAACTGAAAAAGAATGAAGAACTCCTGTTTCTTCAAGTTTTACCGGCGATATTTTGTCTCTAGCAAAACATTTAGAACATACTGTTCTTTCACCTAGAAAAACAGCTCCACATCCCACACACTTATGACCTTCCAGATAAGGATCCCCATCGTCTGGAATTTTTAAATAACTTACTGCTGGCAAACTTTTATTTGACACTTGTTTATCTCCCTTTATCTGAAGTACATTGAACCAAAAAAAACAGGAAATTTAAACACTTTAATTATGAGTATTTGGGGCGGAATAACTGGGGGCTTGGTTGGGTTTGTAGTTTTGGGACCAATTGGTGCGCTAGTTGGAAGCGTCATTGGTTCGAATATATCATCGAGATCAAAAAGAAGAAGGCCCAATAATTTTGATCAACAGGTAGCTTTTTTTGCTGCTTTATTTGCTTGTTTTGCAAAAATTGCAAAAGCTGATGGAAGGGTTGATGAAGCTGAGATAAAAAAAATTGAAGAAATAATATCTAGCAAGTTGAACCTCAATAGAGAGCATAGAAATTTTGCAATCAATATATTTCAGAAGGCTAAAGACGACAATGTAAGTTTTGAAGCTTATGCTTCTAATCTTTATCAGGTTCTCTCTTCAAGTCCAAATTCATTATTGGTTTTTTATGAAATGCTTTTTGAACTGGCTCTTGCTGATGGTGTTCTTCATCCTAACGAAGATGATCTTTTAAAAAAAATCCCAAGAATTTTCCGGTTTGATGAAAAAGTTTATAAGTCTTTTTATGAAAAATTTGTAGAAAGAAC
>MDTG01097494.1_pt1 | contig 15365 bp, 16 predicted proteins | sample 811421 | NCBI WGS metagenome assembly MDTG01 (sample SAMN05326645, study PRJNA326480) | marine metagenome | isolation source: seawater | place: Pacific Ocean: South East | collected 2011
AAAATTGAGGTGTTATCTATCTCTTCTCTAATGTCGGAAGCAATTAAAAGAATAGCAAATTCTAATTCTGTTTCAGATTTGTTCAATTAGTACTTGTTTTATCAAATAAGTTGAGTTATATAGCGATCCTATAAAATTAAATGAGTAATTTAAAAGCAATTAAAAGAGAGGGTAATTCATCAGGTTCAACTAACAAGTTGAGAAGCTCTGGTTTTATACCAGCAATTTTATACGGTGGTAAAGACCCTAATCAAAAAATATCAATTGAAAAAAAAGCAATAAGAGAAATTATTAATTCTGATAATTTTTTATCAAAAGTTTTAGAGTTAGATATCGATGGTAAAAAAGAAAAAGTCTTGCCTCGAGATGTCTCTTATCATGTTGTATCTGAGGAACCTATTCATATTGATTTTATGCGGGTGGTCTCAGGGAAAAAAATTATTTTAGAAATACCTGTTAAATTCATTAATCAACCCGACTCTCCTGGATTAAAAAGAGGTGGTGTTCTTAACATTGTAAGAAGAGCTGTTGAATTAAAGTGTCCTGCTGAGAATATACCTAGTGATATAACAATTGATTTAAAAGGAACAGATATTGGTACTAGTTTAAAAATTTCATCTGTGAAACTACCCGAAAATGTTATCCCAACAATTACTGATAGAGATTTCGTAATTGCCACAGTTGCTGCTCCTACTGTAATAAAAGAACCTGAAAAACCTACTGAAGAAATTGCCGAAGGTGCAGAGGGTGAGTCGCCGGCTGAAGGAACAGAAGTAGCTGCTAAAGATGGAGATCCATCTAAAAAAGATGAAAAAGGAAAAGATGGTGCTAGCGGTGATAAAAAAACTGATGATAAAAAACCTGCTGAAAAAAAACCTGCTGATAAAAAACCCGCTGAAAAGAAATAATTAATATGCTTTTACTTGTTGGATTAGGAAATCCAGGATCAAATTACACTAACACTAGACATAATATAGGTTTTAAAATTATCGATGCAATTAACTCGCATTTTAAATTATCAAAGCAAAAACCAAAATTTAAAGGTTTGCTAACCACTGGAAATATCGAGTCAAAAAAAATTTATGCTATTAAACCTTTGACTTTTATGAATAATTCAGGAACTGCGATTAAAGAATTAATAGATTATTTTAAAATTGATGCCAAAGATGTTTTTGTTTTTCATGATGACATGGATATTGATTTTGGAAAGATAAAAGCCAAGTTTGGCGGCAGCAGTGCTGGACATAACGGAATTGAGTCAATTGATAAATTTATAGGTAAAGATTATTCAAGAGTTCGTGTTGGAATAGGTCACCCGAAACAAAAAAAGAAAGTAAACAATCATGTCCTTGAAGATTTTAAGGAAGATGAGGAGGAAAAGATAAAAGAAATTACAGAAAATATTGTTAAATTAATACCAACTCTAATTGATAAAAAAATTGACTTATTTTCTAGCAAAGTAAATCAAAATCTTAATGGGATTTAAATGTGGTATTGTCGGACTTCCCAACGTCGGAAAGTCTACTCTTTTTAATGCTTTAACTGCATCAAAAAACGCTGAAGCTGCAAACTTTCCCTTTTGCACGATCAATCCTAATATTGGTATAGTCGATGTGGTCGATAAACGATTAGATCAAATATCAAAATTATCAAATTCCAAAAAAAAAATTTACACTAATATCACTTTTGTAGACATTGCGGGTCTAGTTAAAGGTGCTTCTAAAGGAGAAGGCTTAGGAAATAAATTTTTATCACATATTAGAGAGGTAGATGCAATTATTCACTTGGTTAGATGTTTTAAGTCAGAAAAAATAACTCATGTAAATTCTGAAATAAATCCACTAAATGATCTAGATACAATTAAGACTGAAATAATACTCTCAGATATTGATTTAATTCAAAAAAAATTAGAAAAAAGTAAAAAGAAATCATTAAATTCAAGGGAAATTGAAATATTAGACAATCGATTAGAGTTGTTAAACAAAGGAGATGAAAAAGTCTCTGAAAATTTAGAAGAGCAAAAATTTTTAAACTCTATAGGTTTATTAACTATTAAACCTAAAATTATAGTTTGTAATGTTGATGAAGGAAGTTTGGTATCAGGAAATGAATTCACAAATAGTGTAAAATCAAAATTTAGAAACGATAAAATAGTAACAATTTGTGCAGACATAGAGGATCAAATAATGGGCTTGGATAATAATGAAAGGGAATCTTTTATGAAGGAAATCGGACTCAACAAAACTGGTTTAAATCAATTGATAAAAGAAGGTTATGATCTTTTAAATCTAGATACATTTTTTACTTCGGGTCCTGAAGAAAGTAGAGCATGGACAATTAAAAAAAATACTTTGGCACCTAAAGCTGCTGCTGTTATTCATTCAGATTTCGAAAAAAATTTTATAAGAGCTGAAGCTGTTACTTGCGAAGACTTTATCCAATTTGGAAGTGCTGAAAAATGTAAAGAAAATGGTAAACTTAGGATAGAAGGTAAAGATTATATTGTTAAAGATGGAGATGTCTTATATTTCAGAGTCAATCCGTGACCAAATTTTTTTCATACTTAAATAAACTAAAATTGTTAAGAGAATTAAATATATTATCACTTTAACTCCTGTTCTATGCCTTTCCTCTAATTCTGGTTCAGCCGCCCAAGATAAAAAAGTGGTAACATCCCTAGCCATTTGATCAACCGAGGACGCAGTTCCATCGGAATATTCCACTATCCCTTCAGATAGAGGGGATGACATTTTTATTTTATTGCCGATCATATATTTATTATAATAAACACCGTCATCTAAAACCATTCCAGCAGGAGGTTCTTCATATCCCACTAAAACTGAATAAATGTAATCAGATCCGCCCGGTCTTGCTTTAACCAAAACTGACATATCTGGTGGATATGCACCTCCATTAGCAGCTATTGATGCATTCATATTAGGGTAAGGACTTTTAAATTTATCAGATGGACGCCCAGGTCTTGTAAACATTTCTCCTTGACTATCTGGTCCATCTTCAATTTCGATGCTGGCTGCGATAGCTTTGACCTCTGCTTCAGAAAACTCTGGACCACCTGGTTCACTTAAATTTCTATAACTAAGATACTGCATAGAGTGACAAGATGAGCAAACTTCTTTATAAACCTGGAAACCTCTTTGTAGCGAGGCTCTATCAAATTTACCAGTTAGGCCTTTAAAACTCCAGTTAACCTTGATCGGATCATTTTGCTCAGCGCCATTTATTGAATTTGGAATAAGAAATATTAAAATTACAATTAAAATTTTTGCTAATTTAAATTTTTCCATTATCTTTCTTCGCTAAAGACGGTTCTGCCCCACCAGACAAGACTGGTTCTGAGATACTCATAGGAACAGGATCTGTTTTTTCCAACAAACCTACCACCGGTAAAACTACGATAAAATGTAAAAAATAATAAATTGTTCCTACTCTGGCTAAAACTAAATAAATACCCTCAGCTGGCATTGCACCCATGTAACCAAGCATCAAAACGTCTATAACGAATATCCAGAAGAATTGTCTATATATTGGTCTAAATACAGCAGATCTTACTTTAGAAGTGTCTAGCCAAGGTAAAACAAAAAGAATAAAAATTGCACCAAACATTAGTATTACTCCGCCAAGTTTATCAGGAACAGATCTCAAGATTGCATAAAAAGGTAACAAATACCACTCAGGAACAATATGTGCGGGTGTTACTAAAGGATTGGCAGGAATATAGTTGTCGGAATGACCAAGTACATTAGGCGTGAAAAAAACAAATCCTGCAAATACAATCATAAACATTAGTAATGCGAAAGCATCTTTAATAGTTATATAAGGATGAAACGGCACTGTATCTTTTGATGGTTTCTTTATATCTATGCCAACAGGATTATTATTCCCAGGTACATGTAAAGCCCAAATGTGTAAAACTACTAAACCTAAAATCAAAAATGGAATTAAATAATGCAAACTAAAAAATCTATTTAAAGTAGGATTATCAACAGAGTATGCTCCCCACAACCATGTTGTTATACTTTCGCCTACTAAAGGTATTGCGCTAAACAAATTTGTTATAACTGTTGCGCCCCAGAAACTCATTTGACCCCAGGGTAAAACATAGCCCATAAAAGCAGCAGCCATCATAAGTAAGTAAATCATTAAACCAATTATCCATATAACTTCTCTTGGTGATTTGTAGGAACCATAAAACAAGGATCTAAAAATATGAATGTAAACCGCCAGAAAGAACATAGACGCACCATTACTATGAATATATCTTATTAACCATCCATAGTTTACATTCCTCATTATGTGTTCCACACTAGCAAAAGCTAAATCAGCATGAGCGACGTAATGCATTGCTAAAACTATTCCAGTAATTATTTGTGTTAACAAACAAAATGTTAATATTCCCCCAAAGGTCCACCAATAATTCAAGTTTTTTGGAGTAGGGTAATCAGTTAAATGGGCTCCTAAAGTTAACAATGGTAATCGGTCGTTTAACCATTTACCTGCTTTAGATTTTGGTGTGTAGCTGTGGTCACTCATAAATTAATTATCCTATTTTAATAGTATTGTTATCTACGAATTCAAACTTTGGTATCTCCATATTTTTTGGAGCTGGTCCTTTTCTAATTCTTCCAGATACATCATAATGAGAACCATGACATGGACAAAACCAACCTTTGTAATCTCCTTTGTCTTTAAGAGGAACGCAACCTAAGTGTGTGCATACGCCAAGCATAACAAGCCACTCATCTTTTCCAACTTTCACTCTCTCCTCGTCTTTTTGAGGGTCGGGCAAATCACTCATACTTACCGCCCTTGCTTCCGCAATCTCATCTGGTGTTCTTCTTTTTAAAAAAACTGGCTTTCCTCTCCACAAAACAGTAATTGATTTTCCGGGTTCAATTTGGCTGATGTCAACTTCGGTAGTGGCTAATGCTTGTTGAGCTTTATCTGGATTCATTTGATCAATTAAAGGCCAAACAACAGCTCCTAGTCCCACGGCTCCCACAGTGTAACTAGCTGTAAACAAAAAATCTCTGCGATTTACTTTTTTTTCTTCTTTGCTCATTTATGTATGTGTTTATAATGTAATTATTAAATAAGACTAAATGATTATATTTTCTAGGGTCAGAATGACACATAAATATAGTAAATTAAGCAATAATAATGCACATAGCTCTATATAAACCAGACATCCCTCAAAATACGGCAGCAATTGTTAGATTGGGTGCTTGCTTAAATTTAAAAATACATATTATTGAACCTTGTGGCTTTGATTTAAGTGATGCTAGATTTAAACGTGTTGTAATGGACTATATGAATTATTCAAAAATTGTTAGATACAAGGATTATTATATGTTTTTAAAAAAAAACAAAAAATTTAGAATTGTACTTGCAACAACCAAAGCTAATAAATTTTACCATAAATTTAGATTTAAAAAAAATGATATATTGTTATTTGGTAGGGAGAGTGCTGGGGTTCCAGATACTTTGCAAAAATCTTTAAAAAATAAAATTAAAATTCCAATGAATAAAAAAACAAGATCATTAAATATCGCCATGAGTGTGGCTATTATCTCATCAGAAGCTTTAAGACAAACTAACTTATTAAGATAATGATTAATTCAAAATTTAGAAAGAATATGGCTAGCAATTGGTTTTCATATTTGCAGACACAAATATGTAATGAATTTAATCTTCTAGAAAATAGTAAAAAAAAGTTTATTCGAAGAGAATGGTCGAAAAGAAATAATAAAAACGGTGGCGGTGTATCATATCTTTTATCCGGAGGAAAAATTTTTGATAAAGTTGGGGTAAATGTGTCCACAGTTTCCGGAAAGTTTAAAAAACAATTTAGATCAAAAATCCTAGGAGCCGAAAAAAATGGAAATTATTGGGCATCCGGAATATCAGTAGTTGCGCACATGAAAAATCCAAAGATTCCAGCAATACACTTTAATACGAGGTTTATTGTAACTTCTAAAGAATGGTTTGGTGGTGGTATGGACGTAACCCCTAGCTATTCAGATGTTAAAGAAAAAAAGATAATTCACAATGATTTAAAAAAAATATGTATACAAAATAAAAAAAATTATGCGAGGTATAAAAAATGGTGTGATGAATATTTTTATCTTCCTCATAGAAAAGAAGCTCGTGGTATTGGGGGAATATTTTTTGATTATGAAACTAAAGATTGGATCAAAAATTTTAAGTTCGTAAGGGAATTAGGTTTGGCATTTATAGATATTTCTAAAAAGATTATTACTAGAAAAAAAAAATTACATTGGACGACTAAAGATAAAAACAAACAATTATTAAAGAGAGGTAGATATATTGAATTTAATCTTTTATATGATAGAGGTACAAAGTTTGGATTAAATTCTGGTGGTAACATTGAGTCTATTTTAATGTCGTTGCCTCCAGAGGCTAAATGGAAATAACTATGGAAAAAGAACCAATTACTGTAAACGGTCTTAAAAGTTTAAAGGATGAACTTGAAAACTTAAAAAATGTTCAAAGACCCAAAATTGTTGATGCTATCGCTGAAGCTAGATCTCACGGAGATTTAAAAGAAAATGCAGAATACCATGCAGCAAAAGAACAACAAGGCTTAATAGAAAGCCGAGTTATTGCAATTAATGATTTAATAGCACGAGCAAACATAATAGATGTTACTAAAATAGAAAATAATGGAAAAGTAATTTTTGGATCAACTGTTAAACTTCAAGATTTAAATACAAATAAAGAGATAGCTTATAGATTAGTTGGACAAGATGAGGCTGATATAAAGAAAAACTTAATTTTTTTTAAAAGCCCTATTGGTAAAGCTTTAATAGGAAAAAATAAAGGCGACATGGTAAATGTAAATACTCCTTCTGGTGAAAAAAATTTTGAGATAATTGATGTTAAATATATTTAATTGGAGTTTTGCTTAATTATACTTTGAATTTTCTCCTCAGAAACTTTAAAATTATTATTAATCCACTCATTTTCAACTTTTTTAAGTACTTTTCCTAAAGCTAAACCTTCGCTCATACCTTTTGCAATTAGATAATCCCCATCTATAGGAAATTTATGAACTTTAGATTTTAGTATTTTTTTTAAATTTTTAGAAAATGACGATAATTTGTACTTATCATTAATAGTATAATTTAAAATATTTATGGAAATTAAATGATTTTTTCCATTTAAGTATATATTTTTTTCTAAATCGCTGTCAAAAAAATTCTTATTTTCTCTCAATAATTTTAAATTTTTAGATATGAGTTTTAATTTATCTTTAATTTCATTAGACACTTTATATTTATGACAAAAATACTCATAGTTTTCTTTTTCATCTATCAATAAAGTTGCGAGTAATATATCTCTATTAATTGAAGAATACTTATAAATCGATTTCAATTTTTGTAATCTATTAAGAAACTTTAGTTCTGGAAATATGAGAGAAAAAATTAGCTTTTTATTATGATGTTTAAGAATATTTTCAAAGTTTTTTAATTCTAATATTTTTATTAATTCTCCTAAAATTCTCTCTTTTGAAATTTTTTGTATACCATTTAAATTGAGTTTTAGTGCCTTTATGGTGTTATCATCAGTATTGCTGTCGTATTGGATTGCGAATCTTAGAAATCTAATAATTCTTAAATAATCTTCTTCAATTCTTTTTTGTGGATCGCCAATAAATTTTACATTGTTATTTTTTAAATCAGTCATTCCCATTTGCGGATCAAAAATCTTTCCATTGATATCTAAATAAATTGCATTAATTGTGAAATCTCTTCTTTCTGAGTCTAAAACCCAATTGTCAATATATTCAACTTCAGCATGTCTACCATCTGTTTTGATATCTTTTCTTAAGGTAGTAATTTCAATTTTTAATTTTTTATATACAATAGTAATTGTTCCATGTTCAATGCCAGTTTCAATAATCTTAAACTTTGTTTCTTTAAAACGCTCTTTTATTTCCTCACATGAAAGTGTTGTTGCAATATCAATATCGTCAACAGTATCTCCAGCTAAGTGTTTTCTCACGCAACCTCCTACAAATTTAGCTACCACTTTATCTTTTGAAAAACCTTCGTGTAATTTTTTGAATACAAAAATTAATTCTTTATTTCTGTAAAAAGGAAATAAATACCTCTTAATTTTTTTAAAAAAGTTGAAACTTACGTTAAACATACATTGTTGGCTGGGGCACTAGGATTCGAACCTAGGATGGCGGTATCAAAAACCGCTGCCTTACCGCTTGGCTATGCCCCAATATTAAGATTTTGATATACCATAAATGAGTGCATTTAAATAGTTTTTGCAAGGTGTGACCAAAACTTCGGGTGCTTCCTCTTTATCTTAAATAAAGCAGATTTTGCCGATTTTTCACTTTCAAATACACCATAGCAAACTGATCCAGAGCCAGTCATTCTTGAAAAGTAACAACCTTTAATTTCTGAGATTTCTAGAAGTAGTTTCTTTATTATAGGATGTTTTTTTTCCACAATTGATTGTAAATCGTTATTTTCATTCATTAAAAATTTAACAAATTTTTTTTTCGTACTAAGTTTCCTGGAAGAATATTTTGATGTAGATGAATATCTACTAATCTTTGAATACACATGTTTTGTAGAACTTTTAATGTTTGGATGAACCAATAAAAAATTTAAAGAAAACGTTGTTTTTAAATTTTCTACCTTATTCAATTTTTTTAGAAAACCTTGATTATTAAAAAACAACCTGGTGTCAGAACCAATATTATTACTAAGTAAATTTATAAGTTTTTCATTTTTCTTTTTTTTGATAAAATATTTAAATAAATAAGCCGCATTACTTGTTCCCCCTCCTAAACCTGCGAATACAGGAATATTTTTTATCAAAGTAATTGAATAATAATTAGTTATTTGTTTTTTTTTTCTCAATAATTTTAATGTAGTTAAAACTGAATTTTTTTTTTTGTCTACATGTTTAGCGAACTTTCCTTTTAAATTTATTTTATCTTTTTGAATGCTGTTTTTATTGATCTTAATAATATCGCATAAATTAACTATACAAAAATAAGACTGTATATCGTGCATTCCATTTGATAATTTTTTAGTTACTTTTAAAGATAAATTAATTTTTGAAAAAGATTTTAAAATCATTTTTCTTTATATGCCTGATAATAATTTATTTGTTATTTTTTCTTTATGCTCTTTTTTGGTTTCATCAAGGTTTAACACATAATTCCAATAATACCTTGCTTGAATATTATTGCCATTCCTCCATAATACGTCTCCATAATGATCATTAATTATTGGATCCTCTGGCATTAATTGAACTGCTAATTGAAGGTATTTCTTTGCATCCTCGAATCTTTTTAATTTAAATAGCGCCCAACCTAAAGAGTCTACAATGAATGGGTCATTAGATTTAAGTCTATTAGCCTTTTCCAACATTTTTAAAGACTTTTCTATTTTAACACCTTGTTCTATCCAAGAATAAGCTAAATAGTTTATAACATAAGCCTGATTTGGATTCGCTTCTAGTGACAACAATAAATCTTTTTCTGCTCTTTCCCATTTTCCAATTCTCTCAAATGCAATTCCTCTTCCATCAGTGACATCTGGATATAATTTATGGTTTTTATCTATTGTATCAAGTATTTCTGTGTATATCTTAATTGATTTTTTAAATTTATCATTAGATTTTAAAAATTCTGCAAAATCAAATTTAACATAAATATTTTTATCTTTTAAATCATTATAATTTTTTTCTAGAAGTTTAATTGCCTTGTCTGTTTTTTTTTGCTTAATCAAAATATTTGATATTTGTTTTGCAGCATACCAATTAAAAGCCTCTCCTTTATTACTTAATTTATTATAAACTTTGATCGTCAATTTTAAGTTACCAATTTTATATAAGTTTTCGGCTAACAAAGTGTCAAATGCTTGGAAATCTTTATTTAAATATTTCGATAAATTTAAATAAAAATTTGAAAGATTATACATTGACTGAACAGATAAAGCGTTGCTAACAACATATAAAGTTTCAGCTACAATATGAGATTGATTTTGACAGTTAAAGTCACTTTTGTATTTTCCTTTTCTAAAATCTAATTTTAGTTGTTGTAATAATATGTTATTTGGATTTGTTTCTGCAGAGAAACTAACAATTTTATTTGCTTTTTGAATCTGTCCTGAGTTAGCCAAAAAATTGGCATAAAAATAATTGTATCTTGAAAAATCAACATTGTTATTTGAAACTAATTTATTAAATATAAAATCCGTTTTTTCACTCTGATAAAAGCAATGCAAAAATACCTTTTGGATTTCTTTTATGTTATCAAGCTTAGAGTCCATATTTTTGATATTCTGTTGAGCAACCTCAAGATTTGAACTAGAAAGTCTGCTCAAATTTAAAAGGGTGTCTGACAAAAAATCATTAAGAATAAAATTTGAGTTTCTTTTTTTTATCTTAAGAAAATATGTCTCTGCTAAGTCGTGTTTTTTATTTTTAAGATAATAAATTCCAGTAATGAGATCACTCTCAAAATTGTCTAAATTCTTTTTTTCTAATTTCTTTGCATACTTAAATGCTTCACTTATCTGTCCAGAATTGATTAATGAGTATAGGTAATTTATTGAGAAATTTAAGTGATTATCCTCCAAGCCATCCAATTTTTTAAAAAATCTATTAGACTCGTTATACTTGTTTTCATTTAATAGTACTATTCCAGTAAAGTAATCTGATATAAGACCACCCTTGTTAAATCTATCATAACTCTTAGCATTAAGTGTGGATAAAAAAATAATGACAAAAAATATTTGTAAGATACAATTTAGATATATGTTGAACTTATTCATAAATTTGTGTGATGAAAAAAATTAATCTTAAAACAATTAAGTTATTAAAATATTATAATCTCATCAATTACAACTTAATTTACAATAATAAAGCAATCAATAGGTATAAAAAAAATATCTTTGAAATATCAATTGACAAAGCTAATGAATTAAAAAAGCTTAAAAAATCTATTCTAGAGATTAAAAACTGTGATCTAAAAAAGAATGCATCAAATATTGTTTTTGCTGATGGCAACCCTAAAGCGAAAATTATGCTTATAGGAGAGGGCCCAGGATCTAATGAGGATCTTGAAGGTCTACCTTTTGTTGGTAGAGCTGGAATTTTATTGGATAAAATGTTGGGGTCTATAAATCTTAATAGAAAAAATGTTTATATAACTAATGTTGTTAACTATCGACCTCCGTCAAACAGAAGACCAACGGAAGATGAAATAATCAGGTATCTACCATATTTAAAAAAACATATCGAAATTATAAACCCAAAGATAATTGTTTTACTCGGTAGTACTGCATTAACCGCAATAATAGATAATAAAGATGTTATATCGAACGTTAGGGGTCAATGGTTTGAAAAAAAAATTGGTAATTGTAAAGCTTCTGTAATAGTAACTTTTCATCCAGCTTTTTTAATGAGACAGCCCGTTCAAAAAAAAAAGGCATGGATTGACCTTAAAATGATAAGAGATAAAAAAGAAAAATTAGGAATATAGCTGAATAAATTAATTACAGCTGGAGTTGATGAAGTAGGTAGAGGTTGTATCGCTGGGCCAGTGGTTTCAGCAGCTGTGATCTTAAAAAAAGGTATAAATCTTAATCTTTTAAAGGACTCAAAAAAAATTGCATTCAATAAAAGGGAAGAAATTTCAAAACATATTAAATCAAATTCGTACTATGCTGTAGGTATAGCTTCAGTAGATGAAATTTTAAATTTAAATATATTACAGGCTTCTTTACTTTCGATGAAAAGAGCAATAAATCAATTGCATATAAAACCAGACTTAATTTTAATCGATGGCAATTTCGCACCCAAAGGTCTAAAAAACTTTAAAACGATCATCAATGGAGATGCGAAAATTAAATCAATAAGCGCTGCTTCAATAATTGCAAAAGTTTATAGAGATAAATTGATGATTAAATTAGCTGAAAAATATTCTAAATATGCTTGGGAAACTAATTTTGGTTATGGAACTAAAGCACATTTGATTGGCTTAAAAAAATTTGGTGTTACTTCTCATCACAGAAAAAGCTTTAAACCGGTACACAAGATATTGTCTAAATAAGAAAAGACAACACAAGATTTCTCATTTTTTTTTTAAATAGTTTGACCCTTAATTCAATTTAAGGTTGAATCTTTAAATGTCTAATTTTTCTAATAAAATTATTAATAGTGACTGTTTAAAAGAATTAAAAAAAATTCCAAACAAAACTTTTGATCTGGTTTTTGCTGATCCTCCTTATAATTTGCAAATTGGTGAGAATTTAACTCGCCCTGACTCAAGTAAAGTTAGTGGAGTAAATGACAAATGGGATCAATTTGATAGTTTAGAAGATTATGATAATTTCTGCAAAAAATGGTTAATAGAATGTAAAAGAATTTTAAAAGATAATGGAAGTATTTGGGTAATAGGTTCTTATCATAATATTTTTCGACTAGGTTATCATTTACAAAATTTAGGATACTGGTTACTTAACGATGTTATTTGGAGAAAAAATAATCCAATGCCTAACTTCAAAGGTACTAGGTTTACTAATGCACATGAAACTTTAATTTGGGCTTCAAAGAGTAAAAAATCAAAATATACTTTTAATTATCAATCTCTAAAATGTTTAAATGACGACTTACAAATGAGATCGGATTGGATGTTACCCATCTGTAACGGAAAAGAAAGATTGAAAAAAAATGGTAAAAAAGTTCATTCAACGCAAAAGCCTGAAGCACTTCTTCATAGAATTATACTTGCTACAACAAAGAAAGATGATTTAGTTTTTGATCCTTTTTTAGGAACGGGCACTACCGCAGTTGTATGTAAAAAGTTAGCTAGAAACTACTATGGAATTGAAAAGAATAAAAAATACTTTACTGCAGCAAAAGCGAGGATTAATAAAACTACAAAAATTGAGGATGATTGTCTTGATACGATTGAAAACAACAAATCAAAACCTAGAATACCTTTTGGTTCACTGGTCGAATTAGGAATAATTAAACCTGGAGCTTCTTTATTTGACTCAAAGAAGAAAATTAACGCCAAAATTATGGTTGATGGAAGCCTAAGATATAAAGAATCAGAGGGATCAATTCATAAGATTGCTGCAAAAATAATAGGCGCTGAAAGTTGTAATGGCTGGACTTACTGGCATTACAATTTAAATGGATCAACTATTGTAATAGATAGCCTTAGAAAAAAGTTTTTTACAGAAAAACAATCTTAATTTTTATAAACTGTACCTAAATAAGAATTTATAAAGCTCTTTTTTTTTACTAAAAACTTCATGAAAAAATTTCTAATCATTTGCATAACAGAGCTTGAAAAATGAAATACAAAAAAATTAAAATTAGATCTTTTTCTAACTATTTTTGCTTTTTTAAATCTTTCTTCGTAATAACTTTTTTGTATATTAAAATTTCCATCTTTTAATAAATTAAACAACTCATAAGCACTTTCCACTGATTGTCCTGCACCTTGAGCTAGTGTAGGTAGAAAACCATTAAACGCATCACCAATATAAAAAACTTTATTATTTGTGGAAGGAATTATTTTTGGTGAGTAATATAAAGGCCAAGATTTTAAATCTCCATCAAATGACTTTTGTAAATTTAAATTTTGAGCTACTACCCTATCAACTAAAAAATTTACGCCGTTAGGGTCGTATTTTTTATTTCTTATGATGCATACTAAATTTAGTTCTTTTTTTTTATTTATTGGATAGATGACCAAGTGACAATCTTTGCCCATCATTAGACTAATTCTATTTTCATCTATATTTAATTCAGATTTGGTTTTAAGGATAGTTCTAATAGCAACTGCTTTTTTAAATATTGGTTCATTTTTTTTTTTTTCAAAAAAAGATCTTGTGTTAGAAAAGATTCCATCTGCACCTACAACAATATCAACAAGATCGTTTGTATTGTCATCAAATTTAATAAGCACTTTTTCTTTTATCTCAGAAACTTCTTTAATCTTTTTCCCAAATCTTAAGTGTTGTGTATAAATGTCATCTTTTAAAAACTCTATCAAAGTAGATCTTTGTAAAGTGGTATATTTATTTCGATCAGTATTAAAATAAGTTAAATCTAAATCGCAAATTTTCTCATTTTGAATGTTAAAAAAATCTACCCCAGTTGGATTAAATATTTTATCTTTATTTAATTTGTTGAAGCCTATTACATTAAGAATTTTAATGCTGTTTGTAGATAGTTGAATTCCATAACCTTCGTCAAGAGATAAACTTTCTTGCTTTTCATAAAGCATGAATTCAAATTCTGTATTTTTTTTGATTAAATTTGCAAAAGTTAGTCCGGCTATACCTGCTCCAATAATGGCTATTTTTTTTTTCATTAAAATAATGACGATACTTGTAAAAAAATTTTCTTAGTAAAACTTGGTATAAATTCTTTATTTTCCTTTAAAGAATACCAATTATGTGTTGCAGGTATTTTTTTAGAAAATCTATAATACAAATTAATATTTAATTTTAAATTTGATACTGAATTTTTGTAACTTTTTAAAAATTTCCAATTAGTATAATTTAAACAGTCGTTAGATTCTTTGACAGTTGGTAAATTAAAATTTTTCAAAAAACCTATTTGATTTTGTTTTGTTAGAGCTATTTGTTTATTATTATTTACATAACAAAAAATATCTAAGTTCTTTTTTTTAATCATTTTTTTAGTTAGATTTTTGATTTTATTGGTAGATTTAAAATACTTGCAAGTTTTATTCAAACAACATGTAATACAAATTGGGTCTTTTGGTTTACATACCATTGCGCCAAATTCCATTAAAGCTTCAACAAAATCTGCATTTCGTTTAGTAGTGAGTAATATTTCTTTATTAATTTCAATAAATTTTTGAAAATTAATTTTTTTTTCATCTTTGTTTAAATTTCTAGAAAAAAATCTTTTAACATTTCCATCTACAGCTATTGCAGGTTTATTATGAACCAATGCTAGTAATGCATTGCCTGTATATTCGCCGACGCCTGGAAGCTCTTTAATTTTTTCAAGTGAAATCGGTAATTTTGATTTATTTTCACGTACTAACATTTTTGCTGATTGTAGTAGATTTCTTGCCCTTCTGTAGTAGCCAAGTCCCTCCCATAATTTTAAAACTTCTTTTTCACTTGATTTAGACAAGCAATGTAAGGTCCTAAATCTTTTGGTAAAATTATAAAAATAAGGTATGACAGTTTTAACCTGAGTTTGTTGCAACATAAATTCGCTTAAAAGTCTATAATAAAGCTTTTTAGGTGAATTTTTGCCAACACGCCAAGGTAGACTGCGTTTATTATTATCGTACCAAC
>MDTG01102306.1_pt1 | contig 15365 bp, 7 predicted proteins | sample 811421 | NCBI WGS metagenome assembly MDTG01 (sample SAMN05326645, study PRJNA326480) | marine metagenome | isolation source: seawater | place: Pacific Ocean: South East | collected 2011
AGCAGGCTCAGGTTCTGGAGCAGGTTCTTGCTCAGGTTCAGGTTCAGGTTCTGGTTCTGGTTCTGGTTCTGGCTCTGGTGCAAAGAACTCAACATTAACACTTATATTTCCAATTTCTACTTCATCAACTGTATATTCTGCTTCTGTGGAATCGCTATTGTTCATAGCTGATACTAATGCAATAGCTAGGTCATCAGAATTAATTTCAGTGCTTAAATCATAAATAGTTATAATATTTACGCTAATAGATGCAATACCCCAACTAGCTATAGATATTTCATTTACTGGTATTGAATATAATGTAGATATCATTTCTAATAATATTTCCTCTGTAGCAGAAGGGTTGGAATCTGATAAAGCAAGTATATCATTATATATCGTTCCTGATAAGTCAAAATAAATATCTACATTTTTTGGACGTTCAATTAAAGCTCCTTCTATTTTATAAGTAATTCCAGTCTCTAAAGCAGGTTGCGCTATTTCAATTATCTTACAAAACGGATCATAAGCAGTTGTTCTAGTTGTTACATTAAATTTAGTAAAGTCTGAATTTGGTGAAATTCTGCTATACACATTACCCACCTGTATTTTTGCTATGTATGTCCATGTTGAACCAATTAAATCCCAAACAAAAGTGCTCCATTGATTCTGACCAGCAATAAATAGTATACGGTTTTTATTTGGATTTATTTTAATAGTAACAAATTGCAACTGACCATCTGTTTCATTTCTAAATATTTCAAAAGAATCGTCGTTATAGCTCCATTCCTTAATTGTTGTATTCCATGTATAATGGTCTATATACCATACAAAGCCATCTAGCCAGTTACTTTTTGTACCAGGCGATTTTCTTATCATATACAAATCTTGACCGTCATCTGTTATGCAATTGCTCTCATATGACGATATTAAATGTGGAACTTGTATAAGACCTTCCTCTAAAACTGTCCCTGCTTTAGGTGGGTCAGGACCTAGCCAATTATACGCCTGAGGTGCACCATATCTCCAGAAGTAATCGCTACATGTAAAGAATGTATCATTATCGCCAATAGTTACCCCATTAGGGTCTGTAATATTGAAATACCAATTGTTCCAACTAAAATCATATGGTAAATATCCATTTGACCAAGCGCTATCACCTGTAGCATTTTGCAGCTCAAATCTCCCGATCCCGTATGCAGTGTCAATAGCTGAATTAATCATGTAAATAAAAGAATCTTCATTATTATAATGACCTATAGGTATTATTACTTCTCCCTCAGGACCTTGTATTGTATTATTTCCACTCATAATTAGCATACCAAACGAAGTTGGTAATTTGGTGGACCTCCAATTAAGACTTTTAAATTTAAAGTCGTTAGTGCCAAGCATCATCCAGTAAGTTTGTGAGTCATTGTAGCCACCATAAACACCATTTGCTGGGTTGTTAAAAGATCCCATAGGAGCTCCATTAGCGTTAACTAGTTCTTTTCCAGCTATTTTTATGTCATATGCATTATTGTATTCATCTTCTGACACAGTACCATATTTATAGACACGTTGTGCTCTAGCATCTGTAAGTGAAGAATAGCATATATAAATTCCATCATAATTTATGTCAACACTAGAACCTGCAGTATCTCCTACATAGCCTTGAAAGTATCCTATTTGATACCATGTATCTGATATATTTTTATATACTATAACTCTACCAGAACTGCTATCTTCAGGATATTCAGGATTACCAATTATAAAAGTAGATCCATCTCCACTAAATTTTGATAAAGGTGATGTTTGATAATTACCACCTGCACTTCTCATTCCTACTTGCATACCCATTGTACCGCCAGAGTACTGACCATAAACTTGATCTAAAGTATGATCTAATTCCCAATCTTCAATATTTTCATTATATTTAAAGACATGTAGTATCCTTGAGCTATATCCAATAATTATTAACGTATTTCCGTCTGGACTTAGATCTGTACATACTTTGTTATTTCCGTCATTAGTACCGTTTGTTGTCGTAATTAGTGAGCCTAATTGAGACCAAGATTCAGTTTCATCAGAATATCTAAATGTAGCCCATACTCCATCATTTCCATATCCATATGTTAAATTTCCTCTGGCTAAAAATGCAATAGTTTTGCCATCGCCACTCATTGCAGCTGCTCCTGTTCCTAATGGATAGGAAGTTGATCCAAATTGTTCATCAATAAATTCATTTACACTATCACCATCTAATGTTAATATTGCATTTTCAACGGCTTCTTCAGGTACTGCAACATAAAGTAAGATAGAATATTCACTTCCTTCAAAACCTCCTTCTAATGAGTAGTCAACTGGCAAAATAATATTATTTACGTCACTTGTTGTAAATGAACCTTGATAGTAAATAACACTATCATTTAAATTGATGTCATATGATTTCTGTAAGCTATAAATAATACTATCACTTAAGTTGATATAAGACGATTTTTGTATAATAAAATTAACGGTTAAATCTTCAAAATCTTCAATAATTGGATTCCAAGTTCCAGAGCATTGAGTTAAAGTCAATTCCTTTATTGATTTATTTGCAGGTACAGTAAATCTGATATGATCAAATAAATCTTCATAAGTTGTATATCCTGAATTTCCCAAATAGTTTGAAATTGATAGTGTATCATTAGTTATTTCAATGATTGTCGGTGAAGAATTATATTCTCCAGTTCCAAAGTAATCAAGAGAGTCATCGGGTGGAATTATATCAGAAAATTCTGTTACTTCATTGAGTTGATTAAATCCATTAAAAAATCTTAAAAGACTAGATGTTGATTGTAATACTAAATTAAAGTTATAAAAAGTATAGTCAATATTATCTAACCATTTCCATTTTGAAAAATCTGTAGTAGTTACTGTTAATAACCCTCCTATATCATCTGTAGAATCACTTGCATCTTCTGTTGCATCACGAATTGCATCTTGCAATGTAGTTGTGAATAATGACATGCCATTATATGTAACTAAATTTATCATAGTTTGTAAACTTGAAATCATTCCATTAGCTTGGCCAACATTCCAATTCCAACCTGAATTTCCTGATTTAGGAATATGAAATTCACCATATGCAATAGAATCATCCCAAGTTTGTGTATATGAATTTAATATAGCTTTAAGAGTTATAGTATGTCCTAATGGAGCTATATCCCCAGATTGTACGCATTTTAAAGTAATTATTCTATTCCACAAAAAATGCCACACAGTTCCATATCTAGAAGATAAAACTGTTGCAGACTGTTGATAACTTACTTCTGGTTCTGGTTCTGGTTCTGGCTGTTCTGGCTCTGGTTCTGGCTCTGGTTCTGGCTCTGGTTCAAATAACTTTACGTTAATATTAAGTTCAGTAATTATCACGTCATCAGTTGAATATTCATCATCTGTTGCTTCATTATTATTCATAGCTTCCACTAAGGAAGTAGCAATAATATCTGTGCTAACATCACTGCTTACATCTGTATATGTAATAAAAGTTGCACTAATTGATGCAATTTCCCAGCTAGTAATTGATATTTCATTAACAGGAATGGAATACAAAGAAGAAAACGTCTCTATTAATATTTCTTCGATAACAGAAGGGTTAGATTCTGATAATGAATATAAGTCATCATACAATTTTCCAGACAAGTCAAGATAAATATCTATTTCTCTTGGAGGTTCAGGTTCTGGCTCTGGCTCAGGTTCTGGCTCTGGCTCTGGTTCTGGTTCTGGTTCTGGCTCTGGCTCTGGTTCTGGCTCTGGCTCTGGTTCTGGTTGTTCCGGTTCTGGTTCTGGCTCTGGCTGTTCTGGTTCTGGTTCTGGCTCTGGCTCTGGCTCAGGATAAATTTCATAATCTATAGATAATATTTTTTCATTAACTGAATAAATTTTATATCCATTATTTTCAGAAAACATAAAATTTTCATTTGTCCAATATGACCCATACACATTACTATCATACATTGTATTATCAAATTGACTTAATACAATATCTCCTTTAATTGGATTTTTTATAATATTACTTATAATTACATTTTCAATACTACGATATGAGACTGCATTCCAGCCATTATTTAACTCCAAGTTATTTCTGTTATTAAATAAAATTCCAGGTATTTGTAGTGTATAATTTGAAGGGACATATGTTTTAAATAAATTTGTATTTGTAAAATAAAAGTCAGTTTCAGACCATCCATTAACATCGTCGTAAATAGTTGAGTCAACTGTATTATTGTCATAATATTTATAAAATTTCATGCCATTAATAGGAGTGTTAATTGAATCCGAAAATATCTCATTAATAGTTTTATAAGGATATGGATCAATATTTAAACCAATCCATTTATATCCATAGTCAAAGTTGTCATGAGATAAATTTATAGTTTGTGTCTTTTCATGATATGAATTATAAACATTTACAATTCTCGTAACTGTCTCAGCAGAAATATTACTACTAGTTACATTATATTCTACTGAATAACTACCAATTTTAGTAGTATCAATATCATTAGTTTCAACTATATTATCTGTAATATTACCTTCTATGCTATCGTAAGCTTCTGCACCTGCGTCATAGTATGAATCATTTTGTTTAACATAATAAATTGGATAACCTAATAATGTTATTACTACCATTGTTTCAGGTTCAGGCTCTGGTTGTTCTGGTTCTGGTTCTGGCTCTGGTTCTGGCTCTGGTTCTGGCTCTGGTTCTGGTTCTGGTTCTGGCTCTGGTTCAAATAATTTTACATTAATATTAAATTCACTAATTATAATATCATCAATTGTATATTCATAATCTATCGCGTCATTATTATTCATAGCTTCTACTAAGGAAGTACCTATAACATATGTACTAACATCACTGCTCACATCTGTATATGTAATAAAAGTTACACTAATTGATGCAATTTCCCAGCTAGTAATTGATATTTCATTAACAGGAATGGAATAGATATAAGAAATCATATCTATTAATATTTCTTCTGTAGCAGAAGGATTAGATTCTGATAATGAATATAAATCATCATATAATATACCAGAAAGGTCTAAATAAATATCTATATCTCTTGGAGGTTCAGGTTCTGGCTCTGGTTCTGGTTGTTCTGGCTCTGGCTCTGGTTCTGGTTGTTCTGGTTCTGGTTCTGGTTCTGGCTGTTCTGGTTCAGGTTCTGGCGATGTATTAGTCACATCTCCTGTAATCACATAGCGAATTCCATCACCTAAAGCAGGATTAGGTGCTTCGTATACTTTGCAATAGGGGTTGATGCCAGTGTTCTGATCCGCTGTTGCAAAAATTGTCAAGTCAGAGTTATAACAGCCATTACTAAAGTATGAATATCGTCCACCTAATGCACCGTCTAATTTAATTGTATACACCCAAGATCCGTCTATGTAATCAAAAATATAAGCGTCATAAAAAAAACCACCAGCTAAAAGAACCATACGTGTATTACTTGGATTTAATTTAATATCACATTCTTCTAAGTTCCAACCAGCTCTTGCGCCCTCAGCCTCCATGTCAACAGCTAAAAACCTAGTATCAGGTTGATATTCCCATTCATCTAGTGTCGAGTTATATGAGAAATGCTCTATCCACCATTGACCTTGCTCTGCTAAGCCACCTCCTATTGTCATTGTAGACCAATACCAATCTTGACCGTCAGATGACAAAGCTACACCTCGTACATATGGTGCCCAGCCACATACAGGTATAAGACCAAAACCGAGAGTTCCATGAGGAGCGTAAGGGTATGTAAGACTATCATAATTAGGATTATCTTCTGAAGGTCCACCTTCATTGGTCCATGAATCGTCGTAATATTTACCAAGCCATCTTCTCATAAATTGTGTGCTTGTTTGATCTGGCTCTCCAAAATTCCAAAAATATTCACAATATGTAAGAAAAGTATCATTGTCGCCAATTGTGAATCCAGTAGAATCTTGTATATCAAAATACCAGTTAGCATACGACGTCCCATTATTCCATTGTGCTGTTTGTAATTCAAATCTTCCTGCTCCATATGCAGTAGCTACAGCAGAATTAACCATATATAGGAATGAATCTTCATCATAATAATAACCAGCTGGTATCTCTGCTTCTCCGATTGGACCTTGAACTGTAGTATGTCCTTTTACAATTAACATACCAAACATCGTACTGTTAGTATTGGCTCTCAAGTGATGATTTTTTGACCCAACACAAGTCCAGTAAGTTTGGGAATCGGAATATCCAGACGAATATGAAGGAATAAAATCAAGTGAGGATGGCAGGTCAGGGTCAGTTAAATTTCTTCCCGCCAAATATACACCTCTAACAGTAATACCAGTGCCATTGCTGATATAAAACTTTGAATTAAATTCTTCTTCTGTTATCTTACCATATTTAAACACAATAGTCATAGGAGAGTTATGATTTATATTCGCACCAGTACAAGTCATAGTTACATAATTACCATCATGTGATAAGTCTACACTCATACCGTTCCTAGAGCGTGAAGGTCCCCTTATAGCTCCAATAAGTTCCCATAGTCCGTCAAATTTTCTATATATATAAACGTTTCCTTGACCTGTAACTCCGTTAGAATATACTCCTGCTTCTGGATGACCTTGTATAAATGTTTGGTCATCTCCACTAAAAATTGTGTTTGGTCTTTTATTCTGCATAGATCCTTGAGCATATGAACCTAAAGAATATAATTCAACAGATGGAATTTCTTGATTTAATGTCCAATCTTCGTCAGTTTCGTTGTAGTGATATACATACCATGTCCGTTCTTGCCTTTCATTAATTAAAACAATATTTCCATCGTAACTTAACGCGCAACCAGATCGTCCATATAACTTGGCAAGTCCCGGATTTGGAACTATATAATTCCCAAGCTTAGACCAAGTTTTAGTTTCGTCAGAATACCTAATTACAGCCCATAAACCTCTATGTAAGCTTTTGTTTGTTACTCCTCTTGCACAATAGCAAATTGTCTTACCATCTCCACTAATATTTATATTTCCAGTTCCATTTTGTTGGGATGTTTGATGCTTTTCAAAAAAATATTCATTAACATCGTTTCCGTCTAAATATGGCTTATCTCTAAAATATCCTATATAAGGCATTTCGTTACTAAAACTTAATAGCATAGAATATTGGTATCCTCCTTCCAAATAGTAATCACTTGGCAAAATAATAGTATTAGAGTCGTCACTTGCTTCAAAGGAACTTTCGTAATAAACATCACTATCATTAAGACCAACATATGGAGATTGTTTTATTTTGTAATTAATTGTAAAGTTTTGTAGGTTAGTATGGTAAGAAAAATTTACAGAGGTATTAACCAAAGTTAGTTTTTCTAATGTGCTACCTGTAGGAATAGTAAATGTGATATGATCATACAAGTCAGTATAGCCAGCAATTTTATGATATTTACCTAAATAATTTGAAATTATTAGTTTGTTATTTTCTATTTCAACAGTTGTAGGCAAAGATGTGTATTCTCCTGTACCATTATAGTCAGTAGAAGGTTCTGGCTCTGGCTCAGGTTGTTCTGGCTCAGGTTCTGGTTCAAATAATTTTACATTAATATTAATTTCACTAATTATAACATCATCAGTTGTATATTCATCATCTATCGCGTCACTATTATTCATAGCTTCTACTAAAGAAGTACTTATAACATCTGTGTTAATATCACTGCTCACATCTGTATATGTAATAAAATTTGCACTAATTGATGCAATTTCCCAGCTAGTAATTGATATTTCATTAGCAGAAATGGAATAGATAGAAGAAAACATCGCTATTAATATCTCTTCTATAGCAGAAGGATTAAATTCTGATAATGAATATAAATCATCATACAATTTACCAGAAAGGTCTAAATAAATATCTATATCTCTTGGAGGTTCAGGTTCTGGTTCTGGTTCTGGCTGTTCCGGTTCTGGTTCAGGCTCTGGTTCAGGCTCTGGCTCTGGTTCTGGCTCTGGTTCTGGCTCTGGCTCTGGTTCTGGCTCTGGTTCTGGTCCTCTTATCGTAAATGAATTAAATGTAAAGTCACCAGAATTATCACTTGGTATTCTTACTTCATTACTTATTATTACCATTGAACTATTCAAAAATTGTATTCTTACGCCTCTTGTAGCTTCTTCAAAAGAGGTAATGTCTTGATACATAGTCCAAGATTTTACTACAACACTTTCAACGTCGGTTAGGAAATATGTATTTTTAAATTCAATTGTCCACCATCCAGGAACTTCAGCAGTGTGACTTCCATAATTAGTATCTCCTAATACTGCATTAGAAGCTTGAGTATCAGTATCATTACCTGTTTGAGTAGTCATATCTAAACTATCATATCCATCATGTATACATATATTAACTCCATTAATGTATACCTCTAATTCACCTATTCTCATAGTTGTAATTTCTGAACCGTCGTTATATAAACGCAAGTACTTAAATTCTTCCGATTCATTCTGTTCTGGTTCAGGTTCTGGTTCTGGTTCTGGTTCAGGTTCAGATCCTCTAATTGTAAATGAACTAAATGTAAAGTCACCAGAGTTATCGCTAGGTATTCTAACGTCATTACTTACAAGGAGCAATGAACTATCTAATAATTGTATTCTTACACCACTTATTGCTTCTTTAAAGTCATCGTTTATATCCAAACATTTTACTTCGACTCTTGTAATGTCATATAAATGATAAGTTTTATTAAATTTAATCATCCACCATCCTGGAATTTCAGCAGTACTACTTCCGTTACTTGTACTGCCATCAACTGCGTTATAAGCTTGATATTCAGAGCCTGTCTGGGCAGTCATTTCTATACTATCATATGAATGTTCAGAATCTATACAAATATTAACTTCGTTAACATATACTTCTAATTCACCAATTCTCATAATGTCAGTTTCTGAACCGTCGTTATATAAGCGTAGATATTGAAAAAAGCCTGTTTCTGGTTCTGGCTCAGGTTCAGGTTGTTCTGGTTCAGATTCTGGCTCAGGCTCTGGCTCAGGTTCAGGGATTGGTATATAGGTGATAGTACCAACATTATTTAAAGAATAATTCGGTACTGTAGAACCTGAATAATAAACCGTTATGTCTGGACTTGAATTAAATGCTGTAGTAGACAAATTTGTAATTCCTTCATACATTTCTACAGAGGATAAAGTGGAACTCCAAAAAGCTTCAGTTTCAATATGTCTTGTAGAACTAGGTATAACCAGTTCATTGGCAATAAAGCTTCGAAAAGCGGAACTTCCGACATAATATAAACTACTCCCTAAAGTCAAAGTATGTATGTTAGACATATATCCAAAAGCAGCACTGTTTATGTACCTAACAGAATCAGGTAAAGCTACTTCTTCAATTATAGAACCTCTAAAGGCTTCACTACCTATATACATCAGACTATTTCCAAAAGTCACTGACGCTAATGTATTGCCTGTATAAGCAAAAGCAGCATTACCTATGAACTCGACAGAGTCAGGTATGGTTACGGTTGCTATTCTTGTTCCTCTAAAAGCATCATTATCAATAAATGTTAGACTTGATTCATCTTCAAATATAATTTCAGTGAGACTACTATATGAAAAAGCATTACTTCCAATACTTTCTACCTTATTAGGTATTGTTACCGATGTTATTGATGTTCCTCTAAAAGCTTGACTGCCAATAATTTTTACACTATCAGGAATAGTTACCGAAGTAAGAGAACTTTTGTAATAAAAAGCATTATCACCTATTTTATCATAAGTGTCAGGTATATCAGCATATCCACTATCAATTAAAGAAGAGCCATCCGTTAATTCACTAGTTGTTACTGTTCCTTCTTCTGGCGCTGAGCCAGTATAACTTAAATTAATATTGGTTATTTTCCATTTTGTTTCTTTAGTTAAATAATCGTCTTCATCATAAAGCTCACCCATCTCTTCAGCCATCATCTTATTACTTTCACACATATCATCACAGACTTCATAGGCTGTACATTTAAAATATACATATTCAACGTCATTAAAATTACTGTCATTAATATTTAATGTAGTTTGTTGAGTACCATTACCTGTATTATCATCACTTACCTCAATAGTATATCCATTATTATTTTCTAAAATATATGTATGAGCACCTTCTGGCTCATAAGTAATTGAATTTAAAGAGAAAGAACTTGAATCTACCCTACTTAATTTTATTATGGTATAATTTTCAGTGTCAGTTGAGTGTATTTCGAATTGAGTAGACCATATATCCATGTTCCCATAAGAGCCCGTGTATTCTAAAGTCCAATCGCTATTAAATGTCAAAGATTTAATCTCTTGTTTTACATAAATAGTTGGATAATCCCAAGTAATATCATTCGAGTCAACTAAGGTGTAAGAACTAAAGTCAATGTCAATTGATGATTGCTCTAGTTCAGTTCTTTTTAGTAATAAGTTATTATTTGGATTTGTTAATGAAATACCTTTTCCTGCAGTTAAGTATACTTTTAATTCATAGCCATTTTCAAAATATATTTTTTGTTCATTATATTCAATATATCCTGTAGTACCATGTGATGTCCATCCGTCACCACTTGAATCTTTTAATATTAACTCATACACTTCATTTTTTTTGCAATTAAATGGATTTTCATATATATTGAAGCTTTTTGAATATAAGTTATTTTTCATTATCCAGTCATTGATGTCACTCTCACCTGAAAAAATAATATTATCAATATTGCTATCTGAAACTTTACTTAATGTTATATGTGCTTCATTTATATACAAATCTATAAAAAAATTTAAATTGCTAGACATATATATATATATGTTTATATAATAAATAATCAAAATTAAATATCATATTATAATTTTATAATATAATATGGTTTTTTATTTATTTGCCATAGCTATATTCTTGTGTATCTTTATTGTACTCAAAGTTAACTATTTTTACAATTTGAGATGAAAATATATCATAATTAATTTTTTTTACTGAGTTAAGTTTATTTTTATCAAAGTCATTTAATATCATTTTTTTAATTTTATCTGTGTTCTTATTATTATGAATAATATGATTTTTTAAAAAATCTAGTAACTTAATTTTTTTTTGTTCTTTTGATAGTTTATTCCAAGGTCTTTTAAATATTAACTTTTCTATATTATCTAATCTTTTAAATATATCAGATTCATATTCCTTAACATCTGATAAATTATTTTTACTATTTTCTAAATCTAAAATTTTACTATAAATTTCTTTATTTAATAAATCATCATTACTAACTTCTTTTATATTTTTTAAAAATGTAATATTATTATCTAATATTATATTATCAAATATTTTAGTATATTCCATTTATAATATAAATAAATTAATTTTTAAGTAATTATTTTTCAATTTTACATATAAATAATATTAATCTAATTTTTGAAACTTTTTATGATTTATAATATGATAGATATATAGTGTTATTGGTCACAAGGTATTAGTAAAAATCTTGGAACAACATATATTAAACGTTCAATATTTATTCAAGAAATTATAATAATATTCTTTTGACATTTTGAATCTCTAAAACTTTCATCATTTAATTTCGTTGTACTTTCTAAAATAGTTAGATCAATCTAATTTAGGATAATTTTCACCAACAGACTCTCTACAAATTGGACATTTATGAGAATTATTTAATAACCATTTTTTACATTCATCAAGGTTAAAAATATGACTACATGGTAAAATTAAAATATCAGAGTTATTTTCAAACTTTTCCATACTTATAGCGCATGTATCTTGTTTTTTGTATTTTTTATTAATATCTTTATATTTTAATTGTATCAATTTATTGAAACAATCTTCTTTTAAAACTATTGGTATATCTTCAGCTGGTAAAAAACTTTGTTCCTCAATATTATTCAAAAAGGAATTGTCAAAATTTATATTATCTAATATATTAGATTCAGTGAATTCAGATATTGATAATAATGATGATAAATTTCTATCAAAATTTAAATCGTTATTAATTGTATGAATATTTCTATTAAAAAAAATTGACTCTGTATTATAAATTTCAAGATTATTAATAAAATTATTTACTACATTACTTGGAGTAATATCTGTCATAAATATATTATCAATAATTTGGTCATTGATATTGTCTGTTGGATGTAATTTATAAAATTCTTTAAATATTATCGATAAGTCATTAGCACAAATTTCATTTTCGGAATTAATCATATTTTTTATTTCAGTTAAAACCTTAACTGAATCATATATGTCATTTTCTAACTCATCTTTTATTACAGACATTCTATTTAATATATCATCATTTGACATTATATATATAATATTTATATATATTTTTTAACTTTAAAATACTTAAAAAGATTTAAAGAAATAGATATTTTTTTACTATTATAATCATAATAATATATATTATATATTATTATGGTTGATAGTGTTGATTATTTAAAATATACTATATTAATTTTTTTAGTTAGTTTTTTGGTACAATATTCTAACATTTCTGTGAGGGGATTAATTGGTATATTTTTTGGATTAATAATTATAAGTTTAATTATATATAATAACTTTTATAATGAAACTAAGGAAAAAAATTATATAACACAAATAAAGAAAAAAATACCTTTATTAAATGATATAAATGATATAAATATATTAGAATTTTACTATAAAAATTACTATTTATCAAAAAATGACCAAAATAATTTCAAAAAGTCAATTGATAATATTGTTATTTTTTTAAATTTATATCAAGAATTAAAAAAATCATCATTTTTAATAAACTATAAATACGAAGTTTTAGAAAAATATATGTATTTAACTATAAAATATTTTAGTAATATACAATTAAACATTTATTTAAATAAAGAATCACTAAATTTGTTTTCAAACGAAATTATAAAGTTGGAAAATATATTAGATAAATATATTTTAGATATAAAAAAATATATAAATAAATATTCTAACTATAACATATTTTACAAAAATAATATACATGATTCTATAATTCCATATAATAAATTAAATTACCATTGAGGTCTTAATGGTCTATTTTCATAATTTGTATTTTTATTTAAATCTATTTTAGGAGCGACACTTAATTTATTTCCACCGGTATAACTTCTAGAAGTTAAATTTGAGTTATTAGAACTTGTTAACGGTAATGTGTCATCATTTAGAGTTATATTTACAGGCTTTTTTAAATTTATATCATTAACATTTTTATCTAAATTAATACCGTTATCTAAAGGTATGTTACTTGCTTTTATATTTTTAACATCATTACGTACTTTTTGAACTGACTTAGAAATATTATCTAAGTTATTTAATTTACCATCTATTTTAGATAAAATATCAATATTTTTAGTGTCATTATTTGTATTTGTTAAAGAGTTAATTTGTTTTTTTAATTTTTTTATTTCTTTATCTAATGAATTTGTTTTTGTTTTAGATAATTCCTTTAATTTTTTTTCTAATACATTACTTCTATTATTACCTTGTGACAATTTTTTTTCTAAATTTTTTATTTGTGAGCTAAAGATCTTAAAATCTTTATCATTTTTATTACTTTTATTATTTTCAGATTTTACATTTGATTTAAATTTAAATTCATTTGGCATATTTACATTTATATCTGTTTGTTTTTTGTTAGAGGAAAAAAGATAAGATAAAATATAAATTAAAATTGAAACTGCAAGTAAAAATAACCCTAAGTAAAATAATCTATCATTTTTTGTAAAAGTTTCAATTTTAAATTTTCGTTTTATTAAATCATCTATTAAGGCCAATATTTCTTTCTTTGTGTTTGTAATTAATTCAATTAATGTCATATCTTTAAATTTTTTTTTCTTACTATTATTTTTAAAATTATTTAGTTTTTTATCTTCATCTTCTTTATCAGTAATTTCTTGATTTTTTTGAATCTCTTCAAATTTTTTATTAAAATCATCAATATCTAATTCATTATTGTCAAAATATGTATTCATTTTGTATTTAATATATTATAGAAATAAATTAAGTACAAAAACATAATTTAAATAAATTATTTTCTTTTTTATTTTCTTTACTTTCTACTGTTTCTAATAATTTTTGTATGTTTTTATTAATTTCATTAATTTTTTCTTTAATTGAATCATTACTATTTTGCATATTATCTATAGCAGTTCTTAATTTAGTAACTTCTGAACTTCTCATTTATATAATAACTATATATAATAAAAATATTGATAAATAAATACTTAAAAAATAAATATTATATAAGAAATATAAATGCTTCCTCCAGTATGTATAACATGTGGTTTCTTACTAGCAGATAAACAGTTATTATATGAAAGACAGTACGAACTAATAAAGAATGAAAATTTGTCTGAAGATAAAAAAATGATAAAAATTATTAAGCTTTTACATGATTTAGGGATAAAAAGATATTGCTGTAGGTCAAGAGTTATTTCATATGTAGACCAAGCAAAACTAATAATTTAATATCTTTATTAATATTATAATGGTTCAAATATATTGTTATAATTGGAATTTATATTTACCACCTGAAGGAATATTTGATAGTACTTGTGGATATCATGCATTAAGAAATGGAAATGAAATGTTAAGTATTTTAAATATTAATGACTTTGAAATTGATGATAATTATATAAGTAATTTAAAAAATAACAGTGATAAATTAAAGTCAAAAGTAGATTTATTTAATGACATCCAAATATATAAAAGTCAATATAACTCTAATTTTTTATCAAGAACAAACTTAAATTTAATTAAAGAAAAATTAAATTTAAACAGTAATATTTTTATTATTTATTTAGACGTCGAAAATATTTTTAATTTTCAAGATAAATATAAGTTAGAAAAAATTTTAAAAAAGAAAAGTTATAAAATTTGTTTTATTTACTTCAAAGAATTTATAGGAGTAACGCATTGGGTACCTTTAGTAATAGATAAACAAGATGATAAAGCATATATACATATCTTAGATTCATATGACTACTCATGGTATGGAGACAAAACAATTGATAAATTAATTAATATGTTATATCCTATCAATAGCAAAATAAATTGCCAAAAAGATATTGTTAAAGGCAAATTTTTTTGTTTTTCATATAAATCAACTGAATTATTATTTCTTGTGATATCTATTTATATTTTTATAAATGGACTATTTTTTAGATTTAACATGAAAAAAAATATAAAAAATATAATAATTCCTTTATTATTAGGTTTTGTATTGTTTAATTATTTATATTTATACGACTTTTTAAAAATTAATTATAAATTTTATAAAATTAAATATCTAAATTAATTTTTTATATTCAATATTATAATTTTTTGAATTAGGTGAAAGTTTAATGACTGTATTTAA
>MDTG01122572.1_pt1 | contig 15365 bp, 15 predicted proteins | sample 811421 | NCBI WGS metagenome assembly MDTG01 (sample SAMN05326645, study PRJNA326480) | marine metagenome | isolation source: seawater | place: Pacific Ocean: South East | collected 2011
ATTATTAATAAAATTTTAAACAATGAAAAACATTAAAGACATTACTATTTCAATCTTTGCAATAATCGGGTTTGTTGCTATCATTACTGCTTTTACTAATCAACCTGAACAAGCTAATCAAACTATATATAGCACACCTGATAGTCACGTGTGGCAATCAGATATAAGTGATCAGGGAAGATTTTACTTGTATAATAAAGTTACAGGCGAGGTAAGAAAATACGCTCAAAAAACACACGGTAAAGAAGGTTATAATCACTATGTTATTACAAAGGAAGTTAATTATTAACCCCTAAAACTTAACCTGCTTTAAACTATAATAGTTTTATATTCTGCTTACCAATTCTCTTTGTTACATAGTTAATTCCACCCTGTATAGTTTGTATTTGCTCAAAGTATAATAATTCTTTTGTTGGATGTCTTTTCATAGCTGTTGCTAATTGTGTCCTGTCTACTTTATTGCTATCTATAATAAAATGTATATGATTACACTTTGTACTTCTGTCTTGTTCAATTTATAGTAGAGGTATTTTAAAGCACCTTTTGAACCTTTGGAATTGCAGTACCTTGTAACTGCTTGATTGAATAACCTCAAAGCATTATAGCTATTTATTTTAGACTTCTTTGGTCTATAATTGCCAATATAAGACCAGTCGTTAATTCAAATGGCTAAGTGAACAACTTTCTTTTCTTGCATAATTCACTTTGGTCTAACTAACTAGGATATACTTGAACTGTATTGGGTGATATTCCAAAAATTAATAAGTGTTCAAAAAATTTTTAAACCAATGATGCGTTTAATGTAATTTCACAATTTAAAACACCAGAAATAGGGCAATTATTTTTTGCGTCCTCTGCAAGTATTTTAAAATTTTTCTCCTCAATATTTGGAACTTTTCCTGTTAAGTTTAAGGCTATAGATTTTACGGAACCATCTTCAAATGTAAGTAAGGCATTGGTGTTTAATTCAATTGGATTAAAATCAGCTTCATTAAGTACAAAAGCCAATTTCATATTGAAACAACCAGCAAGAGCTGAAGCAATTAATTCCTCAGGATTGGTTCCAAGTTTGCCATTTTTATTTTCAAATCGGGTTTTAAAACTGTAAGGCATTTTATCAAATGCCCCACTTTGAGCAGTAATAATTCCATTGCCATTAGAACCGTCACCATTCCAAATTGCATTTACTTTTCTTTTCATTTGTAAAATTTAACTAATTGCTAAATATAACAGACTGAATTTTAAAATGCAACTAATTTACCAAAGCTTAAGACTGAAACTTTACCATTGATCCAAAACTGAATGACCTTACAAGCATAGCGACTTATCATCAATATAAAATTCAATCTGGTTTGGCTAGAGCATTTTAATCATTAATTATGATGGCTAAGCGGAAAACTTTATTTTTTTGTTTGCTTGACTTTTGCCCTCCTTAACGGGAGTGTTTTTTTATGGATAAATATTTGCAAGCGTTCCTCTGTCCCTCTAACAGTTTCAAAACGCTTTTTTATTAAACCCTGAAGCTTCTGCGACAGCTGATTAAAATCAGGTAACGCTTGAAATCGCTTATAGTCCGCCTTAACCCAATTACTTTCTGATTCTCTTCGTTTTAATCTTTCAAACTCCAATTTATCAGCTCTACTGAAAGGTGTAAGCAACCCGCTTTTAATTGTTGTCTCCCTCAATTCAATATCTGCAGTAGTAATGTTTCCTGATGAAAATATTTTAGTAGAAACCCCTTGAGGTAAATTATCGAAGTCCACTTTTGAGTCATGTTTGTTTTTTAAAACTTCTTTAAATTCATCGAAAGCAACAATGGTTTGCTTTAATTTTTCTTTTGCAATAAATGGAATTTCTTTGCTATCTAGCAATTCGAATCCAGTAACACCCAAAAAAGTTTTTCTAGTTATAGGCTTTTTTTGATTTTCGCATGAAATAAAATTATCCTTTCTATTAACGTCTTAATTTGTATAGCCCCCTAAAATACCAGACATTCATATCCTTTTTGATAAGAAATCATCCTTTCGATACATGACAAATAAATTTTGTGGCTTGTTAAACAACAAACAGATAACCATATATTAGCCTAAGTGCCGAAATAAAAGTTCCTTATTATGTTTTTGAATATGGATTATTTTAACCAATTACCATTGCAAGGGTAAAACCAATTCCAATACCTAATAAAAGCATGATGATGCCTTTTCCTGAGAAAAACCAACTAAATTTTTCTTCCCAAGCATCTGGGATAAAATTTTGATTTTCATCTTTAGCAAAACCAGAACGGGTTGAGTAACCCGCATACCAGTAAACCCCTCCAAACAGAGCAGCCAAGAAAACCAAAACAACTAAGAAATTTTGCATAAATTCGATTTATGTAAATATAATAAACATTATATTTTATTTGTAAACTTAATAAAAAAAGTATAAAATTTTAAATAATTTCACAAAAAAATGACGTAATGTGCAGTTATAAAATAAAAATACTACTTTAAATTATTTTGAATAATTTTCATTTAAGCTTAAGTTTACTTGAAATAGTATTTATGAAATTCAAAATTCAAAACCTTAGAGATTACGCAAATGAATATCACAACAGTGTCGTTTCCCCAGAAGATTTTTGGGCTGAGATAGCAGACTATTTTCACTGGAAAAAGAGGTGGGATAAGGTTTTGGAATGGGATTTTGAAACCCCAAGCATTAGTTGGTTTAAAAATGCTGAGTTGAATTTAACTGAAAATATTTTTGAAAAATTACTACCTACCCACGAGCACAAAACTGCCATTATATGGGAACCAAATGATGCCACAGCCGATGCGACCAGCATTACTTATGGAGAATTGTTTAAAGCTATGTGTAAATTTGCCAATACATTACAAACACAAGGTGTACGCAAAGGGGATCGTGTGATCATATACATGCCGATGGTCCCTGAGGCTACTGTTGCCATGTTGGCTTGCGCTCGAATTGGTGCTGTTCACTCTGTTGTTTTTGCAGGCTTTTCAGCCACAGCATTGGCCGACAGAGTTAATGATTGTAAGGCCAAAATTGTACTGACTTCCGACGGTAATTACAGAGGAAACAAAAACATTCCAGTAAAGGACGTTGTTGATGAAGCTCTACAGAAAACCCATACGGTGGAAAAAGTGATTGTTTTAAAAAGAACTGGAGAGGAAGTTGAAATGTTGCAGGATAGAGACCTCTGGTGGCACGATGCCATTGCCAATGAACCCGATTCCCACAAAGCAGAAGTGATGAAGTCTGAAGACCTTTTGTTTATATTGTATACCTCAGGTTCAACTGGAAAACCCAAAGGAGTGGTCCACACCACAGCGGGCTATATGATCTATACCTACTACTCATTTATTAATGTTTTTCAATACCAAACCGATGATGTGTATTGGTGTACAGCCGATATTGGCTGGATAACCGGTCACTCCTATATTGTTTATGGACCTCTTTTGGCTGGTGCAACCACCCTCATGTTCGAGGGTGTTCCCACTCATCCTCATCCTGGAAGATTTTGGGAAATTATTGAGAAACACCGCGTAAACCAGTTTTATACCGCTCCAACGGCCATTCGAGCCCTTCAAGTTTACGGAACAGCACCGGTTGAAAAATTTGATCTGAGCTCACTAAAGGTGATTGGATCTGTGGGTGAACCCATCAACGAAGAAGCGTGGCATTGGTATCACGAAAATATCGGAAAGGGCAATTGTCCATTAGTGGACACCTGGTGGCAGACCGAAACAGGAGGTATCATGATCTCCCCGCTGGCAGGGATCACACCCAACAAACCCTCTCATGCTTCTCTTCCACTTCCTGGGGTCCAACCTATTTTAGTAGACTCAGAAGGCAATGAACTAATAGGCAACAATGTTGAAGGAAACTTGTGCATCAAATACCCTTGGCCATCGATGATTCGAACCACTTATGGTGATCATCAAAGATGTAAAGACACCTATTTTTCCACTTATAAAGGAATGTATTTTACTGGAGATGGAGTGAAAAAAGATCATGATGGTTATTTGAGAATCTTGGGTAGGGTGGACGATGTGATTAATGTATCGGGCCACAGAATGGGGACAGCAGAGGTTGAGAATGCTATAGACGAGCACCCTAATGTAATTGAATCTGCCGTTGTGGGTTATCCCCATGAGATCAAAGGTCAGGGAATTTATGCTTTTGCAATATGTGATGAATCGGAAAAAACACCCGAAGATTTAGAAGAGGAAATCAAACAATTGGTTAGAAAAATTATAGGGCCCATAGCCCAACCCGAGCATGTTCAGATAGTATCTGGACTGCCCAAGACACGCTCTGGTAAAATAATGCGAAGAATTTTGAGAAAAGTAGCGAGCCGTGACCTTTCAAGTTTGGGCGATATATCTACTCTATTGAATCCTGAAGTGGTCGATGAAATAATTAAAGGCGCGGGTTTGGATTAATCTTACAGCTGCGCTAATACTTTTTCTAACGTCATCCCTCTAGATCCTTTAATAAGAATTTCCCCAGCTTTAAGGGGGTTTTCCATCACATAATTCAGGAGGTCTTCTAATGTGGAAAAAGCTTTTACCCTAGGATCTTTAAATTGGGTTTTGATAAAATGGTTTCCAACCAGTAAAATTTGGTCAATATCTGAGAGGACCAAAAGGTCTGTGATTTTTTGGTGGGCCGAAGCAGAATATTTACCCAATTCAAACATGTCCCCCAGGATTGCCGTAGAACTCTTTTTTTTACTATTTATAAAAGCACTAATTGAAGCTTGCATGCTACTGGGATTGGCGTTGTATGCGTCCATCGTAATTTTGTAATGCCCTTTATGAATGATTTCAGATCGGTTGTTTTTTGGCTGGTAGCTGAAAACCCCGTTAGAAATTTGCTCATGTTTTAGTTTAAAATATTTTCCCAAAGCGATTGCAGCAGCAATATTTGTTAAATTATATTCCCCGTAGAGTTTGCTTTTGACACTTTTTCCATCTATTTCAACGGCTTGCGCCCCCTCTTTTTCTGTGATATAGTCCAAGCAGCAGTCGGCAGTGCTCTTTGTCCCAAAAGAAAAGTGAGGGTGATGTATAATCCATTTTTCTTGAAGTGGGTCGTCAATGTTGATAAATAGGGTTCCCTGGGTCGCTGCAAGGTATTTGTATAGTTCTGATTTCCCTTGGATGACACCTTCGATTCCGCCAAAACCTTTTAAATGAGCTTGCCCGAAATTGGTGATCAGTCCATACTCTGGTTGAGCCATCTGGCACAAGAAATCAATTTCCTTTCTGTGATTGGCACCCATTTCAACTATTCCTATCTCTGTTTTTTCTTCAAAATTCAGCAGTGTTAGTGGAACTCCTATGTGGTTGTTTAAATTATCCGTTGTAGCTTGGGTGATAAATTGTTGGGATAAAACACTTTTCATCAGCTCTTTAGTGGTTGTTTTTCCATTGCTTCCTGTCAAGGCAATGATTTTTGCTTTCAAAGTCTTTCGGTGAAATTTTGCCAATTCCTGAAGTATTTCAAGCGTGTTGTTTACCAGAATAAATTGGTGGTTTTTTTCGGCGATTTCAGGTCTGTCGACCAAAGCGTATTTAGCACCATTTTGTAGGGCTTTTTCCGCAAATAGATTTCCGTCATATTTTTCACCCCTCAAGGCAATAAAAAAAGAGTCAGGTTTTAGCACACGGCTGTCGGTAACTACTCCCGAGGAATTTTTAAAACAATGGTAGAGTTGCGCTAAATTCATAAAAAAAGGCATCTGATAGATGCCTTGATTAGTGTTATCTTCCGCGTTTATGTCGTGCGGTTTTTTTGATTCTACTCTTTTGTCCCAATCTGGACATAGCACATCTGAAGCCGATGTAATCAGTAGCAATATACTGAGGTAGATACCTTCGCTGAGCGGGGTCTAACCAATAGGCTCGATCTTTCCAAGACCCTCCTTTGTAGACACGGACTTCGTCGGTGATCAAGGAAGTTCTGGTCCCAGATTTATCAATATTTCTAGAGACATTACCCTCACCATCAGCGGAAACACTCGGGTGTAGTGGTGCATCATACATCCCTGCCGTCTCAGGTTTCTGGTTGGAGTTGTCATCTGTATCGTTGAAACTGGCATAGAGTCGGGTTGATTCCTTGTCTCCATCCCTAAAATTTCGGTTATCACTTTCAGAAAAATTTTGTCTTAAGAAAGTCTCTTCTTCGTCAATCGAAACTTTTTCCAAATCACCGGGGAGTCTTTTGAGCATTACTTTTCCGTTGGGTAAGGTATCGTATACTAATTGGTCTGGGGAAACAATGGTTGCTTTTCCATCTTCCCCAATGGCATTTTTTAGGTAGATATTTCCTCTGTAGTAGTTAAAATCATTGGCTTCATCATCTATAATGGGACGGTATACGTCTGCAACCCATTCAGCCACGTTTCCAGCCATATCATAAACGCCAAAGTCGTTAGGCGGATAGCTTTTTACTTGAATTGTAATATCACCACCATCATCAGACCAACCTGAAATTCCACCGTAATCTCCTTTACCAAATTTAAAATTGGCCAACTGATCTCCTTCACTTCTTCTTTCGCTGGACCGGGTGTATTCTCCAGACCAAGGGTATTTTTTCTTCCCTCTGTAGGTATTGTATTCTCTGTCTCCAACCAAAGCCAGTGCAGCGTATTCCCATTCTGCTTCGGTGGGCAGTCGGTAGGAGGGTAGCAACACTCCTTTGTCAACACCAGCATATACATTAACTGTGGCTGTGTCTTTTTGCATCACTCCTTTTTTACCCATAATACTGTCGGAGGCCATAAGTCCACCATAGGCGCTCTCGGGTATTTTTAAGTAGGCATCAGTATTGAAAGTGCTGTTGGAATTAACAACCCCTCCATCATTTTCACCGTATCTAACCCCTTCTTCTATATAGGATTCCCTTTCAAGAATATATTCATTTACCCTATTGGTTCTCCACTCAGCAAATTGAACCGCTTGTAACCAGTTGATACCTACCACGGGGTACTCTGCATAAGCGGGGTGTCTCAAATAGTTAGTGGTCAATTCTTCCATGTAACCCAAGGTATTTCTCCAAACCAAAGTATCGGGGAGTGCACCCTCATAAATTTGCCTGAATCGGGGCTCGCTCAGCGGAAACACGGTTTGTAACCAATCTAAATACTCTATATACATCAGATTGGTAACCTCGGTTTCATCAATGTAAAAAGACATTACATGCTGCTGGGTAGGGGTGTTGTTCCAATCGTGTAGAACGTCGTCTTGAACTTGTCCTTTGGTATAAGTTCCTCCTTCAATAAACACCAAACCAGGTCCATTTTCTTGGTCGTCATATTCAAGATTGTACTGAAAACCGCCATCTTTGGAGTTGATGCCCCATCCCGTTCCGCGGGATATGTTATTTCTTTTACCACCACACGAAATAAATAAAACTGAAGTTAAGGCAACAAAAATAAATTTTACAATAAAACCAATTTTCATATAGATAGTTTGTCTAATTTTATGCAATATACTAATTATCTAAGTCTAAATTTAACTCCTAAAACAATTCATTTTTGCATTTATAATTTTAATAACGCATTAATTGAATTAATATTATATGCTCTCAACGAAAAATCGGGAAAGATGAGTTGATAAGTATATAAGCTCCCAACACAACATATCCCATTCCACTTCGTTATAATGATGATAAGTCAAATAATGAAAATTTTCGGGTCATTAACATTGTTGCTTTTTGTGCTGATAACATTCAGTTTTGTTCGTGGACAAGAGCGCGTGATCACCACTGGTGTTCCTTTCCTATTGATCACCCCTGATGCAAGAGCTGCAGGAATGGGAGAGCTTGGAGTGGCGACCTCTCCAGATTCATATGCCCAACAATGGAACCCTGCTAAGTACGCTTTTTTGGAAAGCGACAGTGGTTTGGGGTTGAGCTACACCCCCTATCTGCGACAGCTTGTCGACGATATTTTTTTAGGAAGTTTGACCTACTACAACAAGCTAAATGAGAGAAGTGCTTGGGCGTCGAGTCTGAAGTACTTCAGTTATGGAAATGTTCAGTTCAACAACATGATGTCGGGGACCATCATTGATCAAGGATCAAAAAGGCCCAATGAAATTACATTAGACTTGTCATACTCTCTTAAGCTCAGCGAAAAGTTTTCCATGGCGGTTGCAGGTCGCTTTTTAAGATCAGATTTAAAAATTCACACCGACATAGATGCTACCTCAGCCAACAGTTTAGGGGTTGATGTCGCTGGTTTTTATCAGGGGAGTCCATTTGGCTTTGGAAATAATGATGCCAGATTACGCGGGGGATTTAATTTATCAAATATTGGCCCCCGATTGAAATATGACGAGGGCGGGCAAATGGATTTTATTCCAACCAACCTCAAAATTGGATCGGGGATGGATTTAATTTTTGATTCCTCAAATATCTTGGGCATCCATTTAGAATTTTCAAAGCTTTTGGTACCCACCCCAGTAGCTTTTTATGACAACAACAATCAACAATTGGGATACAGACAACCCGATGTCAACTTTTTTAACGGAATTTTTAAATCCTTTAATGATGCTCCAGGTGGATTTGATGAAGAATTAAAAGAAATCACCTGGGCTTTGGGTCTGGAGTACCTGTTTGCCAATACTTTGGCACTGCGGTCTGGATATTTTAATGAAAGTGAGGAAAAAGGCTCAAGGCGATACTTGACCTTCGGGGCTGGTTTTAAACTGAAAAGCATGGAAATTGACATCTCTTACCTCTCCTCCACCTCAAAAATTAGAAACCCATTGGAAAATACTTTGAGATTCTCTCTCAGCTTTAACTTTGATGGGGCAAACAGATCAGCAGGAGGGCAGGAATTATCCTTAGTTTATTGATAAATTCTGGCTCTGGTCAATTTCAAAAATATATTTTAGGAAAAGGACTTAATTCAGTAATTTTGTAATATAAATTGAATTTGATAATCATAACTGTTTAATGAAAAAAATAACCAAAGCTACTTATCTGAAATGGTATGAGGATATGTTCTTTTGGCGTAAGTTTGAAGACAAATTAGCCGCTGTGTACATCCAACAAAAGGTGCGGGGATTTCTTCACCTGTATAACGGCCAAGAGGCCATACTTGCAGGAGCACTTCACGTGATGGAACCCAAGAAAGACAGAATGATCACGGCATACAGAAATCATGTTCAGCCCATTGGAATGGGGGTAGACCCCAAGCGTGTAATGGCTGAGTTGTTTGGAAAAGCTTCGGGGACCTCAATGGGATTGGGAGGATCGATGCATATTTTTTCTAAAGAACACCACTTTCACGGTGGACATGGAATTGTAGGCGGACAAATCCCTTTGGGCGCTGGAATGGCTTTTGGAGATAAATATTTTGACAGGAACAATGTTACCTTGTGCTTTATGGGGGACGGTGCTGTGCGGCAAGGCTCACTTCACGAAACCCTTAACTTGGCCACTTTATGGCAACTTCCCGTGGTCTTTGTAGTTGAGAATAATGGCTACGCCATGGGAACCTCTGTTGCGAGGACCGCTTCACATCAGGAGATTTGGAAACTCGGTCTGGGGTATGAGATGCCCTGTGGACCTGTGGACGGAATGGATCCAGTGGTAGTAGCCAAAGAATTGGACAAGGCCATCCTTCGGGCCAGATCCGGAAAGGGGCCTTCATTTTTGGAGATGAAAACCTATCGATACCGCGGTCACTCTATGTCTGATGCACAAAAATACAGGACCAAGGAAGAAGTCGAAGAATACAGAAAAATTGACCCCATAACTCAGGTAAAAGAAATTATTCTAAAAAACAAATACGTTACGCTCAAGCAATTAGAGGAAATCGATGCTGCGGTAAAAGTCAAAGTAGCGGCTTGTGAAAAGTTTGCTGAAGAAGCCCCTTTTCCTGATAAATCGGTTATGTACGATGCTGTATACGAGCAAGAAGATTATCCTTTTATTAAGCATAAATTAGACTAAAATGGCAGAATTGATAAATATGCCTCGTTTAAGTGATACCATGGAGGAAGGTACCGTGGCTAAATGGTTTAAGCAGGTTGGTGATACTGTAAAAGAAGGAGATATACTCGCAGAGATTGAGACGGACAAAGCCACCATGGAATTCGAGTCTTTTCAGGAGGGAGAGCTTTTGCACATTGGTGTCGAGGAAGGGGGTACTGCTCCCGTAGACTCACTTTTGGCCATAATAGGCGAAAAAGGAGAAGACATAAAAAGCATGTTGGCTGGAAACAGCGATACTGCAGCGATTGCAACTGAGGATGCTGTGGAAGAAAAAGCACAAATTGTCCCCATACCTGAAGGATTGGAGGTTATTACAATGCCCCGTTTGAGTGATACCATGGAAGAGGGAACCGTTGCCAAATGGAATAAAAAAGTGGGTGACGCTGTAAATGAAGGGGATATTTTGGCGGAGATCGAAACAGACAAAGCCACCATGGAATTTGAATCTTTCTTTTCAGGAATATTGCTGTATATTGGTCTTGAAGCTGGGGAATCCGCGCCTGTGGACGCAGTGTTGGCTGCCATTGGAAAGGAAGATACCGATCCCGCAGCTGTTAAGGCAGTAATTACTGCCAGTGCCGCTAATGGTCTCCTAGCTAACGCAGCTCAACCCGAGGGTCCTCCAGCCACAGCTCCTGTAGCAGAAAAAAAGGAAATACCCGAACCCGCTCCTGTAAAAGTGCAGTCACCTCCCCCGGCTCCCGTCGGTCAAAATGGTAGATTAATTGCCTCACCTTTGGCCAAAAAAATGGCTGAAGAAAAAGGCATCAGTCTGCAGCAAGTAGAAGGTTCTGGTGATGGAGGAAGAATCATCAAGCGCGATATAGAAAACTTTAAAGGGTCTGTTGGAGGATATGCTGTTTCTCAAGGATCTACAGGTGTTGAAAGCATTACAGAACTTGCCAACAGTTCTATGAGAAAAGCAATTGCTAAGCGTTTGTCTGCTTCAAAATTTTCAGCGCCGCACTATTACCTTTCTGTGGAGTTAGATATGGATCATGCCATAGCATTCCGGCAGCAGTTCAATACTTTTCCAGAAACCAAAATCTCCTTTAATGATATAATTCTTAAAGCAGTAGCGATGTCTCTTAAGGAGCACCCACAAGTAAATTCCCAATGGTTTGATGATAAAATTATTTTAAATCAACATGTGCATTTGGGCGTCGCAGTGGCAGTTGAAGACGGCCTTGTCGTCCCCGTGCTCAAATTTACTGACGAGATGGATTTGAGAAATATTGGATATACGGTGAAGGATTACGCTATGCGAGCCAGAGATAAGAAATTAACACCCTCCGAAATGGATGGAAGTACATTCACAGTATCCAATCTGGGGATGTTTGGCATTCAGGAGTTTACATCCATCATCAATCAGCCCAATTCTGCAATTTTGTCGGTGGGAGCCATTGAAAAAAAGCCAGTTGTAAAAGAAGAAGCCATAGTTGTGGGAAATACCATGAAACTCACCCTGGCGTGTGATCATAGAACGGTTGACGGTGCGACGGGCGCCCAATTCCTGCAGACACTAAGGTCTTATATTGAAAATCCGATCCGCCTTTTGGTTTCTTAATTTATGGTTAATACGTTTACAGATTCGAGTCTGAAAATCACAATAATTTGATACCGTTGGAGATGAAAACCATTCTTGTAACAGGGGCCAGCAGAGGAGTAGGCTTTGAGGTTTGTAAAAAAGCTGCTGCCCATGGGCATCGTGTCATTGCACTCTCACGAAATATCAAATCCCTGCAAGGACTTGATAACATTGATTTCCATTCGGTTGACCTGACCATCGAAGCCCAAATAATGGAATGTGTTGCAGAAATAAAGTCGGCAAACACCTCGATCGACGTCTTAATTAACAATGCAGGTAGCTTTATTAACAAACCCTTTCTAGAAACGACTACCTTAGAATTTGAGGAGATTTATAAGGTAAACCTTTTTGCTGTAGCAGGCCTGATCCGAATCTTGCTGCCGATGATAAAAAATACCGGTCATGTGTTGAATATAACCAGCATGGGCGGAGTCCAAGGAACCGTTAAGTTTCCCGGGCTTTCTGCATACAGCAGCAGTAAGGGAGCATTGAGCATACTCACAGAACTTTTGGCAGAAGAGTTTAAAGAAAAGGGCCCTGCTTTTAATGCTTTGGCTTTGGGAGCGGTTCAAACAGAAATGTTAGCAGAAGCTTTTCCGGGTTATGAGGCCCCTGTTACTGCCCAACAAATGGGGGATTATATTTTGAATTTTGCACTGACAGCGCACCAGTTTTACAATGGAAAAGTGTTGCCCATTTCCTCTACTACACCTTAAACCTATGGAAGAGAAAACATCCTTCCTCCAAGATTTTGTTCCCAAGGCGGCACTTCCCTTACTCTCTGAATACCTTTTGCGATGGCAGGTAAATCTTTTGATTACGCCCCAGCGGGTTACTAAACACGGAGACTTCAGGAGTCTGCCCAGAGGCGGACACCAGATCACTGTAAACGAAATGGAGAATCCCTATCGTTTTTTAATCACAACCCTTCATGAAATTTCCCATCTAATCGCTTTCCAAGATTATGGTCGCGGGATAAAACCTCATGGAAAAGAGTGGAAATCCACCTTTAAAAAAATTATGCTACCTTTTGTGAACCCCAAAATTTTTCCCGAGGAACTCTTGGGGGTTGTGGCGGAGCATTTTATTGACCCAAAAGCTTCCACCGACACAGATCTAAATTTGGTATTGGCACTCAATAAATTTGAGCCAGAGAGTGAAAAAAAGTATATTTTTGAATTAGAACAAGGTGTTGTTTTTGAAATTCACAATGGAAGAAAATTCGTTAGAGGGAAAAAACACACCAAAAGATATGAATGCCAGGCCTTATATTCTCATAAAGTATATCTTTTTAGTCCGCATGCACAGGTAACAATAGTTGAATAAAATGTCTAAAAATAACTTTGCAATTATCATGGCCGGAGGGATTGGTTCGCGTTTTTGGCCGACCAGTACTCCCAATTTTCCAAAGCAATTTCACGAAATGACAGGTACGGGCCAATCCCTGTTACAGCAAACATTTCACCGTCTAGAAAACTCAATCCCTACTGAACAAATTTTTATCGTTACCCACGCAACTTATCAAGCCATTATTTTGGATCAGTTGGAAGGCAAAATTTCATCGGATCAGATCATATGTGAGCCTGAGCAACGCAATACGGGCCCGTGTATTCTTTTGGCAAGTTTAAAAATAAAGAAAATAAACAGTGAAGCAAGAATTGTGGTTACTCCCAGCGATCACTTGATTCTCGACGAAGCAATTTTTACAGAGGACATCAATTTGGCCTTAAAAGCCACAGATGAAAAAAACCTTATCACTTTTGGTATCCAACCTGATTACCCTGCAACAGGCTTTGGATATGTTGCGGTAGATAAAGTTTCAGACGCTCGTTTTCTACCCGTCCAGGAATTTACCGAAAAACCAGATACCGCAACGGCACAAAAGTTTATTGCAGCTGAAAATTATTTTTGGAACTCTGGTATTTTTGTGTGGTCGGTCCAGGCTATCCTCTCGGAATTTGAAAGTCATGCACCCAACTTGTACGCATTACTCAACCAGGGTTTCGACCAGCTAAATACAACAGACGAAGCGTTGTTTATCGCTAAAAATTATTCGCTGGCTGAAAAGATTTCAATTGATTATGCGGTGATGGAGAAATCAAAAAATATTTTGTTAAGCCCCGCACGTTTTGATTGGAATGATCTGGGGAGCTGGAAATCTATTTATGATTTTCATCGGAAAGACAAGGATGGAAATGTAATGATTCACTCAGATTTATATCATGAGAATGCCTCTGGAAATTTAATTAAAACAAACCCAAATAAAAAAGTTGTAATCGCTGGTTTGGATAATTTTATTGTGGTAGATACTCAGAATATTTTGATGATATGTCCCATGGATAAAAACCAAGAGGTGAAAGAAATTTCGTTAAAAGCGACCAAAAAATTCAATAGAGGAAAAACTTAATTTTTTTTCTGATAAACCTCTCGAACTTTTTTAAATAGGTTGGAAGAGTATATAAAATTTGCCACAGATTCATTTTCGGTATAGAAAATTTCTTTATTAGAGCCTTCCCATCCTTTTCGTCCATTCTCTAAAAAAACCACTTTTTCTCCAATTTCCATTACGGAGTTCATGTCGTGCGTATTGATGACAGTGGTGATCTGAAATTCCTTTGTGATTTCTTGAATCAAATTGTCGATAAGTGTTGATGTTTTAGGATCCAAACCGGAATTGGGTTCATCGCAGAAAAGATATTTGGGATTCATCACTATGGCCCTTGCGATTGCAACCCTCTTTTGCATCCCTCCAGAAATCTCGGAGGGTAATTTTTTATTGGCATTTATCAAATTCACCCTTTGAATGACTTCGTTGGCCTGAGATCTCATTTCCTCAAGGCTTTTTTGCGTCAGCATTCGCATGGGGAACATAATATTTTCCTCTACCGTCATAGAATCAAACAGGGCACTACCCTGAAAAACCATGCCCATCTCTTGGCGCAAAATACTTCTTTCTTTTTCGTCCATGTTTTGGAGCGACTGGTCTCCGAAATAAATTTTACCACTGTCCTTTTCAAACAGTCCCAAAATGCACTTAAGCAACACAGTTTTTCCAGACCCACTTTGACCGATGATCAGATTTGTTTTTCCCTGATCAAACTTACTGGAGATATCGGTCAAAACATCAAACCCTTCAAACGATTTACAAAGCTTTTCAATGGTAATCATCAGGTTAATAATAATTGGGTTATAATGTAGTTGGTTATAATGATAATAACACTGGTCCAAACAAATGAGGTGGTGCTGGCTTTACCTACATCCAATGCTCCTCCCTTCAAGAAATAACCATGGTAGGAGGGAACTGTGGCAAGGATAAAGGCAAAAAAGCTTGTTTTTACAAAAGCATAACTCACGTGGTAAGGAATAAATTCTAATTGTATTCCTTCAACAAATTCTGAGCTGTTACAAAATCCTCCATAAATGGAAGCAATATAGCCACCAAATATCCCTAAAAACATAGAGATGGTAATGATGAATGGATAGAATAGCATGGCGATTACCTTGGGGAAGATCAAATAGTTATAGGTATTAATTCCCATCACTTTTAGGGCATCTATTTGTTCTGTGACCTTCATTGTTCCCAGACTCGAGGTAATGTAGGAACCCACTTTTCCTGCCATGATCACAGAGATAAAAGTAGGCGCGAATTCTAAGATGATGGATTGGCGGGTGGCAAAACCAATTAAATTATTAGGCAACAAAGGATTGGTAAGGTTTAATGCAGTCTGAATGGCAACAACTCCACCCACAAAAAATGAAATAAACG
>MDTG01197440.1_pt1 | contig 15365 bp, 18 predicted proteins | sample 811421 | NCBI WGS metagenome assembly MDTG01 (sample SAMN05326645, study PRJNA326480) | marine metagenome | isolation source: seawater | place: Pacific Ocean: South East | collected 2011
AGATTTAGCAGAAGCAATTAAAATTGAGAAGTCTCTAAAAACACTATAATTTACTGGATAATCTTAATAATAAGAATATAAATTAATATTAGAAATAATGTCAATTTATCTACCTATTGCCGAAATGAATATTAACATATTCTTGATAGTCTTTATTGGCATGTTTGTTGGTGCATTATCAGGATTATTTGGCGTTGGAGGTGGCTTCTTGATGACTCCACTTTTAATTTTTTTAGGTATTCCTCCAGTAGTTGCTGTAGGTTCAGAGGCTCCTCATGTACTAGCATCAAGTGTATCAGGAGTTATAGCTCATTGGAGAAAAAAAAATGTTGATTTTAAAATGGGTTTTTTTTTACTTTTAGGAGGTTTAGTTGGTTCAACTTTAGGGGTAAACATATTTAAATTGCTAAAGACTTATGGTCAGATTGACATTGTAATTCAATTTCTGTTTTTAATATTCCTAGGTTTTATTGGTATTTCAATGGCTTTTGAAAGTGCAAAAACTTCAATTAAGAATTACAGAACAACATCTTCTATTAGAACTAAACTTCATCAACATTCTTGGATTCACGGTTTACCATTTAAACTTAGATTTCATCGTTCAAAATTATATATTTCTGCAATTCCACCAATCATAATTGGTTTTTTTGTTGGTGTATTATCAGCAATGATGGGTGTGGGTGGTGGTTTTATAATGATACCTGCAATGGTTTATATTTTAGGGATGTCAACAAATGTTGTTGTAGGAACTTCATTATTTCAAATTATTTTTGTAACGGCAAATTCAACTTTTTTCCAATCTTATTTAAATCAATCGGTTGATGTGGTTCTATCTGCGCTAATGATACTAGGTGGAGTAATTGGCGCACAAATTGGAGTTAGAATAGGCTCCAAACTTAAAGCAGAATACTTAAGGGGAATTTTAGCGATTATAGTTTTGCTTGTTTGTGCAAAAATTCTTACTGACTTAGTTCTAGTTCCTTCTGACTTGTTTACTACTTCGCTCACTTGATTCAAATGAATAATTTTAAACAATATATTATTACTACTATCGGAATGATGATATTAACAATATATTATTTAATTAGCTTTTTTGAATTTAATATTGATTATTTTTTTCATATTACTATTTTTATTTTATCTATCTGCTTATTTTTAAAATTAGTTTATTGGTACGGTATTTCACAAAATAATGAAAAGGGAAATTTATTGAGATTCTCTTTTTTAATTTTAACATATTTACTTCCTATTTACATGATAATTCAAGAATCTACTTTAATTATTGATATTGCAATTTTAAAATTATCATACCTAATTGTTTTTATTTTTGCATTTATTGGAACACTAATAGAAAGATATTTATTTTTAATTAAAAAAAATAACAAAGAAAGCATATAATATGAAAAACAATGTTTTAAAATGTTTATAAAAATAAATAAAACAATTATTATATTAATAATTATTTTATGGACTAAAATAATTTCAGCTCAGGCTTTTTTTGATCTATCAGAAAATAAAATTAAAATTGAAACAGATTTTGTTGGTAAAGAAATAATAATTTTTGGAATTTTAAATGATGATGAAGAAACTATAATAACTATTAAAGGTCCTGAGCGAAAAGCAAAAATACAAAAAAAAGAGAGAATTTTAGGTTTTTGGTTTAATACTAAAAAAATTACTTATGATAAAATTCCAAGTATTTTTTTTATTGCCTCATCAGCTAATATAGAAAATATTTTACCTACATCAACATTAATTAAAGAAGAAATTGGTTTTGATTACTTGTTAGAAAATAAAATTTCTCAAAGAAATTTTATTTCAGATATTTCTCTTGAATCGTGGGAAAAAAACTTTGTAAGAATAAAAAAAAGTAAAGATTTATTTAAGGTTTATAAAATTGAGAAAATAGAAAATAAACTTTTTCAAACAAGAGTATTTTTTCCCTCTGACTCAATTCCAGGAATGTATTTAGTTAATGTTTATCAAATAAAAAATAATGTCATTTTGAGTAAGAATGAAAAATATATAAACTTTGTTAAATCCGGAATAGGTAGTAAAATATACAATTTTGCTCACAAAAATGCTGCAGCTTACGGTTTGTTTACAATTATTTTTGCTGTATTATCAGGATTTCTAGCTGCCGCTTTATTTAGGAGGTCATAATGAATAATAATAGATACATACTGGTTATTGCAGATGACTCACCAGAAATGGAAATAGCTTTAGAATATGCTTGTGCAAGGTCTAAAAAAACTAGCCGGAAAATAATTATTGCAACATTTATAGAACCTTTAGACGTACTAACAACTCAAGGTGTTGCAGAAATAATGAAAAATGAAGCAAGAGAAGAAGCAGAGAAGTTGCTTCAAAAAGCTGCAAACCTAGTAAAAAATAAAACAGGTGAAATTCCAGCATTAGCTCTAAAAGAGGGTGAAACAATTTCTGAATTAAAAAAACTTATTGAGGAAGAAAAAAATATAAATGTTTTAGTTTTAGCAGCAAAATCTGATCCAAAAGATAAAGATTCAAATTCAATAATAAACTCATTAGTTAGCCAAGAAATTGCAAATATGAGAGTACCTGTTATGATTGTTCCAGGTAATTTTTCAAAAGACCACATAGCATTAATCACATAAAAATGTCTGAGAAAATTGCTGAAAAATTAATAGATATTGGTTCTGTTCAATTTTCATTAAACAAGCATTTTATTTTAACTTCAGGTCTTAAATCACCAGTTTATGTTGACTGCCGTAAAATTATTTCTTTTATTAATGAAAGAGAATTTATTATGAATGAAGCTATAAAATATTTTGAAATTAATGACATAGAATTTGATTTGATAGCTGGGGGAGAAACAGCTGGCATTCCTTATGCTGCTTTTATTGCTGAAAAGATAAAAAAGCCAATGCTTTATGTAAGAAAAAAATCAAAAGGTTTTGGGAAAAATCAGCAAATTGAAGGTGTATTTAAAGAAAATCAGACAGCTATTCTAGTTGAAGATTTAGCAACAGATGGAGGAAGTAAAGTAATATTCGTTGAGGCAATGAGGAAATCGGGTTTAATTGTAAAAGATATTTTTGTAATTTTTTATTATGATGTTTTTAATATTAAAGAATCAATTTTATCTAAATTAAATGTAAACATACATTCTCTTTGTACATGGAAAGATATTATTACTGTTATGGAGAGAAGAAATTTATTTAACAATAGTGATATTAATAATTTAAAAGATTTTTTATCTGATCCAGATGGATGGAGATCAAAAAATGGCTGATATTATTCTAGTTAGTGGTGGATTTGACCCAATTCATAGTGGTCATATAAAATTAATTAATGAAGCAAATAAATTTGGTGATGTAGTAGTTTTACTTAACTCTGATGCGTGGTTAAAAAATAAAAAAGGTAAAGCTTTTATGCCTTTAATTGAAAGAAAAATTATTATGCAAAATATAAAAGGAGTTATAGATGTTATTGAATTTGATGATAGTGATCTAACTTGTGTTAATGGTATAAAAATAGCAAAATCACGTTTTAAAAATCACTTAATAAAATTTGCAAATGGTGGTGATAGAAATAGTGAATCAACTCCTGAAAAAAATTTTTGTAAAATTAATAATATTGAAACGTTATTTGGAATAGGTGGTGTAAATAAATCGAATTCAAGTTCATGGATTTTAAATGAATGGAAGAAATAAATTATTAAGGATATAATTTTTTTAAATTCCAAGTATTTTTAGAAAAAATATATTGAACACGATCATGCAACCTAAAAGGCATCTCTTGCCAAAACTCAATTAATTGAGGTTTTACTATATAACCATTCCAATGATGTGGACGAGGTATTTCTTTATCTTTAAATTTTTTTTCAAATTTTTTAACACTTTCAACTAGTTCACTTCGTGCTTTTAATTCATTACTCTGATTTGAAGCCCATGCTCCAATCTGACTTCCCTTGGGTCTTGTTTTGAAATATAAGTCAGCAACTTCATTATTTAACATTTCTGACTGACCCTCTATTCTAATTTGTCTATTTTGTGATTTCCAATGAAAGTTGAGAGCAACATTTGGATTTTTATTAATTGATTTACCTTTTTTGCTATTAGAGTTTGTATAAAAAACAAAGCCTTTTTCATCATATGACTTTAATAATACAACCCTGGAAGATGGTTGATTGTTTAAAATAGTTGATATTGTCATAGCATTAGGATCATTGATTTCAGTTTTACATGCTAATTCATACCATTTTTTAAATAAATTAAATGGCTCATCTGGAGCTTCTATTAAATCTTTATTCTTTAACATTTTCGATATTTTAAGTATTAAGGTGTATATATAATCTTATAAAAAAGAAAAAATAGGTATTTAATGTTAATGCAAGGAAAAAAGGGACTTATCATGGGTGTTGCTAATGATAAATCAATTGCATGGGGAATAGCTAAAAGTTTAGCTGAAAATGGTGCCTCTATTGCTTTAACCTATCAAGGTGAACCACTAAAGAAAAGGGTAAAGCCTTTAGCTGATAAAATAAATTCAAAAATTATATTACCTTGTGATGTATCAAACTCTAAAAGTATGGAGAATGTTTTTGAAACTCTCAAGGAAAAATGGGGCAAAATAGATTTTTTAGTTCATGGTATTGGATTCTCCAATAAAGATGAATTAAGAGGTAAGTATTATAATACTTCAGCAGATAATTTTAATCAAACAATGCACATATCATGTTATTCATTTACCGAAGCCTGTAGATTAGCTGAACCAATAATGAATGAAGGAGGTTCTATTTTAACTTTAACATATTATGGATCAGAGCAAGTTATGCCTCATTATAATGTAATGGGTGTTGCTAAAGCAGCTTTAGAAGCAAGTGTAAGATATTTAGCTGTAGATCTTGGTGAAAAAAAAGTCAGAGTTAATGCTATTAGTGCTGGTCCAATTAAAACGTTAGCAGCATCAGGCATTAGTGACTTTAGATTTATTTTAAAATGGAATGAACTAAATGCTCCTTTAAAAAGAAATGTCAATCAACAAGATGTAGGCAATTCAGCACTATATTTATTAAGCAATTTGGGTAGCGCTGTTACAGGAGAAATACAACATGTTGACTGCGGTTATCATACTGTTGGAATGGTAGCTGTTGATGAAGCCGAAAAGGTATCAGATCTTTTGGGAGAATTTAAAAAAAATAAATAATGTCATCAAATTCGATTGGAAAATTATTTTCTTTTGCAACATGGGGTGAAAGTCATGGCAAATCTATAGGTTGTTTAATAGATGGAGTACCATCTAATATAAAGCTTGATGAAAATGATATACAGCCATATCTTGACCAAAGAAAACCTGGCCAATCAAAATATACAACTCAAAGAAAAGAAGATGACAAAGTTGAAATATTATCTGGAATTTTTGAAGGAATGACAACAGGACATCCAATATCATTAATTATTCATAATTCAGATCAAAGATCCAAAGATTATTCAGATATTAAAGATAAATTTCGTCCTGGACATGCTGATTATACTTATTGGAAAAAATATGGAATACGAGATTATAGGGGTGGTGGTAGATCAAGTGCAAGAGAAACTGCAATGAGGGTGGCTGCAGGAGCAGTTGCAAGAAAAGTTATAAATAAAAAAATAGGAAATCAGGCTAAAATAATTGGTGCACTTGTTCAAATTGGAAGTTCTAAAATAGACTATAATAATTGGGACGAAAGTAAAATATCTGAAAATGAATTTTTTTCTCCTGATGAAAAAATTATCCCTGAATGGAAAAGTCTTATTGATAATGCTCGTAAAAAAGGTTCTTCACTAGGTGCAATAATAGAAGTTAGAGCCTCAGGTATTCCTGCAGGACTTGGGGAACCTATTTATGAAAAATTAGACTCTGATATTGCGAAGGCTTTAATGACTATAAATGCTGTAAAAGGTGTAGAGATAGGAAATGGTTTCAACAGTGTAAATGAAGATGGAAAAACAAATGTTGATGAAATGATCATAAAAGATGGGAAACCAAAATTTTTAACTAATAATAATGGGGGTATTCTAGGAGGAATTAGTTCAGGTCAAGATATAATCTCTAGATTTGTTGTTAAACCTACAAGTTCTATAATTTCAGATAGGAAAACAATTGACATTAATTTTAAAGAAACAATAATATCAACAAAAGGACGTCATGATCCATGTGTTGGTATTAGAGCTGTACCAGTTGGAGAAGCAATGTTAGCAACAACTATTGCAGATCATTGCTTACGTCACTTTTGATATTTAGCTACAATTAAAAATTCAATATTTCCTTTAGGACCTTTTATGGGACTCTCAATAATACCAATTATTTCACAATTACACTCTACAATAAACCATTCTTTAATATTATCACATATTCTCTTATGAATTTTATCATCTTTAATAATTCCTTTTTTTAATTCATTTTTCTTTGACTCAAATTGAGGTTTAATAAGTGTTATAATTATATTTTCACTACTTAATAAGTTTAAGTTTGGTAAAATTATTTTTTTAAGACTTATAAAACTTACATCACAAACCATTATTTCAAATAAATCACTAAATATTTCTTTATTTAGATATCTTGCATTTGTTCTTTCTAAACTAATTACTTTATTATTAATTTTTAATCTCTCATGAAGTTGGTTTTTACCAACATCAACTGCATAGATTTTTTTTGCACCCCTTTTTAATAATACTTCTGTAAAACCTCCTGTAGAAGCGCCTAAATCTATACAAGTTTTGTTTTTTACATCTATTTTAAATTCATCAAGTGCTTTTGTTAGTTTTAAAGCACCTCTAGATACCCATTCCGGCCCAAGACTTTTTAATTCAATTAGAGAGTTAATATTTATATTTAGCCCACTTTTAATTATTTGTTTTCCTTCAACATATACTTGACCAGCCATTATAACTGCTTGTGCTTTTGATTTTGAATCAACTAAATTTCTATCAACTAGTATTTTATCAAGTCGTTCTTTTTTATAAATCAATTTTTTTATTATAATTAAATGATTGAAAATCTATAACTTTATCTTGAAAAAATTTAATAATTTTTTCAGCTATAGCATTAGCACTCATTCCAATTTCACTATATTGCTCTTCAGGTGATTGGTGATCAATAAATATATCAGGAAAAAACATATTATTTATTTTAGTAGTTGTAGGTTTTATTCTTTCGTTATTGATATAATTTAAAACACTAGAACCAAATCCACCGCTTGAACCTTCTTCAATTGTGATAAGATATTTATGATTATCTAATAATTTATCTATTAAAACTTTATCAATTGGCTTAGCAAATCTAGCATCTGCTAAGGTTGGAATTATATCATGATTCCTAAGCAATTTTATAGCTTCATTACAAGCCTGTATTCTTGTTCCAAGATTTAATATTGCGACATCGTTTCCTTCATTCACTATTATGCCTTTTCCAACCTCTATAGGTTTATCATTCAAATCATTTAAATCTAATATTCCTGTGCCTCTAGGGTATCTGAATGCTGAAGGTTTATCATTAATTAATATCGAAGTATTAATCATTCTAATTAATTCATTTTGACAACTAGGAGCCATAATAATAAAATTTGGTAGAGTAGATAAATAAGTAATATCAAAAGATCCTGCATGTGTTGGTCCATCTGCTCCAACTAAACCTGCGCGATCAATTGCAAATCTTACTGGAAGATTTTGTAAGGCAACATCATGAACAATTTGATCATAAGCTCGCTGCAAAAAAGTAGAATAGATTGCTACAAATGGCTTAAACCCCTCAGTAGCTAGGCCTGCTGCCATTGTTACAGCATGTTGTTCAGCTATTCCAACATCAAATAATCTAGATGGATGATTTAAGTTAAATATATCCAAACCAGTTCCACTCATCATTGCTGCACTAATTCCTATAATTTTTTCATCACTTTCAGCAGCTTTTGATAAGGTTTCACCAAAAACTGTGGAATATGTTTTTTTATTGGATAAACTTAAAGATTGACCAGTTTTAAGATCAAATTTATTAACACCATGAAACTTATCATTTGATTTTTCAGCAGGTTCATATCCTTTTCCTTTTTTAGTAATGCAATGAAGAAAAATTGGCTTACCAAAATTTGAATTTTTTATATTTTCTAATACACGGACAAGAGTTTTTATATCATGGCCATCAATTGGACCTAAATAATAAAAACCTAGTTCTTCAAATAATGTTCCACCAGTCACCAAACCTTTAGAATACTCCTCTGCCTTATAAAGAGTTTTAGAAATTGTTTTTGGTAATTTCTCTGATATTTTTTTTAATAAAGTTCTTACACTTGTATATTGTTTTGAAGAAAGTAATTTTGTAAGATAATTACTCATTGCTCCAACTGGTCTATCAATAGACATTTCATTATCATTTAAAATCACTATCATTTGTTTGTTTGAAGCTCCTACATTATTTAATGCTTCATAAGCCATACCTGCACTTAAAGCTCCATCACCTATTACACATATTATATTTGCATCATCTTTATTTAAATCCTTAGCAATCTTCATTCCCATACCTGCAGATATTGAGGTAGAACTATGTGCAGTACCAAAAGGATCATATTCACTTTCACTTCTTTTTACAAAACCATACAAACCATTTTTTTGTCTTAAGGTATTAATTTGATTTTTTCTTCCTGTTAAAATTTTATGTGGATATGTCTGATGACCCACATCCCATATAAGTCTATCTCTAGGTGTATTAAAAACATAATGTAATGCTACAGTCAATTCTACTACCCCTAAACCTGCACCTAAATGACCACCTGTTTTAGAAACTGTTTCAATTGTTTTTTTTCTTAACTCTTCTGCAACATTAATTAATTCAACTAATTTAAGTTTACGTAAATCTGATGGAAAATTAATTTTATCTAAATACTTTTGCGACATAGGATTATAAGTTTTCTTTTACAATTTTATTATTCTCTATTTTAATTTTTTTAATTTGCATCTCAATATCTTGAAGCTTTACATCACAAATCTTTTTTATTTTCATACCTTCTTCATATAGTTTAACGGACTCTTCTAAACCTATTTCCCCTGACTCAAGTTTATCAACTATTAATTCTAATTTTTTTAAATTTGTTTCAAAATTACTTATTTTTTCTTTGCTCATTTATCTACCTATTCTTGATACTACTTTATTTTGCTTTAAATTATATATAATTAAAATTGTCTGGTCATCATCAGATATTACTGCTAGCAAATTATTTTCATCAATTATTTTTATTTCTTCAATTTTTTCTGATTTTTCTAATTTCAAAGAATATATATTTGCTTCATTATTTGGTAATATTTCAGTATTTGATATTTTTGAATACAAACCATATAAAAGAAATGCAAAACAAACAATTATTAATGCAGCCAAGAAAATAACTATAAATTTAAGAAGATTATTTGACATGAATGAAACCTATAAGCACAAAGTTAATATAAATAAAGAACAAAGTTCAAATAGATTAGACAAAATTTTAACCAAAGAACTAAAAAAATATTCTCGCATGCAAATTAAAATGATGATTAAGAATGGAAATGTGCTTTTGAACAATAAGCCAATATTGGAGCCTTCATATTTAGTAAGAGAAAATGATAAGTTTGATATTTCAATTATTCAATATGAAGAAATCAATTACAAAGGTGAAGATATAGATTTAGATATAATTTATGAAGATGATGATTTATTAGTTATAAACAAACACTCAGGTATTGTTACTCATCCTGCTCCTGGTAATGAAAGTGGAACCTTGGTCCAAGCTTTGATTTATCATTCTAAAAATCAACTTAGTAATATTAATGGCAATGATAGACCTGGCATAGTCCATAGATTAGATAAATATACAAGCGGAGTAATGGTAATTGCAAAAAATAATTTTACACATGTAAAGTTAGCTGAACAATTTAAAGTTCATTCAATTACTAGAAAATATCAGTCAATAGTTTGGGGGATGCCAAACAACCAATCTGTAGAAGGATTTATAGAGAGACATAAAATTAACAGAAAAAAAATGATTTTAAATAAAAAATCTAATGGAAAATTTTCAAAAACAGAAATTAAATTAATTCAATCATATCAAAATGCTTCTTTAGTTGAATGTACACTTCATACAGGAAGAACGCATCAAATTAGATTGCATTTAACATCAATTAATTCTCCAATAGTTGGAGATCAAATTTATGGAAAAAACCAAATAAATAAATATGGATTAGATAAGAAAACATTTAATAAATTTTTAATTTTGAAAAATTTTTCTAGACAAGCTCTTCATGCTACGCACCTTGGATTTATTCATCCTAGACTTAAAAAAAATGTAGAATTTAATTCAAATTTACCAAGTGATATGCAGAATTTAATAGATTTATTATTAAAATATTAAATTAGTTTGTAAATATGTTATAGGCAAGCATGCATTTACCAGTACTATCATCTGAAGGAAATTTAGCAATTTATTTGCAGGAAATTAAAAAGTTTCCAATACTTACTGCAGAAGAGGAGTATATGCTTGCAAAAAGATATAAAGAACATGGTGACACAAAAGCCGCCCATAAACTTGTAACTAGTCATTTACGCTTAGTTGCTAAAATTGCAATGGGTTATCGAGGATATGGTCTTCCTGTCACAGACTTAATCTCAGAGGGAAATGTTGGAATAATGCAGGCTGTAAAAAAATTTGATCCTGAAAAAGGATTTAGACTTGCAACATATGCTATGTGGTGGATTAGAGCACAAATTCAAGAATATGTTTTGCATAGTTGGTCTTTAGTAAAAATTGGAACAACAGCTGCACAAAAAAAATTATTTTTTAATTTAAGAAAATTAAAGAATCAATTAAGCTCTATTGATTCTGGAGACTTATCTCCTGAAAATGCTCGTGAGATAGCTACAAGACTGAATGTAAAAGAAGCTGAAGTTCTTGATATGAACAACAGATTATTTTCAGGGGATCAATCTTTAAATGTAAGAGTTGGAGATGAAGGTGAAGCTGAATGGCAAGATATGCTTGTTGACTCAAATGATACTCATGACAATATATTAGAAAAGACAAATGAACTTTCATTCAGAAAAAAAATTTTTGAAAAAGCATTAGATGTACTTAATGAAAGAGAGAGGGAAATTATAAGTTCAAGAAAACTTAGAGACAAACCAATAAAATTAGAAGAATTAAGTAAAAAATATAAAATTAGTAGAGAAAGAGTAAGGCAAATAGAAGAAAAGGCATTTGAAAAACTGCAAAAACAAGTTTCAATAATTACTCAATAAATTATTTCTATCTATAGTATTTACCCTATCAGGGCCTGTTGAGATAATTGAAATATCAATTCCTATTTTTGTTTCTAAAAAACTTATATATTCTTTAGCTTTAATAGGTAAATCACCCCAATTGTTTATCCCAAATGTTGATTGTTGCCACCCCGACAAAGTTTCATAAATAGGGACTAATCTTTTTTGAACACTTTCATCAAAAGGTAGATAATCGTACATTTGTTCGTTATCTTTATAACCAACACATACCTTAATTTCTTTTATTTCATCTAAAACATCAAGCTTTGTTAAAACTATATTAGTTATTCCACTAATTACAATTGACTGGCGTACTAAAACAGCATCAAACCAACCACATCTGCGCTTTCTTTTAGTTACAGTTCCGAATTCCTGACCTTTTTCAACAAAATGATCTCCAATTTCATTTTTTAGCTCTGTAATAAACGGTCCTGATCCAACTCTAGTAGTATATGCTTTTGTAATACCTAAAATATTATGATTTTCTTTAATGCCAAAACCTGTTCCTGCAAAAATTTGTCCAGATGAAGTATTTGATGAAGTTACAAAAGGATATGTGCCAAAATCAATATCTAATAAAGAACCCTGAGCTCCTTCAAATAATATAATCTTATTTTCCTTACCAGCTTCATTTATTAGTTTCCATACAGGTGCGCTAAAAATCGAAATGTTTTTTTCAATTTTTATTAATTCTTCATAATCTTTTTCAAAATCTAAAAATTTATTATATTTTTCCAATCTAGGTTTATGAAATTCGTATAAATCTCTTATTTTTGATTTTAGAATTTTATAATTATTAAGATCACATAATCTAATTGCTCTTCTACCAACCTTATCTTCATATGCAGGACCTATACCCTTTTTTGTAGTTCCAATTGAATTAATACCTTTAGATTCTTCATTGATATGATCAATCAATTTATGAATTGGTAAGATTAAGCAAATATTTTCAGCAATAAATAAATTATTTTCGTCAATATTAATTTTCTGATTTCTTAAATTTTTTATTTCTGTAATTAATGCCCAAGGATCTAAAATAACTCCATTACCTATAATACATTTTTTATTTCTAATTATACCAGAAGGTAATAAATTAAGTTTATATACATTTTTATCAACTTTAATTGTATGACCTGCATTGTTGCCTCCTTGAAAACGAACAATAAATTGTGCTTTAGATGATAACCAGTCAACTATTTTCCCTTTGCCTTCATCTCCCCATTGAGTTCCTATAATTGTATAAAACATTATATTTTTTTTATTTTTTTATTTTCATAAATATGGGTACAGGAATATTTTTTAGCTAACTTTATTATATCAGATTTATTTTCATAAAAAGAATATAAAATATAGTTTTTTTTAATCAAATTTGTTTTTATCATGTCATTAGTTTTAAATGGAATTAAAATTTTTTTTGACTTATTTTCAAATGAAGAGGCTCTTAATACAGAATCCATAAAACAAGTAAATCCGATTGCAGATTCTTCATAAATATTATTTTTTATTTTATATCGACCTCCACTTGCTACTTCACCTCGAACATTTCTAGAAAAAAATGTAAATTTTATACCATCATGGTAATTTTTATTATCAATTTCAGTAAAATCAAAAATAATTTGATCTTCAGAACTTAAATTAATATTTTTTGAAATATCTTTTAAATTTTTAATCTCTTTTTTTGTAATATTCGAAATTCCCAAACTATAAATATTTTTATTAAAATTATCAATATTTCCACTTAAATCAAACAAATTTTCTAAAAATATTTTATGATTTTTATTTTTAATTAAAGATAATGAATTTCTTTTATCTTTTTGTTTTACATATGTTTTTAATTTTTTTAATATTTTATTATCTTTAATTTTAGAAAAAATTTCTGCTAAAAATTTTTTTGATGTAAGTTCTAAAGTAATATTATTTACACCAATTTTTTTTAAAGATTTATATGCTAAATTGATAATTTCAATATCTGCTAAAATTGAATCAGATCCTATTATTTCTGAGCCAACTTGTAAAAATTGTCTTTCGGGACGAAGCATAGTACCTTTATTTCTAACAACTTCACCATAGTAACAAAGCTTTATTGGTCTAATTTTATTTTGAAACCTAGAGGATGCAATTCTAATAATCTGTGAGGTTATATCATCTCTTATAAAAAGCTTAGGTTGGTTTTTTTTAGTTTCAATAAATAAACAATTATCAGTATTCTTTTCATAATACTCCACCATTGGAGTTTTTATTAAATCAAAACCATTCAAAATAAAGTAATCTATTATTTTATTTTTATACTCATGCTCAACATTCGTATTAAAATCAACATGGTCTTTGAAACCTTCAGGAATTAATATATTTTTATTCAATTTTCGACCTTATATCTTTTTCAAGAACTTTTAAAAATTCTTGGATTTTTTTTATGTTTTCTCCTTCAACTAATATCCTAATCAATGGCTCTGTACCTGATAACCTTACTAAAAATCTAAAACTTTTATCTTTAAATTTTTTCTTATTTATATTTTTTATATATTTCAAATGATTATTTGATATCTTTGTATATGGAATATTTAATTTAATTTGAGGTAAACTTTTATACAAATCAAAAACTTTACTTGTCGATTTCTTAACTTTAGAAATAATTTCAGTAACTTTTAATGCTGCTAGAATACCGTCTCCTGTTTTGGAAAATTCAGGTATTATAATATGTCCTGATTGTTCTCCACCTAAAAAAGAATTAAATTTAGTAATCTCTTTAATAACATTTATATCTCCAACTGAAGATCGTTTTAGTTTTATTTTTAAATTATCTATTAAATATTTTTCTAATCCTAAATTTGACATAATAGTAGTAATAACTGGATAATCAGATTTATTTCTTTTTTTTATTTTAATTAGATGTGTAGCAAATAATGCAATTATTTTATCGCCATCAACTTCTTTACCTTTTTCATCAACAATAATTAATCGATCACCATCACCGTCAAATGCAAAACCGATATCAGCTTTTGTCTCTACTACTTTCTTTGATAATTGATGAATATTAATAGCTCCGCAATTTTGATTTATATTTATCCCATTTGGTTTATTATTTATAGCAATTACTTCATGACCTAGTTCCCAAAAAATATTTGGAGCTATTTCATAAGTTGCACCATTTCCACAATCCAATATTATTTTAAGTTTTTTAATTTTTAAATTTTTCTCCAATGTGCTCTTCAAAAACTCTGAATATCTTCCTGATGCATCATCTAATCTAATTGCCTTTCCAGTATTAATTTCAGTATTTAAAATTTTAGAATATTTTTTTTTATTTAATACAATATTTTCAATTTTTCTTTCCAATTTTGTACTGATTTTATATCCACCTGAATCAAAAAATTTTAAACCATTATAATGATAAGTATTATGAGAAGCAGTAATCATTACACCAATATCAGCTCTTAATGTTCTCATTAACAGAGGTACTGCTGGCGTTGGAAGTGGGCCAACTAGTATAACCTCCATACCCATAGAAATAAATCCAGCCGTTATAATTGGTTCGTAAAGATATCCTGATAAACGAGTATCTTTGCAAATTATTACTCTTGAATTATTTTTTTTTTTGGATTTTAGAAGGAATCCTACAGTTTTTGATATTTTTAAAGTAGTTTCAGCACTTAATGGTTCATGATTAACTAAACATCTAATTCCATCAGTTCCAAATATTTTACCCATAAACCCTTTTATTGAATATATTTGGTAAAAGAAAGAGGTTTGATTTATTTAATTAGTTTGATGCGCTGCTGTTCCTCCTGTTTTTGGAACAGATGTCTTTGGGGTTGGAGTATGTTTTGGACTATCATCAAAATCATCACGGGAAGGTTTAATTCCTTTTATCAAATCTTTAATTTCTTCGCCTGTAAGTGTCTCATATTCTAGAAGGCCTTTTGCAACAATATGCAATTCTTCAATATTGTCCTGTAAAATTTTTCTACAATTTTTATCAGCTTCATCAGCCAACAGTCTTACTTCTTCATCTATAAGTTTTGCGGTAGAGTCAGAAAGGTTTTTTGATTGAGCAACTGAATGAC
>MDTG01102127.1_pt1 | contig 15362 bp, 12 predicted proteins | sample 811421 | NCBI WGS metagenome assembly MDTG01 (sample SAMN05326645, study PRJNA326480) | marine metagenome | isolation source: seawater | place: Pacific Ocean: South East | collected 2011
TCGGTGTATTTTCAGTGTATATTGCGTTGTAAATTTTGGACTCAGTATGTTCCCAGCCATCAAGAATTACTAAGAAAACATGTTTTTTTTGCTTTTTCATTGAGTGCTAATTCTAAGGTCTAAGTTAAATTATCTATGAAATAGGTCTTAAAAAATACTTATATTCAATCATTTAGCAGAATGTCAGTGTACCACAATCCTCTATTCCGATAAGATAACAGAACGATCATTAAAACTTTTATGTGTAGAAAAATGGAACAACTCTCAGAATTTGTAACAAACCATTGGATTTTAGTAACCCTTTTCATTGTAGTCAGTTTAGCGCTTTTAACCAACATAGCTAGGTCTGCGGGCGGTGTAACACCAAACCAAGCAGTTAATATGATGAATAAAAATAATGCTGTGGTCATAGATGTGAGGCCAGAGAAAGATTTTAAAAAAGGACACATTATAGGCTCTAAAAATTTTCCAGCTAGTAGGCTGCCGCAGATGAAGGGAAAATTAGAGAAATACAAGGATTCATCAGTATTAGTATGCTGTCAGTCAGGTAATGCAAGTGCTGATTCAGCTAAGAAAATTAGAGAGCTTGGTGTAGTTAGTGCGCAAACAATAAAAGGTGGAATTTTTGCTTGGGAGCAAGAGGGTTTGCCGTTAGAGATTGTTAATTGAATTACTTATTTCATTATGGAACTTGAAAGAAAGCCAGGCGTGCTAGTTGTAGGGGCTGGGGCTTGGGGAACTGCTTTAGCGAACGTGCTGTCTAGGGGTGGATGTTGTACCTACATTTGGGATAAGGCAGAGGATGTCATCTCCGAAATGAGTCTTCAGCGGCATCACCCCAATTATTGCGTAGACATTCCTCTTGAGGAAAATGTACATCCGACACTAAATATTGAGGAGTTGAAGGTAGACTTGGTAGTGCTAGTGACGCCCTTTCAAAATATTAGAAATGCTGCCGAGATGTTAGTGGAAAAAAGGGTGGACTTCATGAGTATCGTCAGTGCTAGCAAAGGAATTGAGAAAGGCTCCCTTCTATTGGCGCATGAGATAATTTCTTCCTTCTTCCCAGATAAATCTTTCGCACAAGTTTCTGGACCAAGCTTTGCGAAGGAAGTTCTGCATGGCTCACCCACGGCGATCACGGTAGGAACAAAAAGTACGGAGCTTGCCTCTTTTTTGATTAAATACCTTCACGCAAAATTTTTCCGATTGTACAGTACCCAAGATGTAATTGGAGTGGAGATTGGAGGCGCCCTTAAGAATGTCATAGCACTAGCGGCGGGTATATCTGATGGCCTTGGGTTAGGAAGTAGTGCTAGGTCAGCATTAATGGTTAGAGGTATGTCCGAGATATCAAGGTTTGGACAAGCGCGTGGTGCCGAAAAAAATACTTTCATGGGGCTTTCGGGGTTTGGGGATTTAGTTTTAACCTGTTCTGATGACCTATCAAGAAATAGAAGATTTGGGATAGAAATAGGATCAATGAAAGGGCCTATTGATTCCATCCTAATTGAGGAACATTTGGTGGAGGGTTTCCACACAGCGATGGCTCTTGCCGAAAGTGGTTTAATAAATTTCGATGAATTCCCTTTGATTTTCGAGGTAATTTCTGTTTTGAAGGGCCGTAGGAGGCCCAGAGAATCGTTGGAACGACTTCTTGCTAGGGAACCCAAAAGTGAAGTGTTTTGAATTGTTTATCTAACTAGAGCCATCAAAGGCTATTTGGCGCCAAGCCTCAAAAACGCCTATAGCAACTGCGTTTGATAAATTCAAACATCTAGAAGTTTTTACCATCGGTATTTTCAAAGAGTTTTCGGGATTGAGATCTGCTAGAAATGACTTCGGTAAACCCTGGGTCTCTGAACCGAAGATTAGAAAACCGTTCCTAACAAAATTAGCTTGGAACATGTTAGTCTTTCCTTGAGTCGAGAAGGCGAAAATTGGTTTTCTAAGCGTGCTTCGGAGAAATTCCTCGAGAGATTCATGTAAAACCAAAGAGCTGATATCATGATAATCAAGGCCTGCCCTACGAAGTTTTTTGTCCGATATGTTAAAACCTAGCGGTTTGATGAGGTGCAGAGTGGCTCCGGTGTTAGCGCAAAGCCTTATTATATTACCTGTATTTGGAGCGATCTGAGGTTGATGAAGTACGATATTGAACATTTCTTTTTTTGTTTAGTAAAGACAAGTTGTGGATACTAAATAATGATAAGTCATGTTACCAAGGATTTATCGGTTAAATTTTGCGGTTTAGAACTCAGAACACCGATCGTATTGCTGTCAGGATGTGTTGGTTTTGGAGAAGAATACACAAGAGTCGACAAATTTTCTAATTTAGACACTGGGGCGGTGTGTTTGAAGGGCACAACGTTGCAAGCCAGATTGGGCAATAATTCACATCGAGTAACGGAAACGCCAAGCGGTATGATTAATGCCATTGGTCTTCAGAACCCAGGAGCAGATGTTGTCGTGAAGGAAATTCTTCCGTCGCTGGATTTCGAGAACACTAAATATATCGCGAATATATCAGGCTCAACGCTTGAAGAATACGAAGCAGTAGCGTCAATATTCAATGACTCTTTAATTGATGCAATAGAAATTAATATTTCATGTCCCAACGTTAAAGAGGGTGGGATAGCATTTGGGAACGATCTTAAAATGTCAGCAAGCGTGGTTGAGGTTTGTAGGTCCGTTACAACAAAGCCGCTCATTACTAAATTATCGCCCAACCAAACCAACATAGCCGAAAGTGCTAGAGTTTGTATAGAGGCTGGGACCGATGGACTGTCAGTATCTAATACCTTTACAGCCATGGCTATCGATGTTGAATCTCGCAGACCGGTGCTAAACAACAATGTAGGGGGACTATCAGGACCCGCTATTAAGCCGATGGCACTTCTTAGAGTACATGAGGTTTATCAAGTTTCAAAAATCCATGGTATCCCGATTATCGGTCAAGGAGGGATTACTTCCTCGTCGGATGCAATAGAATTCCTGATCGCTGGCGCAAGTGCCGTGGGTGTTGGTACCGGTTTGTTTTATGACCCTTCTCTCTGTAGAGACATTAATCTGGGGCTCTCTTCTTATATGGCTCGCCACGACTTCGAAAAAGTTTCAGAAATAACTGGCTCTTTACAAATCAACGAATAGCACCTAAAAATGTTGGGTTGTCACGCTCTCCAAAAAGTTGGAGAGAACAACACTAATAAAGTGAATATTTCAAGTCTTCCCATCAGCATCGCTAGGCACAGTAGGTACTTAGCGCTCGTCGATAGATTCCCGTAGTGCTCATGGACAGTCCCAAGACCTGGTCCTAAGTTATTAAGGCAGGCGGCCACTGAGGAAAAGGCCGTCGCCTGATCTAGACCGGTACCCATCAAACTAAGCAGAAGAATAACAAAAATTAAAATATAAGCAGCGAAGAAACCCCATACGGCATCAACCACTCTATCCCCTATTATTCTGTCGCCAACTCTAATCCTAATTATGGCATTTGGGTGGATTAGTCTTTTTATCTCTCTGCTACCTTGTTTAAATAAAAGCATACATCTGATGACTTTTATTCCTCCTCCTGTCGAGCCAGCACACCCTCCCACAAAGCTAGATAAAATTAATAAGGCAGGAAGGAAGGTTGGCCACAAATGGAAAGTTGCATTTGTAAAGCCAGTTGTTGTTCCAATAGACACGGACTGAAATAAGCCGTATCGAATGGAATCTGCTACGGATGAATATGTGTCAGTATGAATTAGGACTGCTGCGCACAAAGTAAATACTGTTGCTAATATAATTAGATAAGCTTTGAATTCAGAATCGGCGATGTAGGCTAATACTGTTTTTTTTCTCCATGCAAGAAAGTGTAAGGTAAAGTTTATTCCCGCCAAAAACATGAAAAGGATTGCGATGTAATCAATCGCTGCGCTGTCGAAAAATTGCATGCTATCATCGTGAGTGGAAAAGCCTCCAATCGCAATCGTAGAGAAGCTATGGCCTACAGCATCTAACGCTGACATTCCGGCCAGATAGTAAGCTATTGCGCAAAACACGGTTAGACTCACATATAAATACCATAAGGCCTTCGCAGTCTCTTTGATGCGAGGAGTGAGCTTTGTATCTTTGATTGGTCCTGGCGATTCTGCTTTGTATAATTGCATGCCACCTATTCCCAAAATCGGTAAAATTGCCACCGCCAAAACTATTATGCCCATTCCACCTAACCATTGAAGCATTTGTCTATAAAAAAGCAGGGAAGGAGGAAGTTTATCCAGACCCCTAATCACGGTGGCACCAGTAGTAGTGAGGCCGGAAAATGACTCGAAAATAGCGTCAGATCGGGAAATCTCAATTTCTTCACTTAACATAAAAGGAATTGATCCCGTTAGGCTCAAAACGACCCAGAAGAGTGCGACTATTAAGAATCCATCTCGTATTTTTAATTCTTGTGTCTCTTTTCTCAGAGGGAACCAAAGAGAAAAGCCAGCTACGAAAGTAATTGCTGAAGTTAAAATAAAAGTTTCGGAATTCCCGTCCGAGAAGATAGCGGATACGACTAGAGGTAAAATTAGAAAGAAGCTAAAACCAATTAAAAAAGCCCCCAGAATTTTCCTTGTGGTCTTATTCCATAGCATATTTTGTCTCAAGAACGATCAAAGAAAGGTGACTCCTACTTGAAAAAGCTTTTCAACGTTTTTGACGTGTCGCTTATCTGTGACTACCAGTATTATGTGATCTTCAGCCTTTATGATTGTATCATGATGAACCATTATAACTTCACTGCCCCTAACTATGGCGCCAATCGCGGTTCCAAAGGGGAGTTTAATTTCATCTATTGTTTTTCCTACCACCTTGCTAGATTCAGTATCACCATGAGCTATTGCTTCAATAGCTTCGGCAGCGCCTGAGCGTAAAGAATGTACTTTAACAACATCAGCTCGACGAACGTGCGCTAAAACACTGCCAATGGTCGTCTGTTGAGGTGAGATTGCAATGTCTATAAGGTCTTGTTGCACTAAATCTACGTAAGCTGCTCTGTTGATCAATGTCATGACCGTTTTTGCACCAAGTCTTTTGGCTAACATAGAAGAGATGATATTTGCCTCGTCTGCGTTGGTCAGGGCGCAAAAAACATCTGTATCGTCGATGTTTTCCTCAAGTAGTAACTCTTCATCTGTAGCATCGCCCCTAAGGACATAGCAATTTTTCAGTTCCTCGGAAATTTGCATTGCCCTATTTTCGTTGCTCTCGATTACTTTAACTCTGTATGTTTTATCAAGGGCTTTTGCTAACTTGGTTCCTATTTGCCCGCCTCCCGCTATTATAACTCGTCTATTTGGCCGATCTAATTTTTGGAATTCGCTCATCACAGCCTTAATGTGGTGTGGGGCAGCGATAAAAAGAATCTCATCCCCTGTTTCAATCACGGTTTCGCCAGTAGGGACGATAGCTTCTTGTCTTCTAAATATGGTTGTGATTCGTGTTTCTATCCCTGGGAGTTGTTGGGGAAGCTCTTTTAACTTATGTCCAACTAGTGGGCCGCCGTAGAAGGCTTTCGCAGTAACTAGTTGAACTCGCCCATCAGCGAAATCTAAGACTTGCATGGCTCCTGGAAACTCTATTATTCTGCGCGTATATTCAGTTACCTCTTGTTCGGGGCTAATCAATACATCTATAGGCACTGTCTCGCTTGTGAATAATTCTGGATGTTTGTGGTAGCTACTCTCTCTTATTCTGGCTATTTTTAAAGGGGTGTTAAAGATCGTGAATGCGATCTGACAAGCCACCATATTTGTCTCGTCACTATTGGTCACCGCGATAATCATATTTGCGTCGGTGGCGCCTGCCTCTCGCAAAACATCTGGCGATGACGCATGTCCCACCACTGTTCTCAAATCTAAACGATCCTGAAGGTGATTGAGGGCCGCAATGTTTGTATCGACTACCGTTATGTCATTAGATTCCCCGCATAAGTTGGTGGCTACTGATGAACCTACTTGCCCAGCACCCAAAATAAGAATTTTCATTGATCTGGCACCTTTTTAGAGTCTTTGATATCTAAGTGTAGACTTCGAAGTTTACGATATAGATGCGTTCTCTCTATCTCTATATGTTCCGATACCATAGCTACATTCCCATCGAAATTCTTTAGCTGCCTTTGTAAGTAAGCCTTTTCAAATTGAAGTCTCGCGAGTTTAAGTGGTAGTTGGAATATTTCTTCGCTTAGGTCGCTAGCTTGGATATCTCTAGGTCCTAAAATTTGTTCAATTTCGCTTTTTTCTATCACGCCTTTAGAGCCCAAGATAAGTATTCTTTGAATATAATTTTTCAACTCACGAAGATTGCCCGGCCAATGGTATTGTTTAAGTCTTGCCTTAGCAGTTTTACTAAATTGCCTCAGGGGTAGGTTTTCTTTTGCAACTAATACTCTTACGAATGTATCTATCAGTTCGTCAATTTCCTCTTTTCTTTTTCTTAGAGGAGGAACAGATAAGGGTACAACACTTAGTTGATAAAATAGATCTTCTCGAAACCCTTCTGTACTAACTATCTCTAACAGATTTTTTTTGGCACTGGCGATTATTCGAGATGTCAGTGGGATGGCTTCTTGGCTTGAACCTCTAAAAAAAACTTTGTTTTCTAACACTCTTACCAGCTTGGCCTGTAGATTAGGCTTCAGGCAACTTATGTCCTTAAAGAAAACCGTTCCCTTTTGCGCTAATTCGAAGGCGCCGTAGCCAGTTCTAGAGGATGACTGATATCCGAAAAGCTGATTTTCTTGTTCCTCGCTAGTCAGGCCGGCGAAATTTAAGAGGATGAAATTCTCGTCTCGGCTGGTGCTAGATTGGTGAATAAATCGTGCGACAGTTTCTTTCCCCACTCCTGATTCGCCCAAAATTAGAACATTGGCATGATGTTTAGCAACATTTTTGCAATCTGCCTTTAGTTTCAGCATTTTTTTTTCTTGAGCTACAAATCTGCCCAGTTCTTGATCCAATTTTTTCAGTCTTGCGTTTTCAAAGTTTAGGCTAGCATTCTCAAGCGCTCTTTGAATACTTATTAAAATCTTTGCTGTCGAAAGTGGTTTCTCTATGAAGTCATAAGCCCCCATTTTGAGCGCCTCCACGGCTGTCTCAGTTGTTCCGTGACCCGTCATCACGATTACAGGGCTACCACTTTGCCCTGGCGCCCATTCCTTAAGGAGAGTCAACCCGTCAGCGTCAGGTAGCCAAAGGTCTAGTAACGATAAGTCTGGTCTTTCTTTTTGTCGATTTATTCGAGCGGTCTCAGCATCTTTTGCAACCGAAACTTTGTAACCTTCCTCTTCTAAAATCTCTTTTAGTAAAGTCCTTATGCTCGGTTCGTCATCGATTACTAAGATATGCTTGTTTAACATTTTTCACTTCTGATTTACTTAATTTGATATCCCGATTGGTCTTTCAACTGGAAGGGTGACAGTCGCTAAGGTTCCTTTGTGGGGTGCGTTTTCTAATCTAATGGTGCCATTATGTTCCTCAACAATTTTTTTTACAATTGCTAAACCTAAGCCTCTCCCCCTTGCTTTGCTAGTGACGTAAGGCTCGAAAATTTTCTGGAGAACTTGTTCTGTAATTCCTATTCCTTCGTCTAATATAGATATTTCTATTTCTTCCGGTTTTGTTGCTTCTAAATATTTTGCGCGTATTAATATTCTGATAGCTGAATTTTGCGTTGATGCCTCAATGGAGTTTTTTATAAGGTTATTGAATAGTCTCCTGAGACTATTAGCATCTCCGAGTATTTGAGGTATTTTGTCAGTTTTTTCAAAAGTTATCTTTAAAGAGGGCTCGGCCTCCTGAAATAATTGAGCTGTGCTTGTCAGTATTAGGTTGAGATCCACTGCAACAGGCTCATTAAAATCTCTTCCTGCATAACCCGAAAATTCATCCACCATTTCGGTCATTGTCTCTACTTGCTCTATAATAGTTCCTGAGAGATTTGAGAGTTTCTCCCTGTCGGATTTATTTAGTTTATCAGATAATTTGAAGAGTAGGCGTTCAGCACATAGTTTTATCGGCGTTAAAGGGTTTTTTATTTCATGCGCTAGCCTTTTGGCCATTTCGGACCAAGCTGCATCTCTTTGTCCTTGAATTATGGCAGTTACGTCCTCCAAAACTATTATATGGGCTATCCGCGTTGAATTGTCTTCGGACAGGACGCTCCCTTTGCACATCACATCTTTTTTATTGTCGGAAAAATTAAGGCATACTTTTGCTTCCCATGTTTTTTTATCACTTGACAGGAGATCGACTGTACAATTGAAGAAAGAAGAAAGATTGTTATTGGTTTCACTCAAGGAGGGAAGTTTTTTACCAACAGCAGCATCCTCTTTAATTTGAAATAGAGCAACCGCGGCGCGATTAATGGTCAATATCTCAAGCTTATCCGAAAGTGTTATTACTCCGGATGATAATTGCTTCATTACTGCATCTAAATAATTACGCTGATTCTCAATCTCTTTTGTAGAGAACGCTATTTTTCTTGTCATATAATTAAAGGAGCGAGCGAGCGAGGCTAAGTCATCGTCACCCTTGGCAGTTACAGAAGTATCGTAGTTACCATCGGCAATAGCAGAGGTGGCATGGGATAGTTCTGAAATGGGGAGTGTTAAAAATCTGGCGCAGAAGAATGCCGCCCAGATAGAAGCCGCGATACTAAAAAGTAAAACAAGCGTAAGTGTGATAGTAAAACTTATTTTTAATTTATCCCTTAAAAATTCTAGCTCGTTATACTTCGCAAACCCGGACTCTACATTATCTGCTAGATTATCTATCCGAGGGGAGAATGGATAAATAGCCTGCAAAATATGTCTTTTTTGATCCAAATATATGTTTAGAGCTACCCGTACGCTTAGCTGGCCGCCATTTCCAGGTTCTAAGCCGATGAAACTACGTTGATCATTAAGTTGTAAAAGTAAACTTTCTGTGGGTAGCTGAGGAAGCACTCTTGCATTCTCTGAACTCGCAGAAACCACTTGGCCCTCCATGGTCAGGACTAGTACCTCTTCTGCCTTGCTCCGTTTGCGCAATCGATCTATTAAACCTGTGCTAGGAAAATGATAACGTGATACTACAAATGCGTTTGGATCTCGAAGTGAGGTTAGGTCGAGAGGTAATCGCTCTGTTTTTCGTTTTGTTAAATCGGCTGCTAATGTTTCAGTCTCTCTACGATAATTCCTCATCAGCATGCCTAGAGACTCTCGTCCAAGTTCCAATGAATTTTGTAGGGCAGTGCTTATTTCTATATCAAACCAACTGTCTATGCTCCGATTTATCGAATGAAGTGAAAAGCTGTAGAGGATAGAAACTGGCAAAATCGCGAAGACAATAAACATCATTAGCATTCTGAGAGTTAATTTAGCGCCTGCCTCGTCCCCTTTTAACTGTCTCACCAGTTTTAGTATGTCTATAAATATTAAGTAGCAAAGAGCACATAGACAAAGAGTATTAACGGATATTATTAGATAGTAGTAGGGTCCCAAGTTCGAAGGCCCATCGAGCGCGACGTTTAAAAATATGAGCGAACTTGTCGCAGTAAAAAGTAGGAAGTAAATTCCGTATTTTTCTTTGAATTTTTTTTTCATTTAAATTCGATAAAAATTCCAGCCGGAGTCTAAATTCCATTTAGTAGAGAAGAGCGTCGGTAAGAGCATCGGAATGGGTAGGTCATTCTTCAATAATCTCCATCTGACTGCGATTTCAGTCGGTTTCTGATTCACAACAGATTGCTTTTCCGAGATTATTAGTCGTTGCCTATTTTCGAAGTGCTCCTTCGCTTTATCTAAAGTCGGGAAGCTAATAGTGGTTCCAGTTTGTTTATTTAGAACTATGTATTGATCCCCTAGTGCGTACTTTGCCAGAATAAAGTCGAAGTTTTTTGATTGCATTTCTTTTTTGAAAAGAAAGAATCGGTTTTTTATTAATTTCACTTCGATGCGAAACGGAATTAATATATTACTATTTAACGCCTCCACTATACTCTCGTTTAAATCGAGACTTGCTTTGGTGTTTATTACTAGAAACTTCTCATCGTAGAAAATTTTAAAGTCTAGAATCCGAATTTGCTTAGCAAGGGATTGGCTCGAATAGAGCGAAAAAAATAAGATGGTGAGGGTAAATACTTTATTCTTGTTCATTAACCATTATTTCTTTTGTAGTCGGCAGAAATAGAAGCCATCCATATTTTGCATTCCGGGCAAAATTTGATAGCCGTAATTCATCGCGATGCCTCCGCTCATTTTGATTGGTCTCTGACGAACTCCTTTTTTATTTGCGAGAAACCTTTCTATAATAAGCTCATTCTCCTCTGGGAATATACTGCAGGTAACATAAACGAGAATTCCTTTTGCGCTTAGCATAGTCCAAGACTCATCAAGGATCTTAAGCTGTAGATTACATAAGTCTAATAGTTCTTCTGGTTTTCGTCTTATTTTTATATCGGGGTGTCTTCTGATAACTCCGCTAGCACTACACGGGGCGTCTATTAGTATTCGATCAAAAGTCTCCCCGTCCCACCAAGATATCCTATTACTCGCGTCGCCGAGTACAACTTCGCAGCTTAGTTTTAATCGGTATAGATTTTCTTCTAAAAGTTTTAGTCGCCTCTGACTATTGTCGACAGCTGTCACAGAAGTTTCCGGCTTACATGATTCCAGTATGTGAGTTGTCTTTCCGCCAGGCGCTGCGCACAGATCAAGGACTTTACGTGCCGTTTCTAGTTCCAATAAACTCACTGGTAGCTGGGCGGCTTCGTCTTGTACTGAGCAGGCGCCTTCTTGAAAGAGAGGAATGATTCTAGGGTCTGATGGCCTAGTCAATGTTATTCCCTGCTCGGATATTTGCGTCGGCTTATTAGGTAGGCCGGCAGACGTGAGTAGTTTTGAATATTCATGTCGGGTCATCAAGCGGTTGTTTGTTCTTATGGTAAGAGGAGGATGTTCATTATTTGCTTCTAAAATAGAAAACCAAGCTGATGGCCAATTATTTTGACATTTTCTGATGTACCAAAGAGGATGTTCAAGGTTATTAGCATCGCTTTTATTTTTTCCTGAATGTTTCATCCGTCCGTAGTTTCTAAGCACTGCATTTACCAGTTTGCAGGCCCAAGGCTTTTTTAGTAAACGAGCTGCTTCAACGTTTTCCGATACAGTCGCATAAACTGGGGACCGCATAAAGTGAATTTGATATAGCCCAGCAAGTAAAAGAGACCTAATGTCATTATCTTTCTTTTTTAATGGTTTTTTGATTAATTGATTTAACAGTTTATTTAACGAAAAGTAATGACGTAAAACACCGTAAACACTTGCCATTGCAAACGAGCGCTCTCCTTTATCTTCCAGTTTCGAGCGTAATCTGCTCGAGGCGAGTTCTAAGGTCTGGTTCTTATGCAGGATACTCTCCAGAGATGTGGCAATTACTGACCTTGTCAGTGCTGTACTATTCTTCAGAGCAGCTTCCTATATCCATTGAGAAAATCCTTTGCTGTCATGATTTTTTTTCCAGGTAATTGGAGTAATTCAATTTGGATATCTTTCGTGGTTGTGGCAACCGCTAGAATGTTTTTCTTCCCTAGATTTAACGTTCCAGGCGGGCATTTAGAGATCTCTTCGGATATTTTAGCAGAAATTACTTTGGCCAGGATTTTGCCAAGATAAGCGGTGGCACCTGGTCGGGGGGACAGGGCTCTAATCTTTAGGTTGGTAGCCTCCGCAGGAGCAGTCCAAGCAATTAACGATTCTGTTTTGCTTATTTTTTTAGCATAAAGAGCGTTTGCTTCTTCCTGAGCTTTCTCCGAGACAGATCCCTGCACGATGTTTTGAAGGCATTTTTTCAGAGCGTCGGCTCCATCCTGCGCTAATTTTTCAGTTAATGTGGCGGTAGTATCAGTAGACTCAATTTTACGCTCTTTAATGTTTAATATAGGTCCAGCATCGAGCTCTTCTACTATTCGCATGATGGAGATTCCTGTTTTAAGGTCTCCATTCATAATTGCTCTTTGTATTGGCGCTGCCCCGCGCCACCTAGGAAGCAAGGACGCATGAACGTTGACGCAATAACAAGGAATTTCTAAAAAATTTCGTGGTATCATAAGTCCATAGGCCGCAACGACAAAAAGTTCGGGTTGAAGGCTACGGAATGTTTTAAGTGCGTCTTCATCGCTAAGGCTATTTGGTTGGAAAATTGGGACTTCGAAGGAACTTAGTGCCTTTTTAACTGCGCTCTCCACAATTTTTTTTCCACGCCCTGCTGGTTTATCAGGTTGAGTATAAACACCTACTAGTTCATATTCTTTTTGAAACACTAATGTTTTGATGCTTGGAATGGCAAAAGACGGGGTGCCTGCGAAAACAGTTCTTATCTTATTCACTTTTTAATCTGGCATTCATGATGGAGCCGATTGCAATGAGGCTTAGTGGATCCGCTCTCTAGCTCCTAGCTTGCAGTGCTCTCTTTTAGCTCCATCTTGGATATCCTCTTTTTTAATCTGTTCTGTTTAAGATTCGATAAATAATCTACAAATAGTTTCCCATCTAAATGATCGATTTCGTGCTGTATGCAGATTGCCAAAAGTCCTTCGGCATCCATGCTAATATTTTCTCCCTTCTCATCCTGGGCTCGAAAGCTAATCTGTTCAGACCGCTCTATATATTCGACCGTCTCAGGGACCGAGAGGCATCCTTCTTTTGAGTCTACCGTTCCTGATTTTTTCTCGATAACCGGGTTGATTAAGCACAATGGACTGGTTCGGTCCCTACTGACGTCGACAACGATTACACGGCGATGAATATCGATTTGAGTTGCGGCAAGGCCGATTCCGGATGAGTGGTACATAGTTTCAAACATGTCTCTAATTAGAGCCTTCAACGGTTCATCGAATTCTGTGACTGCCTGAGCCACCTTTCTGAGCCTTGAATCAGGATAACTTAATATCTCTCGGAGCATTTGGATTCTCTCAAATTCTTTTTAAAATCGATTAAACGAAAGACATATATACTACTTTTTTATTTCAAAAGGTAATCAATAAATTTTTTTTTTCGTTTCTTGGATGTTGACTTTTAAGGGAACAGAAAGTATTAAACTATCCAGTTTGGCGTTTTTTAAAGCCTTGATGGCATTTGTTTGAGGTAACAGAGCGATAATTGGTCCGAATTTTTAATCTAATTAACAAGCCCTAAGGATCATTTGTTGGCTTTAGTTTGGGGATTAGGTTTTACTGTGGATAAAAATACTTAGTCTTTGGAGCAATAATGCATGGCAGAAAATTTAGTTGTAGTCGAGTCTCCAGCGAAAGCTGAGACGATTAAGAGATATCTAGGAAAGAAGTTTGAAGTCCTTGCGTCATACGGCCACGTAAGAGATTTGCCTTCGAAAGGCGGAAGTGCAGTAGATCCTCAATCTAATTTTGGGATGACCTACTCCATTTCTGAACGAAGCACTAAACACGTTGATGCTATTGCCAAGGCGCTGAAAAAGGCCAATGCCTTGTATTTAGCTACTGATTTGGATAGGGAAGGTGAGGCCATATCGTGGCATCTAGTGGAGATTCTTAAACAAAAAAAAATTCTTGATGGAAAAGCTATACACCGAGTGGTTTTTAATGAAATCACTGAAAGTGCAATTAAGCAGGCTATCTCTAGTCCTAGGGGAGTCTCAATGGATCTGGTCAACGCGCAGCAGGCCCGTCGCGCCCTCGATTATCTGGTTGGATTTAATCTTTCCCCGCTGCTTTGGAAAAAAATTCAACCAAAGTTATCAGCTGGGCGCGTTCAAAGTCCCGCCCTTCGTCTGATATGTGAGAGAGAAGCCGAAATTGAAAAATTTGTTCCCAAGGAGTACTGGACAATAGAAACGGAATTATCTCGGGACGCCTCCGCTTTCAAGTCTAAGTTATATGAGTATGAAGGCGAAAAGATTAAGCAGTTCTCTATTATCGATGAACAAAAGGCTTTTGAAATAAGAGATAAGCTTGTTGCATCTGGATCCGGTACAATGACTGTTTCCCGGATTGAAAAGAAGCAAAGAAAAAGAAACCCTGCGCCGCCTTTCATTACCTCCACTCTACAGCAAGAGGCAGTAAGACGACTCGGATTTACTGCTCAAAGGACGATGCGAGTTGCCCAGCAACTATATGAAGGCATTTCAATTGACGAGGAAACAGTCGGTTTAATTACCTATATGAGAACAGACTCGGTGAGCTTATCTGAAGATGCAGTCCGAGACCTTAGAAGTTTCGTGCAGGAAAAATACGGTGATGATCAGCTGCCTGATTCAGTTAGAGCCTTTAAAACTAAGTCCAAAAATGCTCAGGAAGCTCACGAAGCTATTCGGCCAACAGCTTTTTCTCGTTCTCCAGAAAAATTAAAACCTTATCTTAATGAGGAGCAAAATAAGCTTTATGAGCTCATTTGGAAAAGGGCTACCGCAAGTCAGATGATTCACGCCACCATAGACAGTGTTACAGTAGAATTCAATTGCGGGGGGAAGGGTGTTTTCAGAGCGACGGGGTCAACTGTCAAAAATCCCGGATTCATGAGAGTTTACTCTAATGATGAGGAAACTACTCTGGATTCAGAACGATTGCCGTCCCTTGTTGAGGGTGAGAAAGTCGAATTCGAGTCAATTATGGCAGACCAGCACTTTACAGATCCTCCCCCTCGGTACGGTGAGGCTAGCTTGGTAAAGACATTAGAGGAATATGGTATTGGACGACCGTCTACCTACGCCTCCATCATAGCTACTCTCATTAATAGAGATTATGTAGAACTGGAAAATAAGCGTTTTTTTCCAACTGATGTGGGAAAGTTGGTTTCAGGATTTCTAACGAATCATTTTTCTGTCTATGTCGATTATGAATTTACTGCTCAATTAGAGGATGCTTTGGATGCTGTTTCAAGAGGCGAGAGAGACTGGATATCATTACTTGATGAATTTTGGGGGCCTTTTGAGGAAACAGTAAAGACTAAAGAAACCGTCTCTCGCAAGGAAGTGCAACAAGAAAGGTCTTTGGGTCTACATCCGACGAGCGGTAAACCAGTTTTTGTCAGAATGGGTCGTTACGGTCCTTACGTAATTATTGGAAGCGTCGAGGATGAGGAAAAACCAAGCTTTCATGGTCTACCTTCCGGGACAAAGATAGAAAAAGTAACTTTAGAGCAAGCTTTAGAAACGACAAAACTGCCTCGAATCTTGGGGGTAGAACAGGGGTTGGAGTATTCTGTGAACCGAGGGCGATTTGGCCCTTATGTAATGTACATAGAAAAGTTAGAGGAATCAGATACACAGAAAAAACAGAAAAAACCAAAGGTTAAAGGAAAATATGTTTCTCTTCCTGAA
>MDTG01289539.1_pt1 | contig 15362 bp, 15 predicted proteins | sample 811421 | NCBI WGS metagenome assembly MDTG01 (sample SAMN05326645, study PRJNA326480) | marine metagenome | isolation source: seawater | place: Pacific Ocean: South East | collected 2011
GCAGAGCTTTGTCGACCGGTTCCGCGCCAAGGCCTCCAAGGCCCGGCAGGCGCAGTCCCGCATCAAGATGCTGGAGAAGATGCAGGACATCTCCATCCCCGTCGCCGACCGCACGACGCCGTTCCACTTCCCGCCGCCCGCCGACAAGCTGGCGCCGCCCATGCTGGAGCTGAAGGATGCCGATCTCGGCTATGGCGAAGACGCGCGCATTCTTTCCAAGGTGAACCTTCGTCTGGACCCGGACGACCGGATCGCCATTGTCGGCGCCAACGGCCAGGGCAAGACAACGCTGGTGAAATCCATCGCCGAACGCCTGCCGCTGATGGCGGGCAAGCGCGTGACGCCGAAAGCCGTGCGCATCGGCTATTTCTCGCAGGACCAGCTGGACGAACTGTCCGAAGGCGACAGCGTGCTGGACCATGTCCGCCGCCTCCTGCCGCCGGACACGCCGCCCGCAAAAGTCCGCGCCGCCGCGGCGGCCATGGGCTTCTCCGCAGAGAAGGTGGAAACCAAGGTCGAGAAATTGTCCGGCGGCGAGAAAGTGCGCCTCCTGCTGGGCCTCATGTCCCACAGCGCGCCGCACATCCTGATCCTCGACGAACCGACCTCCCACCTCGACATCGACAGCCGCGAGGCGCTGATCTATGCGCTGAACGATTTTCCCGGCGCCGTCCTGCTGATCACCCACGACGTCTACCTCGCCGAGGCGACGGCGGATCGGCTGTGGCTGGTGAAGGACGGCCGCGCGACGACCTATGACGGCGACCTCGAAGACTATCGCGCCCTCGTCATGAAAGCCGACCGCGCCGAGGCGAAAGAGACAAAGCCGAAGCAGGCTGCCGCGCCGAAGCCCGCCACCTCACCGGAAGACAAGAAACGCCTCTCGGCTCTGAAAAAGAAAGCCCGAGAAGCCGAGGAACGGATGGAAAAGGCCAACGCCGCCATCGCAAGGATCGACGCAAAGCTGGCCGAAGGCACCCCGCCGGCTGACGAGCTTGCCAAACTCCTCAAAGACCGCGCCGCCCACGCCGAAACCGCTGAAGAAGCTGAACACGCCTGGCTCGAAGCCGCCGAAGCACTGGAAGCCAACGCCTAGGCCCTGTCACAAAACCGGCCGCTGTCTCGTCATGTCCCTGAAACAGGAGACATGACATGTGGAGACCGATCCTTTTCCTCATTGCCGCGGCGCATTTCGCCAATGCGCTGATGATGTGGTTTGCGCCGCACACCTGGTACGAGACCGTGCCCGGCGTCGCCATGATGGGGCCGTTCAACCTGCACTTCGTGCGGGACATTGCCCTGGCCTTCGGGATGAGCGCCGGGGCCCTTTCCTATGGCGCGCTGGCACATGACCGGACCGCTGCCATCTGCGGCGCGGCGTGGCCGGCCCTGCATGCCCTCTTCCACATCTGGATCTGGTTCGCCCGCGGTCTGCCGTTCGATCAGATCGCCTTAGTCAACCTTGCCGGCATCCAGATCCCGGCCTGGCTCGCCTTCACGGCTGCCCTCAGTCTTACCCGCAAGGAGATCAGAACATGATCCGCAAATTCCTCCACAGCAAAGCCCGCAAGATGGGCCGGCACTACAATTACGATGTCACCTATATGCATGGCCTGATCGACATCAGCCCGGGAGCCGCCATCGGCCTCGCCCGGCTGCCGAACTTCTACAAGTATCGGGGCCCCGCCGCCGGACAGGCCGCCTGGACCGGCGCCCTGCTCGCCTCCACCCTGGAAGGCGATTGCGGCCCGTGCGCCCAGCTGGTCGTGGACATGGCGCTTGAAGGCGGCGCCGATCCGGCCTGCCTTCAGGCCTGCGCCGAAGGCCGTCCGCAGGAGGCCGGCGCAATCGGGCTCGGCTTCCGCTTTGCCATGATGGCCATCACGGGCGACCCGCGCGCCGATGACCTGCGCCGCGAAATCGAGAGCGAGTTCGGGAAGAAGGCCGCCGTCTCCTGCGCTTTCGCCGCTGCGTCCGGACGGATCTATCCCGTTCTCAAGCGTGGCCTCGGCCATGGGCAAGCCTGCCAGAGGCTGGACTTTGGCGGCAAGGTCGTGAAGCTCGCCGCATGACCGCCGATACCGCCCTGTTCGAAGCCGAGCGCCCGGCCCTGACGGCCCTCTGCTACCGCATGCTGGGCGAGCGGGCGGGCGCGGAAGACGCGGTGCAGGACACCTGGCTGCGCTGGGAACGGGCAGATCATGCGGCCATCGAGAACCCCAGCGCATGGCTGCGCCGCACCGCCACGCGGATCGCCATCGATGCGCTGCGCTCTGCCCGCGTGCGGCGGGAGACCTATCCCGGCCCGTGGCTGCCGGAGCCGCTGGTGGAGAGCGACAGCCTCGGCGTCGAGGAACGCTTCGCCCTTGCGCAGGAATGCGAGCTGGATCTGCTCTGGGCGATGGAGCGCCTGTCGCCGACCGAACGCGCCGCCTTCATCCTGCGCGAAGCCTTCGACGCCGGCTATGACGAAATCGCCGGTATCACCGGCAAGTCCGAAGCGGCCTGCCGCCAGCTCGTCAGCCGGGCCCACAAGCGCCTGCAGGAAAGCGGCCCGCGCTTTGACGCTTCACCCGAAGACGTGGCGGACCTGCTGGAGCGTTTCATGGCCGCGGCCGGCGCGCTCGACCATGACGCCGCGCTCAACCTGTTTGCACCGGATGCCGTGGCCTATACCGATGGCGGCAAGAAGGTCCGCGCAGCGCTCCGCCCACTGATCGGGCCTCAGGACATCACCCAGGTGCTGATGGCGGTCATGTCGAAAGCCATGCAGGAAAAGGCGCAATGGTCGGTGGAGCCGGGCCTTGCCAATGGCGGGCCTGCCATTGTGCGTTGGCTGGATGGACGCGTGGACCTGATCCTGACGCTCGCCCCTTCCGCGGATGGCCGCATCGCCTGGCTCTACGCCATGCGCAATCCGGACAAACTGCCCGGCTAGCCGGACAAGACCCGGTCGCAGAATGCCTGGTGCGATGCGCGGATTTCCTCCAGCGCATGGTGGATGATCTGCCGGTCCGGATCGAACATCAGCTCCAGCGTCATGCCGCGCAGTGACAGGATCAGCATGCGCGCATGCACCACCAGCGCCTCCGGATCGTTCACCCCGGCTTCCTCCCCGCGCCTGCGCGTTTCGGTGTCGAGTTCGATCTCGATGTCCTTCGTCACGCGGCCCAGCATGGCGGCAAGGTCTGTGTCCCAGCGCGCGGCCAGCAGGACTTCCGTCACCGCGACAGACCGAGGCAGGCTCTGTGTTTCCCAATAGACATCGCACAACCGGCGCAGCCGCTCGACCGGGTCGGCAATGCGCTCGAACCGGGCCCGCGTGTCGGCCATCATGGCCCGCATGGCCGCCTCGATCGTGGCGGTCATCAGGTCCAGGCGTGTCGGAAACTGGTTCAGCACCGAGCCGCGGCTGATGCCGGCCTTCGCCATAACGGCCTCGATGGAGGTGCCGGCATAGCCGCGTTCATTGAGGCAATCGATGCAGGCGTCGATCAGCTGCCGGCGGGTTTCCTCTCCGCGGCGGGTACGTTTGCGCCCTGAACGCTCCTTGATTTCGGTCATCCCGCCCGCCGCTTCCTGCCCTGAGGGCGCCGATAATGGCCAGCGGCCCGCCCGCGTCAACCGCGCAGCACCCTCATTAGTCAGCATTGACTATTTAAATTTTGCCGGTACCCTTCTTTCAGGTGGAAGACTCGGCAACAGACCGGGCGCCCGCCGGAACGGCCTCAAAAGGGGCCATGGGAGGAAGAGACATGAGCGACGCAGACGTCACCGAAAAACCGGCCACCGCCGCCGGGTACCAGATTTTCCGCACATCCGAAGCGCCCTCGCTGGACGAGACCGCACATATGGAAGTTGCGGACATGACACCGGACCTTGAGGCCGGCATTGGCGCCGCGCTTGAAGCCGGTTTCGCCGAAGGCAATGTGGTCAAGACGCTGTTCTCCCAGCCGGGCTTCAGCCTCACCTATGCCTGGTTCAAGAGCGGCTTTCCGCTCCCTCTTCATACGCACAATTCCGATTGTCTTTATTATATCGTCGCAGGCAGCCTCCAACTGGGTACCGATACGCTGGGCCCAGGCGACGGTTTCTTCCTGGGTGCGGGCAAGGCCTACCGCTACACGCCCGGCCCCGACGGCGTGGAAGTGCTTGAATTCCGCACCCAGGAAGACTTCGACATCAAGTTTCTCGCGAAGACGCTGCCGGCCTGGCAGAAAATTTCGGGGGTTATCTCCGAGCGCCGCTCCGCATGGGCAGATGAGTCTCCTCCCAGCTCAGTCCTGTCCTGACGGAGCGGCAAACGGATGACAAAACGATTTCAAGACAAGGTCGCCGTCATCACGGGTGCAGCCTCTGGCATCGGTGCGGCAACGGCCCGCCTCATGGCAGGTGAAGGCGCAAAGGTCGTGCTCGCAGACATTTCCGGAGACGCGGCAAATGCCCTTGCCTCGGCGCTCGGTCCGGATGCCATGGCGGTGACCTGCGATGTGTCGAAAGAGGCCGACGTGGCCGCCCTCATCAAGGCCGCGGCAGACGCACACGGACGGATCGACATCCTGTTCAACAATGCCGGCATCGGCAGTTTCGGCAACACGGTGGAACTGCCGCCGGACCAGTGGGAACAGGTGATCGCGGTCGACCTGCACAGCGTCTATTATGCCTGCCACCATGCCATTCCGCACATGCCGCGCGGCAGCGCCATCGTGAACACAGCTTCGATTTCAGGCCTGGGTGGGGACTATCGCTTCGCGGCCTACAATGCCGCCAAGGGCGCCGTGATCAATTACACAAAGGCGCTGGCGATTGACCATGCCCGCGACGGTATCCGGGTGAACGCCCTCTGCCCCGGCCTTGTCGAGACGCCGATCACCGCCGGGATGAACCAGATGCCTGGCCTGCCGGAAGAATGGCACAAGCGCATCCCGATGGGCCGCGGCGCCCAGCCGGAGGAGATGGCGAATGTGGTCGCCTTCCTTGCCTCGGATGCTGCTTCCTACATGACTGGCTCCATCGTGGTCGCCGATGGCGGCACCACGGCGCATACCGGCCAGCCGGAAGTCGCCCTCTTCGCCGGCCTGCCGGAGGCCTAAATGCGCGCACTGACCCTTCAGGGCAAAACCTTCCGTATCACAGACCTGCCCGACCCGTCCCCCGCCGCCGGACAGCTTCTGGTCCAGCCCCTGTTCAACGGCATCTGCGGCAGTGACCTCAGCCTGCGCAAGCAGATGGCGGAGCTGGCAGATGTCACCCCGCCCGAGGCGCAACACCAGCTGCCCATGATCGTGCCCGGCCATGAATTCTCGGCCAGGATCGTCGGCATCGCTCCGGGCACGGAGACTGCGCTAAAGGTGGGCGACCGGGTGACCGGCCTGCCCTTCACGCACAGCCATGACGGCCCGGCCTGTATCGGCCTCTCGCCCTTCCACAGCGGCGGCCTCGCCACCCTGTCCTGCATCGATGCCGAACGCACTTTCCGGGTGCCGGAGGGCATTCCGGACGATCTTGCCGCGCTGACCGAGCCGCTTTCGGTCGGCCTGCATGCGGTGAACCTCGCGAGCCGCAACGACGGTCCGAACATGGTGATCGGCTGCGGGCCGGTCGGCCTCGCCGTCATTCTCGCGCTGAAAATCGCCGGGCGCGGGCCAATCCTCGCCGCAGACTTTTCCGCCGAACGCCGCGCCGTCGCTGCCAGTCTCGGCGCAGATATCGTGCTCGATCCGGCAACCGACAGCCCCTATGAGCGCTGGGGCGATCTCGGCCACGAACCGGCGGTCATGTCCCCCCTGCTGGAGCGGGATTTCCGCGGCCAGCCGCCGGGCCTCAACATTTTCGAATGTACCGGCGCGCCGGGCGTTCTCGGACAGATCGTGAAATCGGCGCCGGCCCATGCGCATGTCGTCATTGTCGGCGTCTGCCCGCATGAAGAGACGATCACCCCGCTGGACGGCATCACGCGGGAACTGACTCTGGAGTTCAGCTTCGCCTACCGGCCGGAAGAATTCGCCACCGCGCTGCCCCTGATCGAAGCCCACGCAGACCAGGCCGCGCGCCTCATCACCAGCCGCCAGCCGCTGGCCAGCACCGAAGCCGCCTTCGACGCGCTCGCCAGAGATCCTCATGAAATCAAGATCCTGATCGATCCGCACGCCTGACGCCCGGGCCTGTCACCGAAACTTCACCCAAAAAGCGAACTTCCCACGACGGATTCCCGGCGCTGTCGCGTTTCAGAAGCAGGACGCAACGGCGCGTCCGGCGTTTTGCCTGCCGCATTTTCCCAAATCGACCCGGCGGCAGGCAAACCGCCATTCCTGGACTGCACATCCACGGCGTGGCGCGTTTCCCGTTCGCCTATTCCCCGGTCGGCGCGCTGAGATCGACGCCGTATTCAGCCATGCCGCCGAAAACATTGGCCATCGTCCGGTCTGCATCCTGCTCGGCCGCGCCCTGGCGCAGGCCGTCCAGCGCTGCCCGGTCCAGCCACTCGCCGCGATAGACCAGCCCCGCAGGCTCTGCCGCGCAGGCAATGTCCGCCAGCGGATCGCAGGACAGCAGGACGAGGTCCGCCGCGCATCCTGCCTCCACGCAGCCATCCTGCCCGGCTGTACCCAGCACGACAGACGGTGTGTAAGTCGCCGATCGCAGCACGTCATAGGGTGACAGGCCCGCGCCGGTCAGCAGGGCCAGTTCCTCACCCAGCGACTTGCCGGGAATGTTCGTGAAGATGCCCGCATCCGTACCTGCCAGCAGCGTGACACCCTCTTCCTGGAAGATCTTTGCGACACGGGCATAGAAGACCGCATCTTCCGCGACAGGCGCCGGATCCTGCCCGGCCCAGAATTGAAAGTTTCCGGCTTCGGTCTGCTGCTCCACCACATTCAGGAGTTCCGTCCCCGGACGGGTTGCCGCTGCGCCTTCCGTCTCGGCGACCAGAAGCAGGTTCCGGTGCGCCAGCAGGGTCGTCGTCACCGGCACGCCTTCGGCGGCGATCTTCCGGGCAAGCGCACGCGCCGCCGCTTCATCATGGCGGTTGCGCAGGCCGTGCCAGACGACGGTTTCGATATGCTCGATCGTCTCGAAATGATCAGCCAGCACTTCCTCGAAAGAAATGTCGAACGGTTTGTCCTCCGGCATGCCCTCTTCGCGCACACCTTCCGGCGTGTGGCCGGCGACCGGCATGTCCCGCGCGGCGGCTTCCTCGATGATCGCCTCATAGGCCGGGCGGGTGAGGTTGGAATAGACCTTGATCCGGTCAAACCCCGCCTCGGCCTGCCACGCGACAGCGGCGCGCGCTTCGTCCGCGGTTTCGACCATCTGGTGGTTGATTTGCGCGTTCGGGCCGGGGCTGTTGAGGATTGGCCCGGTCGTGATGAGGTGCGGCCCCATCACCTCGCCCGCCTCGATCCGCTTCACAAGCGGCAGGTGAAAGGAGAGACCGGACATGTTGCGCACCCGCGTCACGCCCCAGGACAGGTAAGCGCCCAGCTCCGCCTCGTCCCAGATATGCACGTGCATGTCGGTCAGGCCCGGCACCATCGTGCGCCCGGCGCCGTCCACAATTTCCGGCGCGGAGAGGCCCTCGCCGGTGTCCCGCACGGCGAGGATTTTCCCATCCTTCACCAGCACGAAAGCGTGCTCACGGATCGCAGGCGTCTCGCCTTCAAAGCCGATCGTACGCACATCACGGATCAGCAGGTCCCCGCTGAGCGGTTCGGGCGCCGGATCGGTTGCGCAAGCAACCAGTGATGCAAGCGTGGCAACGGCCAGTGCCGCGCTGGTCATTTTAAGTGTGTGTTTCGTCATGTGAACTGCGTTACGCCAGCCTAATCAAAGAAGCAAAGCTCTTTCCCATTTCCCTGATCATAGCAGCGCGGTTCATAGGATGGCGGACGGTAGGCTGGCGGTTTGCGTTTGGTCAGCTCCACCTGCCGCGCATAAGCATCGGAGGCCTTTTGTTCCTGTGCGCGCTGGGCGTCAAAGGTATTTTGCGCCCACGGCATGACCAGGTTGCATTCCGAACTATTGTTCCCGAAACGGCTGCAGATGTCATAAGCATCGCTTGAGCGCGGCAGGCCCTTCCAGCGCCGCCAATAGGTGCTGAGATACGTTCCGCCCAGCGTACGTGCGGCGGTGTAGAAGTCGCCGCCATAGGGCACATCGGTGCCGCTCATGGCCAGGATCGCATCGGCGCTGGCCTTCAGTGTCGCGCGGGATTCCGCCTCATACCGGGCCTGCAGCACGTCCCATGGCGTCTCCAGGTATTCGCGATAGGCCTTGTTGCTTTCCCACCATTCGCGAGCTGTCGCCAGGATCAGAGGACGCTCCATGGCCATGGGATTGTCCGGGTGCGTCGCTTTCCGGTCCCGAGCCTCATAGGCCGCCCACAGTTCCTCGGGGCCGATGTCCATGCCGACATCATACCAGTCCGTCACGCCCGCAGAGCGGTTCATCGGATCCTTGAAATAGCGCGCCGCGATCCGCAGCGGCGGCTCCGGCACATCGCGGCGGTCCGCGCCTGCGAACAGGCCGTAATACTCGTCCTCGTCCATTGTGCCGATCCAGATATCGGCGAAAGGCGGATAGTTCTTGCGGCCGAGAATATAGTCCATGACGCTTTCCGGCAGCAGCTCTTGAGGCTTGCCGCGCATCAGGTCGCCGTCTACCGCGCCGCCGATCAGGCGATACCAGCGCCCATCCGCTGCCTCGTACACGACCAGCCAGCCGCGCACCCCGTCAATCTCGGGCAGGTACAGCGGCACCATGCCGATTATGTTGGGATGGCCGAACGGCGTCACTTCGCCATCCTCATGACGCATCGGCAGGTAGATGCTCTCACCTGACAATATCCCGTGCCCGGACGTCATCGCCGCCACCTTCTGCACGGGCACCTGCTTGTAGTCGCTACGATTGTTGCGGCTCCAGTCGTCGGTCAGCGCATGGCCCACTGGCAGCGTCTCGAAATACGGACCGACCTCTTCCATCTCCAGCGTCAGCGAATTGACCACCACGGACAGGCCCGTGCCGTCCTCGCCTTTCACCGGAAACGCAATCTTGCCATTACCATAGTAGTAGAAATCGTAATCCCCGCTGCCCTCGTTCTCGACGCCGGTGATGCGGTGCACCTCTTTCCCCATATTATCCATCACGACCAGCGTCTTGCCTCGTGCATCCGTCGCCGTCTTGTCATGGAACATCAGCGTGAAGGGGGTTTCAGGCGCGCGGCCATAAATGAAGTAGAATTCGTAGTGCTTGAACGGCAGCCTGAAAAGGCGCGGCTTCTCCGGGTCGAGGTTCACAAAATAATATCGGTAGTCCAGCGCCATCACGAGGGCCACCTTGTCACTGATGGGCAGTACCTGGATGTATTCCGCCGGCAACAGGATCGTGCCGTCTTCGGCCGCCAGGCCCTGCAGCACGACCTGTTTGGAGATCCAGCTATAGCTGTTGCCCTTGCTCTGGCCGCCATAATCCTGCGCGTACCTTGTGAAGTCCTCACGCGGAAGATTGTACCTGTCCAGGATCACGCCCATCTGCTCGCCGTCCAATTGCGAGACCGACCACAGCCGCACCGGCATGGTGCCCGTACCGGTACGCACATAGCGGATGTCTTTCGAAAGGCAGTTGAAGCCCTCCGGCGCGTCCTCAACACATTTGCCCCGGCTGATATCAGCCAGAAGGCTGCCCGCGTCGCTATAAGACTTCCAGGCATGCGCATTCAGAGAAAGACAAAAGGCCGTTACGGCGAGCACAAACAAGCGTAGCAAAGCAAACTCTCCCACCCGGACACCGAGCGGGCAAGTATTCGCCCTCGACTCAAGCAATCTGTCCTTCGCGAATCTTATCGTCTGGATTTCGCGATGACCAGTACTACTCCCGCTCCAGCGCGCGCCAGCCGATGTCGCGGCGGCAAAAGCCTTCCGGCCAGTCGATCGCATCGACGCCGGCATAGGCCCGGTCGATCGCCTCGCGCAGGGTCGCGCCGCTGGCGGTGACGTTCAGCACGCGCCCGCCATTCGCGGTCAGCATGCCGAGATCGTTGCGGTCGGTCCCGGCATGGAAGACGTGAACGCCCGGCAAATCATTTGCCTTGCCGACATGCTTGATCACGCTGCCCTTCTCGACCGATCCGGGATAGCCGGTCATCGCCATCACGACCGTTGCCGTCGGCTCGAACTGATCCAGTTCCAGCAGCGCTTCGAAGGCCGCTTCATTGCCCTTCAGGCCGCCGGTCGCGGAGGCGAGCAGCGCCGGGACGATGTCGCCCTTCAGGCCCTTCATCAGCACCTGGCATTCCGGGTCGCCGAAGCGGGCGTTGAACTCGACCACTTTCGGGCCGTCTTCGGTCACCATGATGCCGATGTAGAGCACGCCCTGATACGGCATGCCGTCCTTCGCCATGCCGCGCAGCATCGGCTCGGCGATCTCGGCCTTCACGCGGGCCATGATCTCGTCGGTGACGACCGGCGCCGGGGCGTAGGCGCCCATGCCGCCGGTGTTCGGCCCGGTATCGCCATCGCCGACACGCTTATGGTCCTGCGCGGCGGGCAGGTAGATCGCGCCTTCGCCATCTGTGATCACGAAGACGCTGGCTTCCTCGCCATGCATGAACTCCTCGATCACCAGCGTGGCGGAGGCGTCGCCGAACTGGCCGCCCAGCATCTCGTCCACGGCGGCGTCTGCGTCGTCCAGCGTTTCGGCGATCACGACGCCCTTGCCACCGGCCAGCCCGTCGGCCTTCAGCACGTAAGGTGCCTGCATTTTGCGCAAAAAGGCTTTTGCCAGCCCAGCTTCCGTGAATTCGCCAAAAGCGGCGGTCGGCACGCCATAGGCTGTCATCCGGCCCTTGGAAAAAGATTTTGAGGCTTCGAGCTGCGCCGCGTCCCGGCCCGGCCCGAAGACATCGAAGCCGCGAGCCCTCAGCAAATCAGCCAGACCGGCCGCCAGCGGCGCTTCCGGCCCAATCACAATCAGGTCCGGTTCAATCTGAAGTGTAAGCTTTTCAAGGTTCTCGATGTCCGCCGCGCCGACATCGAAGCACGGGCCAACTTCGTCCATGCCGGGATTTCCCGGCGTCGAATGCACCACGTCGACCAGCGGCGACTGGGCCATTTTCCAGGCCAGCGCATGCTCGCGGCCGCCCGATCCGATGAGGAGAATATTCATGCGGCGCTTGATGCGCGGCTCCGGGTCTGAGATCAAGCCTTATGGACCAGAATACGTCTGCGGTCGGGGGCACTTCCAAAAAAGGTGTCCGAGCATGAGCGATACCATGGCTCTGGAAACGCCTCTTGGCCGATTGGTTATCTTTGAGGTGCCACAGGATGAAACCTCACCATCTGTCACGAACCGCAACTTGAAACTGCTGGACTCGAACGGAAAGGAAATCTGGACCGTTGAGCCGCGTGACAAGGCATCAGATGACCCATTTGTTGGTCTCACATCGATAGGTGATGCCTACTATGCCTTCACCTGGGCAGGCATCCGTTGCGAGATTTCTCTGCAAGATGGCAGCATTCTAAACAAGAAATGGGTCAAATAGCGATCTCGCGCTTGATGCGCGGCGCTTCGTCTGAGAACAATCACTTATGAGCGGACTAAAAAACATGAGCGGACTGTGGAGCGGCGAGTACCGCTACGACCATGACGGCACCTGTGTCGCCTTCACGGCCATGCTCACCGAAATCGACGGCACGCTGTGCGGCACGACGCTGGAACCGGTGACCTTCGGCCCGCAGCTGGGCTATGAGCCGGAATATGACGCGACCATCCGGGGCGACCGGTGCGGCCAGCATGTCCTCCTGTCGAAGCGCTATGTGCCCGAGACCGGCATCATCCAGCCGGACCTGATCTATTGCGGCGCGGTCGATGCCTCGTTCAGCCTGTTCACCGGCCGCTGGTCTTTCTCCGACGATGCGCGCATCACCGGCACCTTCTCGCTCAGCCGCGTGACGACACGGACCGGCGCCTCGCTGGCCGTCCAGCTGGCCGCCGGCGCCTAGGCCGCTTTCCAGCGCCGGCGTTGCTGGCGCCGCACGACCGGGTCCCGCCGGATTCTCACCCCTGCGGTGTAGCGTATCAGCGCTTCCAGCCGCCGCCAGAAGCGGACGCGTTCCAGCACCGGGTTCATCCAGTCTGTCAGCGTGCAGAAATTCACATTCTTCAGGTGCCGGTGATGGGCGGCATGATGCAGCGGAGACTGGATCAGGCCGATCTGCTGCAGCGCCCGCACCGGGCGCGGCAGGCTGCGCGCTTTGGCATGCGCGGCGGCGTGGATCTCGTTCGACAGGAAGATGCCCGCCGACAGGGGCAGCGCAAAGGCTAGCGGCGCCCCGGCCACCAGCAGGGCCGTCAGCACGACCAGCGCCAGGCCGATCATCCGCGCGCTGCGGGCCAGCACAGGCTTTTCCAGAAAGCCCATCGGCTTGCGGTGATGGCGGATCGTGTCGCGCACAATGCCGCCGACCAGCGGCCAGCGCGGCGAGCCATACCGGTCCTGCGCCCAGTGGATCACACCGCTGCCGAAATCCGCCAGCAGCCATCCGGCCAGCGCCTGCCCGGCGATCACGGCGCCAGTGCCCAGCGCCCCGATCACGGCAATCGCCCCCGGCCGGACTGCCGCCAGCGTCCCGTCCACGGCCTGCATGATTGCGGGCACCACACCGCTGGGCGCCAGGATTTCGAAAGCCATAAGGTCCTCCACCACCTATTAGTTAGTAATCGCTCACTTATAATGTGGTGCCGGAAGGGTCAAGCCGTTTTCAATCCCGGAAGGAATTTCCCCGCCATCCCGGCCGCCTGCCTGGTGGAGAGACGCGCGCCTCTCCGCCCTCTTTTCCCTTTGGTTTCAACAGGATGCGCGGCACTTATCCGACCGGGGCGCCGGCGCCCCCATTCTGTGCGGCATGAGCTTTCCTGTCCCGCACCGTACCCAGCCCCTGATCCGCCATTGGTGGGACACCGTGCAGAACGCGGTGGCCGGCCTGCTGGCCCGCTATGCTCCGGCCGAAGACGCGGGCGACGACGCCGGGCCGCTCCGCCTGCCGCGCGCCGAAGCCTCAGCCATGCGCACCGCGATCGGTATTTTTGAGGCGCTGGTGCGCCGCATGCTGGTCGTGATGTGCGCCGAATATGGCCCGATGGCGCCGCTGGCAGAGGGCACGAAACTCCTGTTCCGGATCGATGAATGCCCGCCCGTGCCCGTCATCCGGCGCCTGCCAGCGGCCGATCCCGATTTTGCCTTCAGGGCCCTGCCAGCCGGTGTGCCGCCTGCCGACCGGCCTGCGGACGGCCTCGTCTCCGCCGCGCCGCTTCTGAAGCGTCTCGCCGCGCTCGCCGATGTGTTCGAACATGGCGACCTCTACCTCCTCGCCATGAGCGCGCGGCTTCGCGCGCCGCTGAAGCCGCTGCTGGCGCCCCAGCCCAAAGCCTTCACCGATCCGGCCCTCAGGCCGGAACAGGCCGGCAATATGCAGCACCTGCATGACGTCGCGTTGCAGGCGCAGACCTGCGACACGTCCTGATCAGCCGTCAAATCCCAGTCTGTCCTGCTCCCTCACGCCTGTGACGGGAGGCGCACCTGCTGCGTGAAGCGTCTTTCTCAGTACAAGGACATCCTGGAATTCCTGCCCCGGCTTCGGTCCGCCGCCGCTCCAGTGGCCGTATTTCATCGGCGGCGCCAGTTCCAGCCCGGCCTTCGCCACCCAATCCATGAAGACATTCTGGTCAAAGGCGATCATCGCTTCCGGCACCTTCAGGTCGCCGACATGGGCGACCTCGCCGAAGGGGTGGAATTTCACGAAGGCGGCGCCGCTCTCCGCCGGGCCGCGGCGCTCCGGCGTCATCAGGAAGGCGGTGACATAGGCCCGGCCGCCGGGCCGCAGGCTGCGCCCGATCTCGGCGAGATAGTTTTCGGCGTCGGCCGGCAGGAGGTGGGTGAAGACGGACGTGGCGAAGGCGACATCCACGCTGCCGTCGCTGACCGGGAAGCGGTAGCTCTCTGCCCGCGCTTCGGTCTGCTGGCGGTATTCGGTGTTGAATACATCCGCCCGCACGATGCGGAACGGCGCAGCCGCCGGCGGCAGGTAGCGGATCATCCAGGCAAGTCCGGAGGCGGCCACGTCAAATCCGGTATAGCAGCCCCTGGCCGTCAGGTAGTCCGCCAGGGCAAACGCAACGCGGCCCGTGCCGCAGCCGATGTCCAGCACATGATCGTCCGGCGTCAGGCCCGCTTCGTTGACCAGGCTCTTCAGGATCGCCCGGCCCATGGTATAGAACTCGCCGCCGCCCACATCGTGCAGGCTGGACCAGGGCACCGGCCGCGCACCGGGCTTCAGGCGGGCCGGAATGCTGGTCAAGTCCCGCCCCAGGCACAGGAGACGCCGCCGCACCGGGCGCGGCAGCACGCCCGCCGCCACGCGATACCACGGCCTGGAAGTCGGTTGGGTCATGTAAAAGAGTCCGGCTGGCGTGAATGAAATAGGCCGCCAAGCTGGTTAGGGAATCGGCCCCAGAGGTCAAGCCTTGCAGCCGCCCCTTGTTCCGGCTCTTGCCCCGGCGGGCGACCGCGTTCAGAAAAGGGGCATGTCAGAGACCCCCACCTCAAACGATCCCGCCGTCAGCGTTTCCGAACTCGCCGCCAGCCTGAAGCGGACGATCGAGACCAATTACGACCATGTCGTCGTACGCGGCGAACTGGGCCGGGTCACCATCGCCCGCTCCGGCCACATGTATGCCGACATCAAGGACGACAAGGCCGTGCTCAACACGGTGATGTGGAAAGGCCAGGTCGACCGGCTGCCCTTCCGTCCGGAAGAAGGCCTGGAAGTGATCGCCACCGGCAAGCTGTCGATCTATGCAGGCCGGTCCAACTATCAGATGATCGCCTCGTCCATGCGGCCCGCCGGCGCCGGGGCGCTGATGGCCCTGCTGGAGGAGCGGAAGAAAAAGCTCGCCGCCGAGGGCCTCTTCGCGGCGGAGCACAAGAAGACGCTGCCCTTCCTGCCGCGCACCATCGGCGTGGTGACCAGCCCGACCGGCGCCGTCATCCGCGATATCCTGCACCGCATCCGTGACCGTTTCCCGGTCCGCGTGATCGTCTGGCCGGCCCTCGTGCAAGGCGACAGCGCCGCGGCTCAGATCACCGCCGGCATCAAGGGCTTCAACGCCATGACCGGCGCCGACCGCCCGGATGTACTGATCGTCGCCCGCGGCGGCGGCTCGATCGAGGACCTCTGGCCGTTCAACGAGGAAAATGTCGTCCGCGCGGCCTTCAACAGTGAGATCCCGCTGATCTCCGCCGTGGGCCACGAGACCGACACGACGCTGATCGACTATGTCTCCGCCGCCCGCGCACCGACGCCGAC
>MDTG01313376.1_pt1 | contig 15362 bp, 12 predicted proteins | sample 811421 | NCBI WGS metagenome assembly MDTG01 (sample SAMN05326645, study PRJNA326480) | marine metagenome | isolation source: seawater | place: Pacific Ocean: South East | collected 2011
CGCGGAGCGCGCCGAAGAGCGCCTGCGCGCGGCTGGCGCGGACCCCCGCCAGCTGGCCGAGCGCTGCGCGCGCGTGCAGGCCTACCTGGCCGCGGCGAGCGACCTGGCCCCCCTGGCCGGCGGCTCTCGCGCAGCCAGCGCGGCGGAGCACCTGCGCTTGATCCACGCCCGCGCCCGCGGAATCGACCTGGCCCTGCTCGAGGCCCGCGCCCCGCTCTTCGCGCGGACCCCGCCCGAGCTGCGCGCCGAGAGCCCCGAGGGGGTCCGCCCGCTCGTCCTCGCGGGCAAGCCGGGCCTGCTGCGCACCCAGCCTCTGCCCGAGGGCGCCCTGGCCCAGTGGTGGTGCCCGACCCGGAGCGAGGCCGAGGCCGAGCGCCTGGCGAGCGAGCTGGCCGCGCTGCCGCCCTCCGAGCAGCACGCGCGCTTCGTGACCCTGGCCCGCCTGGCGGGGGCGCGCGCGCAGGGCCTCTTGGGCCGCTTCCAGCGCGAGACGGGCACCCTGCCCACCGACCCGCGTGAGCGAGCCCTCGAGGCGCTGCTGGCGGTTCCGGCCCTGCGCAGCTCATAAGATCGAGGCGTGCAGCTCCCAGCCACGATCGGCCCCTATCCCGTGGCGCGGCTCCTCGGCCGCGGCGGCATGGGGAGCGTGTTCCTCGCGCGCCACCCGCGGCTCGGGATCGACGTGGCGGTCAAGGTGCTCGACGAGCGTGACCCGGACCTGCTGACCCGCTTCCGCCGGGAGGCGGAGGCCATGGGCCAGATCAACCACCCCAACGTGCTCGACATCTTCGACTTCGGGGCGGACGCTCAGACCGGCGCGCCCTTCATGGCTATGGAGTTCTGCGCGGGCCCTGACCTCGAGCGCTGGCTCGAGCAGTGCGGCCCCTGTGAGCCCGAGGAGGCGGTCGAGCTCGCCCTGGGTGTCGCGCGCGGCATAGCGGCGGCGCACGCCGCGGGGGTGATCCACCGAGACCTCAAGCCCGCCAACGTGCTCCTCGTCAACGGGCTCCCCAAGGTCACCGACTTCGGGCTGGCCCGCAGCCGGCGCCCCCTGGCCGGCGGCTTGACCCGCACCGGCGAGCTGCTGGGGACGCCCGCCTACATGGCGCCCGAGCAGCTCGACGACGCCAAGCGGGCCGACGAGCGCTGCGACGTCTACGCTTTGGGCGCGATCCTGTTCCAGCTCGTCAGCGGGCGCGCCCCCTTCCAAGGCCCGACCGTGTTGGCGCTCGCGAAGCGGGTGCTGGAGGGCGCGCGCGAGCCGCTCCCCAAGGGCCTCCCCCCGGCGCTGGCCGAGGTGATCGACGCGGCCATGGCCCTGGATCCAGGCGACCGCTACGACAGCGCGGAGGTCGTGGTCGGCGTCCTCGAGGACCTCCAAGGGCGCCTCTCAGGCGCCTCTTCCCGAGCGCTCCGCCTCCTGGGTGCCGCTCTGGGCGCCGCCCTGCTCTCACTCTTCCTGCTGCTCGGGGTCGCCTGGGCCCGCCTGAGCGAGCGCCCGAGCCAGGCCGCGAGCACTCCCCCGCCGCCCTCTCCGACGCCACAGCCGACCTCGGCGCCCTCCGCTGCCCCGACCGCCCCTCCGGCGCTGGAGCAAGCCCAGGCCGACCGGCGCCGCTACATGCGCTGGCTGGAGCTGAGCCGACTCGACCCCGACCTGCTGGACCGCGCCGTGCAGCGCCAGGAGCCGGCCGCGATCACCGAGCTGGCGATGCGCGTGTTCTGCGGACGCGAGCGCGCCGCCGATCGCTGGGGGCGCGTCTTCCACCTCCTCACGCAGGCCGCGGAGCTCGGCGACGTGCGGGCCATGGAGGAGCTGGGGCGCAAGGACCTCTACCCACCCCAGCGTCTCGCCAGCTACGACGCGCAGCGCGTCGCCTGGCTCGCTCGCGCCACCGAGGCAGGCAGCCTCCGGGCCGCGACCCTCCGCGCCGACGAGCTCCCGCCCGCCGAGCGCGAAGCCCTGCTGGACCGGGTCGTCGAAGAGGGGGCCTCGCGCGGGAAGGACGACCCGCGGCTCTGGGGCGGAGTCGCCGCGATCCTGCGCTCGCGGGGGGACCACGAGGGCGCGAAGCGCTTCTTGGAGCGCGCCCTCGCGGCCAAGACGCCGCACGTCATGGCGGACTACGGCGTGGCCTACCTCTGCCACGACGAGGCGGGTCCCGAGGACTACGCGCGCGCGATCCCGCTCCTGCGCAAGGCGGCCGAGCACCACCTCCCCAACGCCCTGCGCGGACTCGGGATCGCCTACCTCCGCGGCCTGGGGGTCGAGCAGGAGCGCGGGCTCGCGCGGCGCTACTTCCAGGAGGCAGCGCAATACGGCGATCGCGAAGCCCTGCGCGCGCTCGCCATGACCTACCCCAAGGGCGAGGAGCGGGAGTATCACCTCCGCCGCGGCGCGGAGGGCGGCGACCCGATCGCGGCCGAGCTCTTCGTCTATTGGCGCATGCAGCGAGAGGGCGAGACGACCCAGGCCCTGGTCAAGGAGCTGCTCCCCTTCGCCGCGCTCGCGATGAAGGTCCCCCTCACCAGCCCTGGGCTGGAGCCCCAGAAGCGGGCCCACGTCGCGCTCCAGCTCGGACTGGTCCTCAAGCGAGGGCACGGGACGGAGCGCGACCTGGCGCGATCCGCCCGGCTCTTCGAGCGCGCGCACCGCCTAGGCGACGCTCAGGGATCTCTGGCCTACGGGGAGGCCCTGCTCCACGGACAGGGCGTCCCGCGAGACTATCCGGCCGCCCGCGCCTGCCTGGAGCGCGCCAGCACTACCGTCCCGCGGGGGCACGTGTTCCTCGCGATGCTCGAGGACCGCGAGCGGCGGCCTGGCTGGCGCGAGCGCCTGATCGACTCGCTGCGCGCGGCCGCGCTCGCAGGGGACCAGGTGGGCGTCGGGCACGTCCTGAATCAGCTGCGCTCCGTCGAGCCCGAGCTGCTGATCGCCTACTTCGTGCGGCGTGTGCCCGAGGGAGATCTGGCCGCCAAGACGCTGTACGGGCTCGAGCTGCTCAAGGGTGAGCTGACCGAGCGCGACGCCAAGCGCGGGCTGGAGCTCCTTGAAGAGGCGGTCGCCGCCGGACACGGCGTAGCGCTCTTGATCCTCGGCACGGAGCTCGCGGCCGGGAAGCTCCTCCCCCAGGACCTCGAGCGAGGGAAGGAGCTCCTGCGCCGGGCCGAGCGGGCGGGCCTGAAGCAGGCCCGCGCCGTCCTGCGCCAGCTCGGGGGGAGCAGCGCTCCCCCCGAGTGAGAGTTGCTCCGTCGGTCCGAGGCGCGATCATGCGCCCCCCAAGGAGCGCCCCGTGCCCCGAGCCGTGTTCGTGATCCCCCACCATGCCTACCGCGCCGAAGAGTTGGAGCGACCGCGTGAGGCCTTGGCCGCCGCCGGCGTCGAGGTGCTGGTGGCCAGCTCCTCCCTCGGCCCCGCCAGCGACATGAGCGGAGCGCGCGGCTGCGAGCCCGACCTGCTCTACAGCGCGGTCGACCCCAGCGACCTCGACGCGCTGGTGTTCGTCGGCGGGACCGGCTCCGCTGAGTATTTCGACGACCGCACGGCCCACGGGCTGGCTCAGGCGGCGCTGTCGCAGGGCAAGCTCGTGGCCGCGATCTGCTTCGCGCCCTCGATCCTGGCCAACGCCGGGCTGCTCGAGGGTCGACGCGCGACCTGCGCGCCGGCGCGGCGCGCGCACCTCGCCGCTCACGGCGTCGAGCTGGTCGACGCCGCCGAGGTCCGCGACGGCGCGCTCCTGACCGGGCGCGGGCCTGAGGACAGCGAGGCCTTCGCGCGCGCCCTCCTGGAGGCCTTGGCATGACCCGCTTCGCTCACTCCCTCCTGCTCGCCGGCCTGGCCGCGCTCCTCGCGGCCGCTCCCCTGGCCGCCCAGGAACGAGAGCCTGCTCCGGCCCCCGCGCCCGCGGCGACCCCGCCGCCCTGGCGCCAGATCGACGCCTTCGCGCCCTTCTACGACCCCGCCCAGCCCCCGCCCAACTCCTGGGCCATGCCCTTCGGGCACCTCGACACCCTCGAGGCCCCCTACGTCAACGCGGCCCACCTCGCCGCCTCGGTCCAGCGCTTCGACCGCTACTGCAAGGACGTCGCCGCGCGCGGCTTCAACGTGGTCTTCGTGGGCAACCTGATCCACATCGCCAGCTTCGACGGCGTCGAGGGCGGACCTGTCTACGGCCCCGCCAGCCCCTTCCGGGCGCGCGCGCTGGCCTACCAGCAGGCCTTCCGGCGGGCGATCGCGCGCGCCAAGGCGCACGGGGTCCGGGTCGTGATCGAGACGGACTTCCCCGCCTGGACGCCCGAGCTGCTCGACTGGCTCGGCCCGCGCGGGGTCGAGCTCGACAACGAGCGCCTGTGGCTCGCCTACCAGGCCGCGGTCGACGAGCTGCTCGGCTCGGTCGGCTTCGCGGGCGTCATGGTCCGGATCGGCGAGGGCGGCGGCTCCTACGACGAGGCCACCGGCTACAAGAGCGGCGTCCGGGTCAAGACCGTGGCCGACACGCGGCTCGCCCTCGACCGGCTGCTGACCCTGGTCGAGCGCTTCAACGCCGCGCACCAGGCCGACAAGAAGCTGCTCTTCCGCACCTGGACGATCGGGATCGGCGAGATCGGCGCGCTGCACACCTCCCCCGAGCTCTACGAGCGCGTGTTCGCCGGCTTCGGCCCGCGCAAGGCGCTCTACACCGTGATCAAGCACGTCGCGATGGACTTCTTTCAGCACGTGCCCCTCAACCGCACGATCGGCGTGGGCGAGGTCGACCAGCTCGTCGAGTTCCAGGCGCGGCGCGAGTACGAGGGCTTCGGGCTCTTCCCCAACACGCGCGCCGAGCCCTTCCGCGACGCGATCCAGCGCTTCGCCAAGTCGCCCCGCTTCCAGGGGGTGAGCGTGTGGCCGCTCAACGGCGGTTTCCTCCTCCCCTCGCCGACCTACTACCGCAGCCAAGGGCCCGACCGCTGGATCGACGTCAACGTGTTCGCCTACGGCCAGCTGCTCCTCGACGCGCGGCGTGAGCCGGCCGAGGTCGTCGCCGAGTGGGTCCGCGCCCAGGGCGTCAGCGAGGCGGACGCGCCCCTGGCGACCGAGATCTTGCTGGCCGGCGACGACGTGATGGGCAAGGGCATGTATGTCCGCCCCTACGCGGAGAAGGCGCCCGCGCTCTTCGGGCTCGAGGTGTTCCCGACCATGCTCTGGTTCTATTGGACCCGCCCGGTCGGAGCGCTGGGGGTGCAGGCCCTGATCGCCCGCTACGCCCTGCCCGAGCGCGAGCGCGCGGTGGCCGAGGGCCGCGAGGCGCTGGCCGAGCTCGACGGCCTGATCGCCAAGACGGAGACCCTCGCTGAGTCGAACTTCCGCCGCGACCTGCTCACGGCGCTGCGCTTCCAGCGGAGCAGCTTCGCGTTCCTGGCGGCCTATCGGGAGGTGTTCCTCCATCACCACGCCTGGGCCACCGGCGACGGCGCCGCCGAGGCCTACCGGCGCTGGCAGGAGGGCTTGGCGCCACTCAGCGCCGCCCTCGACGCGCACGAGACCGAGTGGCGCGACGACCACTTCTTCCAACCCTGGGACCTGCGCGAGCTGCGGCGCGAGGTGCGCGACGGGCGCTGGATCCCGCGCCTGCGCCCTTGGGCCGCGGCCCTGGCGCTCCTCGACCTGCTCCTGGTCGCCTTGCTCGTGGCGGGGCTCCGCCCCGAGCCGCCGCCGGCGCTGGCTTGGACTCACGACTGGGCCGGCGCCCTCGTCGCGGCCTGCCTGGTCTCCTTCGCCTGCGCCGCCAGCCTGGCGATCCTCGCCAGCGGCAGCGCCCTGGCCCTGGTCGCCAACCTGGGCGGCTTCGGAGCCCTCGTCGGCTGGCTCGTCGGCGCGGCGGCCCTCGACACCGCCCGCGGCGAAGGACCCCGGCCCCCTGTCTCCGCCCTCAGCGGCGCCCTGCTGCTCCTGGCCCCGAGCCTCACGGTGTGCGCGCTGCTGCTCCTGGGCTACGCGGCCCGCGGCCCGCTGCCGGCCTACGCCCTGCTCGTCGGGGCCCTGACCGGAAGCGGCGCGGCCCGCGCCGTCCTGGTCCTGGGCTGGCTGGCCGCCTTCGCGCTGGCCTGCGGCGGCGTGTGGCTCGCCGTGCGCCGCAGCACCAACGGGCCCACGCCGCGCCAGGCGCGCTGCGCCGTGGCGATCCTGCTGCTCTTCCTGCTGATCAAGGCGACCCTGCTCGCACAGGCCGGCGTGCGCGGGCTGCTCGTCGCCAACGAAGTGCTCCGCCTCGGTCCGACCGTCCTCAACCAGGCCGGAACCCACGTCGAAGACCTCGTCGAGTAGCTCTCCGCAGCTCGCCCTCAGAGCCGTGGCGTGGGACGAGCGAGCGTCAACCTCGTCGACTTCGCGAGTGCCAGATCTGTCAACGCGCAAGCCCTTGCGGGAACGGACGCGGCGGCGCTTACACGATATGGCTTTGACTTCCCTTCACAGGGCCGCCAAGGTGAGGGTCGGATCGGACCTCTGCGAAAGGTATTCGGGGAATCAACATTTGACACGCGCGCGCGCCAGCCACGAAGCGCTGGGGCGAAGAGGCTGCCCTCGGACGGAGAGCGGCCGCTGGTCCCAGCATGCGGACCCACTCAAGAGCCACGTCCTGCTGATCGACGAAGGCGCCCTGGAGGAGGTTCGCTCGCTCCTCGAGCGCCAGACTCGACCGCCGCTGCGCGTGTCGCGTCTGGGACTGGCCGAGGCCTGCCAGGTCCTTCCCCACGGACGGCCCGACGTCGTGGTGCTCGACCTCGACCTCGCCCAGGACGACGCAGAGACGATCGCGCAGCTGCGTGAGCTCCTGGGCCCCGCGCCCCTGCTGGTGGTCGCGAGCGAGCGCGGCGCGGCGGCGCGCGGCCGCTGCCTGAATGCAGGCGTCGACGGCTACTACACCAAGGAGGACCTCGACCCGCGCGCGGTCGTGATCGACGTCCAGGGCCTGACGCCGCAAGCTCCGCGCTCGCGAGCCGAGGAGCTGCTGCTGCAGACGCGCAGCCCGACCTTCCGCAAGGTGGTCGAGACCTGCCTGGCCGTCGCTCCGACCCGCGCCCGCGTGCTCCTGCTCGGTGAGACCGGCACCGGCAAGGAGGTCTTGGCGCGAGCGATCCACGGGGCGTCTGGTCGGGAGGGGCCCTTCGTGGCGGTCAACTGCGCCGCCGTGTCCAAGGGGCTCATGCAGGCCGAGCTCTTCGGTCATGAGCGCGGCGCGTTCACGGGAGCGCTCAACGCGCGGGCAGGTCTCTTCCAGCAGGCCAACGGAGGGACGCTCTTCCTGGACGAGATCGGCGACATGCCGCTCTCGATCCAGGCCGCGACCTTGCGCGTGCTCGAAGAGGGCACCGTTCGCCCGGTCGGCTCGACCGCCGAGCGCGAGGTGGACGTGCGCGTGCTCGCGGCCACGAGCGTGTGGCTCGAGGACGCCGTCAGCGCGGGCCAGTTCCGCGAGGACCTGCTCTACCGCCTCGACGTGATCCGGGCTGAGGTCCCCGCGCTCCGCGATCGCCCCGCCGACATCGTGCCCCTCTTCTCCCAGTTCTGCGCCGAGTTCGCCAAGCGCCACAGCACGACGGCCCCCGAGCTCTCGCCCTGCTTCGAGCAGGCGCTGCTCGGCTACGGCTGGCCTGGCAACGTCCGCCAGCTGGCCAACATCGCCGAGCGCCTCCTGCTGCGCCCGGCGCGCGGCTCGCGTTACCTGGCGGGAGACCTCCACGACGTGCTCGGCTCGTCCGAGCGCCTGGCGCTGCCCCCGCCCCCCCGCCGCGCACCGGGCCCGAGAGCCATCCGCCGGAGGCCCTCCACCCGACGCCGCCCGCCCGCCCCCGCCCGACCACGCGCAAGCTGCGCCGGCTGATCGAGCGCGACCTCAGCGAGGAGCCGCCACCCCGCGAGCCCCCGCTCGACCCGATCGCGCTCCAGATCGACCTCGACCGGTCGCTGCGCGAGGTGCTCGACGCCGTCGAGCGGCGCTACCTCGACGCCGCGCTGGAGCTGCACGAGGGCCACGTCAGCGAGACGGCCGACGCCGCCGGCCTCAGCCGCCGGACGCTCCTGCGGAAGCTCAAGAAGCACGGAATGCGCAGCCGCGACTACGGCGGTCGCGGCCGCAAGCGCTAGTTCGCGCCGGCCGAAGCCGAGCCGTAGACCTCCTCGAAGCTGGGGAGGTCCGCCGGATCGAGCAGCTCGTAGGCGCTCGGGTCGGCGACCTCGATGTGCCCGACGAGCATCCAGGGCGGATCGGGGGCCCCCACGGTCATGACCTGACCGCTCGGCTTGATCCCGATCACGAGGCGCGGCAGGCCTTGGCGACTCGAGACGAGGGTGCCAACGGGGAGCGATGGGTGGGCAGCCTTCATAGAGACCTCCTCTGAACCGGCGGGCCCCAGGGTCAGAGCGCCCGCCGGCCTGGCTGGGGTGGGGCGCTGCGTATGGACAACGCAAATCGGCGGCCTGGCGAAGTCGCCGCGCGCGGCCCGCGGCGCGCCAACCTTGGCGCGCTCGGGGAGGCGCTGTCCCCCGCGCGCGCCACTCCTGACACGGTCGGCTGCTGCGCGCCCGAGTTGTGACACAGGAACGGAATGTGTTCGGGGTGGCGGTGGGAGGATCGGTATGTCTTACGCAGGAATCGTTGAACCACTAGCCACGACCCGCTCGCCTTGGAGCGAGCTCGGCGAGCTCTTGAGCTCACCAACACCCATGGAGGATCTGACCTCGCGCCTGCGCTACGAGCTGGCGCGCGCCGAGCACTGCCTGGAGGAGCAGCCCGCCCTGGAGGGAGTCGGCCGGAGCGCCCTGGCGGCCTTGCACTACTTGCTCGACCTGCTCACCTCGAAGGGCGCGAGCGACTCGGCCTTGCGCCCGATCAAGCTCACCGTGCTGCGCCGGCTCGAGACGACCGAGCGGGCGCGCCTGGCCCGGGAGCGTCCGACCTTCCGGCAGGAGCTGGCGGCCTTCCTGGCCACGGTCGAGGAGCTCGAGGGGGAGGAGGAGGCCGCCCGCCCGAGTCGACGCCTGCGGCACGTCGGCCTCTAGCCAGCGCCACCAGCGGCGAGAGGCGCCCAGCGGCCTGTTCAGTCCCGCTGAAAGCGGTGGGTCGGGTCTTCCTGATCCACCAGCGGGACCAGGTCGCTGGGCTGGCAACACTCCGTGGGCTGGGTGTCGATCTCCAGTCGCTCGCTGAAGCGATAGCGCACCACCTGCTCGTGAGCGCGCAGCCGGCGCAGCAGCGCCAGCGCCGCCGCCTCACGCAGCACCAGCCCGCCCAGGAACACGGTGACGAGCTCTTCGCCCGTGCTCAGCGCCAGGCGCAAGGTCCCCGTGCGACGAGAGAGCTCGAGGTGCAGCAGGTAGCGCGCGACGTCCCCCCAGCCGGCGAAAACGCCTCGCAGCGGGTCGAGCGGCGTGTCCTCGAGGGGGTCGCGGTGCAGCTCGGCCCCGCTCTCCAGGTAGACCTCGAACTCGACCGCGCCGAAGGTCACGCGCGCGCCAGGGGCGAGGGGGACGTCCTCCTGCCCTTCGAGCCGACGATCGTCGACGAAGGTCCCGTTGCTGCTGCCGAGGTCCAGGACGCGCGGCTCTGTGTCTACCCAGTGGAGCAAGGCGTGTCGACGCGAGACGACGGGCTCGGGGAGCGCGAAGTCCGCAGACTCGCTCCGCCCGACGATCGCCCGAGCGCCGGCTCGCAGGCGGAACGCGACGCGTCCGCGGTCTTGGAGGCGCAAGCCTCGCTCCATGCTTGGTTCCTCCCGCGACCGCGAGCCGGTCGAGAGGCTGTCTTCCCGCTGCTTTGTGTGGCGCTCCTTCATGAAGGCCCGATCCAAGGGTCATCTAACGGTCGGCGCCTGGCGACGCAAGGCGAGCGCGTCCGCCCCCAGGCCGCTCCTGAAGCAGGCCAGGGAGTTATGCGCGCGCATTGCGGTCCGTGCTCCGGAATGTCAACCTTCCTTCATCGGTCGGGAGGTGCATGAGGGAAAGTGACTACCGGGAGGCGCGCACCGCAACGCGCGTAGGGCGGAAGAAGTCCGTCCCTCGGCTCTCCGAGGCGCCGACTCAACCCGTCGCCACCGAGCAGGCCGCGCCGCGGCTGGGGACGGTGATCGACGGCCGCTACCAGCTGCTGGACCTCCTCGGGCGCGGCGGCTTTGGAGCCGTCTACCACGCGCGAGACCTCGCGACGGGCGAGCACGTCGCGCTCAAGGTCCTGCTCAGCGGAGAGGAGCGGCGTCGGAAGCGGCGCTTCGAACGCTCGGCCAGCCTGCTCTGCGCCTTGCGTCACCCCGGCGTGATCGCGGGCCTGGCCTACGGCTCGGACCAGGACCTGGTGTTCCTCGCCATGGAGCACCTGCCCGACTCGCAGGACCTCGAGCAGGTGCTGCTCCGCTGCGGCGGGCGGCTCCCCTGGCCAGACGCGACGCAGTACGCCTGCGAGCTGCTGGAGGCGCTCGACTTCCTCCACCAGCAGCAGGTGATCCACCGCGACGTGAAGCCCAAGAACGTCCTGCTCTCCCAGCGCGGCGTGGTCCTGATCGACTTCGACCTCGCCAAGCGCCTCGGCCCAGGGCTCGAGGACTCGGGAGAGCTCGACCTCAACGGCCTGACCGAGGAGCGCACCCACTCCGGCCTGACCGGGACCCCGCTCTACATGGCCCCCGAGCGGATCGAAGGAGGCGCGGTCGACGCCCAGGCCGACCTCTACGCCGCCGGCCTGGTCCTCTTCGTCCTGCTAACGGGCAAGCTGCCGAGCGACTGCGCGACCGCGCCGCGCACGATCCGCGAGCTGAGCTGTGCGCGCCGCCTGCGCCCGCCCATGCTCGGCGCCGACCTCGGCTACGAGGTCCCCGCCGAGCTCGACGCCTGGCTCGGGCGCGCGCTGGATCCGCGCCCGAGGCAGCGCTTCACCAGCGCAGCCGAGATGTACGAGCAGCTGAGCGCCGTGCTCTTGGTCCACGGCTGACCCGCCGCACGCCAATTGTGGCGCGCCCGAGACAGGGCTGGCACCTCCGCCCGCGGGCGGGCAGAGCTTGCGCCGGCGCGCCGCGTGCTGAACCGAGTCCTGGGAGGTGAGCCGTGTTCCTACCGCGCAAGATCGCCGTCGGGCTGTCGATGTCCGAGTCCATGCTGTCCGTGTTCTCGGAGGCGACCTTGATCGCGGGTGTCCTCGGCGCAGAGCTCACGCTCGCCCACGCGGTTGAGGACGCGCAGGGAGACAGCGCCGCCCAGGATCTCTTCGCGCGCCAGGCGCGGGACGTCCTGTGGGGTCTGCGCGTCCGCGCGCGCTCCAGCGAAGTCGCGGTCGAGCAGACCCCGCACCTTTGCGCGGACCCCCTGGCGCTCGAAGAGGTCACACGCGCGGCGGGGGCCGAGTGGCTCGTCCTGGGCCCGGGCCCGCGCCACCCCTGGGGCCGCCTGCTCGAGGGCTCGATCACCCCGCGCCTCGTGCGCGAGTCGACCATGCCGGTGTGGGTCGCCCGCCCAGGCCCCGGGCGGCGGGAGCTGAAACGGATCGTGGTCGCGGTGGACGACTCCGAGACCGCGCGCAACGCCTGCTTCCTCGGCGCCGAGCTGGCGCGCCGGGCGAACGCCGCCCTGGTCCTGCTCGCCGTCGGCCCGCCCCAGCGGACCAAGGCCCTCACGCTCCGCCTGACGGATCGCCTCGCCGACGAGGGGGCCCCAGACCACCTCGAGGTCGTCCGCAGCGAGGGCGCGCTGGTCGAGGTCGTGTGCGAGCACGTCCGCCGGACCCACGTCGACCTGCTCGTGCTCGGCTGCGCCGGGCGCCGCGGGGTGCGGCGCCTCCTGCGCCCCAACAGCGCCGAGCGCCTGCTGCACCGCGTGCCCTGTTCCCTCCTGAGCGTTCCCACGAAGCGCGCCCAGGGCCGGCTCTACCGCCGCGTCGGCGACCGCTTCGTCGCCGCCGCCGCTCGCCCGGAGCTGAGCGCGGACGTCCACCAGACGGCCGCCCACGGGCGCCGCGCGCGGGGCGCCCGCGCGGGCGCTTTCGTGGGCTCCTGGGGCGAGGCGGAGTAGCACTCCGCCCTCGAAGCGAGAGCGCCGCGGCTATCTGGCCGCCGCCCCGCGGGCCCCTGTCTCGGCTCCGAGCCCGCGCGCGCAGGCTGCGCCTGAGCTAGAGCCAGGCGCCCATGCGCGCGGCGTTGCTCCGCAGGCGCTCGTCGAGCAGCGCGCCGCGCAGGTCGACGTCGCGGAGGTCCACACCGCGCAGGGTCGCGCCGCGCAGGTCGGCGCCGCGCAGGTCAGCGCGGGAGCCCTCGCCCTCGGCGCTGCCGAAGTCGACGCGCAGGAGCTGGGCGCCGCGCAGGTCGGCTCCGACCAGCTGCGTGCCGGGGAGCCAGCACTCGTCCAGGCGCGCTTCGCGCAGGTCGGCGCCCGAGAGGTCGGCCCCCGCCAGCTCGCAGCGCTGAAGCCGGAGGCCGGCGCCGGCCAGCTCGCGCAGGTCGAGCCCCGTGAGCGCGCAGCGCGTCAGGACCGCGCCGCGCAGGTCGGCGAGCGCGACGCCGTCGGCCTCGCGCAGGTCCATGCGCAGCAGCTTGGCCCCGCACAGACGCAGCGAGGCGACGCTGGCGCCCTCCAGCCCGCACTCCACCAGGCTGGCGTCGCTGAGGTCCGCCCGCGTGAGGTCCGCCGCGTCGAAGGCGCAGCCGTCGAACCAGGCGCCGGTCGCGACCGCGCCCTGCAGGCTGGCCTGGCGCAGGCTGCAGCGGGTCGCGCGGAGCCGCTCGAGGCGCGCGCCGCGCAGGCTGGCGCGGTCGAAGCGAGCGTTGAGCAAGGTCGCCTCGCCGAAGTCGGCGCCGTCGAAGGCCGCGTTGAGCGCGCGGGTGGCGACCAGGCGCGCTTCGCGCAGCGAGGCGCCCTCCAGGCGGGCCTGCCCGAGGTCGACCCGGCTCAGGTCGCAGGCCGTCAAGACCGCGCCCGGCTGGCTGACCCCCGCCAGGTGCGCCCCGCGCAGCAGGAGCGGGCGCTGATCCCGGTAGAGGCTCGGCGTCTCCCCCGAGACCCAGAGCAGGGTCGCGGCCGCGGCGTCGCGGGGCAGCCCCTGGGCGTCGCCGCGGGGCGGGCTGGGGTCGCTCAGCCAGCCGCGCAGGCGGCGCTGGACGCCGACGTCGATCTCCTCGCGCAGGTAGGGGAAGTGCTCGGGGTCGATCTGGCGCGGGCAGCGGTTCTCGCGCACGGCGTCGACGCACTCCTGGGCGGCCAGGCAGTGCTGGAGCCCCGGCAGGCTGAGGGGCGCCGAGGCCGTGACGCGGGTCCCCTCGCCGAGGTCCGGCTGGACCTGACCCGAGAGCGCGAGCAGCTTGCCCGGGCTGAGGGCGCCCAGCTCGATCAGGTGCGAGACGAGCGACTTCTTGGGGGCCAGCTCATGCACCTCGCGAGCCTGGGCCAGGAGCTCGGGGCGGAGGAAGCCGAGCTGGGCCGCGCGCTCGACGAGGTCGTGGGCGGGGTCGAGCAGGACGTTCGCCAGGGCGCGGGGCAGCTCGAAGAGCGTGCACACCTCCTCGGCGTGCCGCGGCGGCTCGCAGAGCAGGCGCTGCAAGGCGCCAGGGCCGAGCCCCTCGCCCTGGACCTCGCGCAGCAGCCGCCGGGTGCCCGGGGTCAAGCGCGCCAGGATCTGCGCGTAGAGCCGTCCGAGCGAGATCTCGCCCGGCTCGAGGCGCAGGGCGGCTTCGATCAGCCAGCGGCTGGTCCGCGGGCGAGCCAGGAGGGTCTCGGCGTGCGGCAGCGCGCGCAGCGCCGCGAAGAGCTCCGCGCGCCGCTCGCGGTAGTCCTCGCGCGAGCCCAGCAGCTCGAGCAGGTCGTCGTCGCTCCAGGCGGCCAGATAGGCGCGCTGCGGGTTGGAGAGCCCGCTCGGCCAGTCGCCCTGCTGAGGGCGACGGTCCTGACGGTCGGAGGGGCGGGTCACGACGAGGCGCGAGCGGCGCAGGACCTCGCGGGAGCCCGGCAGCCCTGGCAGCCCGCGTGAGAAGAGGCGCCGGATCCCCCGCCAGGTGCGCGGCGCGATCGGGGTGACCGAGGTGTCGAGGAAGAGCACGCCTTCGCCGCTCGCCAGCTGCTCGAGCGCGCGGCGGGGGGCCGAGCGGACGTCCTTGAGCGTCAGCGCCGTCCGCTCGCTCTTGGCCGTCAGGGCGTGCAGCCAAGCCAAGGTCGTGGTCAGGCCGCTGCCGCGCGCGCCGATCAGCGCCAGCTGGGAGATCGGCGCCTGCTCGGCGAGGAAGAGCTCTTCGAAGCGCTCGCGCAGGGGGAGCGCGTCGTCGAAGGTCCCGTCGTCGTAGCGGGGACGGACGAAGCCCGCCCGCGTCGTGAGTTGCTCGAGTCGCTCCAACGCCCAACCTCTCCGCGAATCCAGTGTTCACATGGCGCTACGCTCCTGCAAGCGATGCAGGAAGATTGGGCGCGTGAGCGAGCCCAGCGAAGAGCGAGGGGAGACCCTGGCGCTACCCCCCGAGGTCCGGCGAGTGGTGGTCCTCGGCGACCCCCACGGAGACCTGATCGCGCTCGACCTCGTGCTGGCGCGCGAGGCGGGCCCAGAGACGGTGATCCTCTCGGCTGGCGACAACGTGGGCTACGCCGACGCCACCCTCTCGAGCTACCTGTGCGAGCTCCTGGCGGCGAAGGGGATCCGCAGCGTGCGGGGCAACCACGAGGCCTGGAGCGAGGAGGGCGAGCTCTCCCAGGCCCCGCCGGGGCGTCCCCGCCAGCTGAGCGAGGCGGCCTGGGCCTACTGCCAAGGGCTGCCGCACCGGATCCGGCTCGAGGCCCCCGGCAGCGGCCGCGCGATCGCGCTGGTCCACTCGCTGCCGGGGTGGGCCTACGTCAACGCCAACCAGACCAAGCGCCTGCTCGACGTCGAGGAGGCGGACCTCGTGTTCTGCGGCCACACCCACCGGCCTGCGATCTACGCGCTCAAGCGGGGAAACCGGCGCGCGCGGGTCACGCGCCTCGACGTGCGCAAGGACCAGCCGGTGCGGGTCGAGCTCGACCCCGAGCTGCGCTACGTCGTCGACGCCGGCTCGCTGGCGCGCCCGAGCGCGCCGCGGGTGGGCATGATCCCGACCCGCGGCAGCTACGCGCTGCTCGACCTCGACGCGCGGACCCTCGAGCTGCGGAGCGTCGACAAGGAGCCGCGGCTGCGTCAGCTGCTGGAGGAGTCCCTCCAGCGCCCGCAGTGAGCTGCCAGGGGAGCTGTCGCAACCAGCGAAAGCTCCCTCGCGTTCCTGAGCTGGAACGGGGAAAACTCGCAAATCGGGAGGACAGGCCAAGGCGAGTCGTGCAGGAGCCTCGAGGCTCATGCAGGCCTGTCCGAGCGCATTTCATGTCGCCGCAGGCGACGAGGCCCGCG
>MDTG01414805.1_pt1 | contig 15361 bp, 12 predicted proteins | sample 811421 | NCBI WGS metagenome assembly MDTG01 (sample SAMN05326645, study PRJNA326480) | marine metagenome | isolation source: seawater | place: Pacific Ocean: South East | collected 2011
GCGGTAAATAAACCCAGCGGATTACTGGTGCATAGAAGTTGGGTCGCAAAAGACGCAAAAGAATTCGCCCTGCAAACCGTGCGCGACATGGTGGGTAAACATGTTTTCCCGGTTCATCGTTTAGATCGCCCCACATCTGGGGTTTTATTATTTGCCTTCAGTGGTGAGCTGGCTCAACAGGTGCAAAGCCAGTGGCACGACGCACAAAAAATGTATTTAGCCGTGGTGCGTGGCTGGCTTAAAGGGCCCATCAAGGTGGACCATCCATTAAAAGGCATGAGTGATTACGGGCAGGACAGTGAAACCGAACAAGAGGCACAAACCGTGTTTACGCCCCTTGCACAAATCGAAGTGGATGCCCCGATCGACAAATACCCTCAAAGCCGATTTGGCTTGGTTCAGGCGCAGCCACTTCAAGGACGCACCCACCAAATACGTCGACACTTAAAACATTTAAGCCACCCTATTATTGGCGATGCCCGCTATGGCAAAGGCAAATACAACCGTTATGTGGGGGAACATTTTGAATGTGCACGATTATTATTACATGCCGCTGAACTTACCTTTATTCATCCAGTATCGCAGCAAACAATAACCGTTAAGGCTCCCATTGAAGGGCAAATGGCGCAGCTATTTGAGCGCTTTAACTGGCCGAAAGTGTGGTAAAAACAGACCAATCCATTGACCTTGTGTACCAATTTTAGATTTGGCGCATTTGGTACCTTGTGTTGGTTTTTTACATGCTTCACATTGAGTTCATCCCATAACAATAAAAAGGATGCCTCATGTTTGGACAGATGCAAGATTCCCCTTTACAGGTCAGCCAACTGATTGAGCACGCCGCTCAGTTCCACCCAGATCAACGCATCATCACCAAGACCGTTGAAGGCCATTTTCATGAATACACATATAAAGATGCAGCTAAGCGCAGTAAACAATTAGCCCAAGCCCTTGTAGCACTAGGCGTACAAGACGGTGATGTCATCGGCACCCTTGCTTGGAATACGTACCGACATTTCGAATGCTGGTACGGCATATCTGGCATGGGTGGAATTTTACATACTATCAATCCGCGCCTCTTCCCAGAGCAGCTCGATTACATCATTAACCATGCTGAAGATAAGTTTCTATTTATTGATACCACCTTTGTGCCCTTGCTTGAGGCTTTGCAAAGTAAACTCACCAAAGTGAAAGGGTATGTCATCATGACCGATGAAGCACACATGCCCACCACCACCCTACCCAATGTTTTATGTTATGAAACCTTACTCGCCCAGCAATCAGGGGAATACCAATGGCCACAACTAGACGAGCGCCAAGCCACATCTATTTGTTATACCTCAGGCACAACGGGCAACCCAAAAGGGGTGGTGTATAGCCACCGTTCAAGTTTGTTACATAGCTGGGGCATAACCAGTTTAAACGTGGGTGAAATCTGCAGTGAAACCCGTGTATTACCCATCGTGCCTATGTTTCATGCGAATGCTTGGGGCTTGGTGTATGCGGTGGCCATGATGGGCGCAGAGGTAGTATTCCCAGGGCCCCATTTAGATGGCGCCAGTGTCTGTGACATGATCAACCGATATAAAGTGGATTTATCCGCCGCCGTGCCCACCGTTTGGACCATGCTCATGCAGCATCTCACACAGTCTGGCGATACACTGGAAAGTTTAAACAGTGTATTAATCGGCGGCTCTGCCGTGCCAAAAGCCATGATCCGCTCTTTCGAGCAAGATTACGGTGTTGAGGTTTGGCAAGCGTGGGGCATGACCGAAATGAGCCCACTGGGCAGCTTAAACAAACCTCGCCCACAAGATGCCCTGCTGAGTTATGAGGAACAACTGAATATCAAAGCCAAACAAGGTAGACCGTGTTTTGGTGTGCAAATGAAAATCGTCAACGATGATAACCAGCCCCTCCCTCATGACGGTAAAGCCTTTGGCCGTTTAATGGTAAAAGGTCCCTGGATCGTGAGTCAGTATTTCAAAGCCGAAACCAGCGCACTGGATGAAGACGGCTGGTTTGATACCGGGGATGTGGCCACCATCGATGAAACCGGCAATATGCAAATCACCGACCGCTCAAAAGACGTGATTAAATCGGGCGGCGAATGGATCAGCTCCATTGATCTAGAAAACGCAGCAATGGGTCATGATGAGGTTTTAGAAGCGGCTGTGATCGGTGTGCCCCACCCAAAATGGGAGGAACGGCCTTTATTAATTATTGTCGCTAAAAACCCAGAGCAACCACCTTCCGCTGAGTCTGTACTTGCCTTCCTAACAGATAAAGTGGCTAAGTGGTGGTTACCTGAATCCGTTGAGTTTATTGATGCGATCCCTCATACCGCAACCGGTAAGATCAACAAGGTAGGCTTGCGCGAGCAATTTAAGGGTTACCAATTCGAAGGTGTCAGTGCCTGATACCAAATAGCCTGTTAATAACCAGGCCATTGAGCAAAAACAAACATGCCAGCATATTGCTGGCATGTTTTGTTATAGCCTAAGACACGCTTTATTTACTCATTAATCAACTGACGCTTCGGATCAGCTTGGTGCTCACCAAGTAAATGAGGATAAGCGCGCACAACGCCCTCCACAATGAAATCAAAAGGTACATCATCAAAGTGCCCGTGTTCTTGTACATATTCCATATGGCGATGACCTTCCCCATTAAACTCATGAAAGATGGAATCATCACGGCCATTAAACGCTAACGGCTCAACCCCCATGCGTTCACAAAGGGTTTTATCAAATGCTGGCGTAGCCTTTACCCATTTACCGTCTAACTTGATCTCAGTGTAACCATGCATCACAAACACATCACTGCGCAGCCATTCGATTAATGCAGGGCTAGATAAATGGTTACGCACATCGGCTAAACCGATTCTGGCTTCAATACCATTCGCGCGGCACAAAGCCCCTAATAAAACGGCCTTAGGGATACAATAGGACTGCCCGGCTTCCAAGCAATGACTGGCACTTAGGGTGACAGGGTTGGCTTCAAATACATAAGGGTTGTATTTAATGCCATCGCGCACCGCATAATACAAAGCGACCGCCTTTTCGGTATCGCTCATCTGACTCGTTACCACCTGATCATTCAACTCAGTCACTTTGGGATGAGTAAAGTCGAAAAACACAGAGGGCGAAAGTGTGACTGACATGATGCACTCCTTAAATCCTAAAGGGTATATTAGAACCCTTTCCGCTTTCATGGCCAATAACCACATCTAACAATATCACTAACAACAAGCGTTTTAGGTGATTTTTAAACACCTGTATTAGGTTTTATAAGGGTTTAGACCACACCCTTCATTTTACCCACAGATTCTGTGGATAACTTGGTTAATAAGTATTTGAAAAGTCTCGCAAACCCCCATGGAATCTAGAAGTAGCTCAAATTGTTTTTTTTTCAAACAATTATTTTTTTCTATATTTTTCAATGAGTTATGCAAGTCAATAGATCGACCTTGCCAGAATAGACGTAGATTGCTCGTTTTTTATCCATTGATTTAATTTTGTGCATAACAAACCAAGCAAGCGCTCTATTTTGGCGCAAATACTGTGTGATTTAAGGACAAGCACCACCAACATGAGCAAAGTTCATACAGTATTACGTTGACGTAAACGTCAACCTAGTTTTTAATCAATCCCATGAAGAAAGATAAAACCCCTATTTACAGCATCAGTGATCTCGCTCAGCGTTTTGACATCACCACGCGCACCATACGTTTTTATGAAAGTGAGGGCCTACTTTCGCCTAAACGCGAAGGTCAAAAGCGTTTATACAGCCAAAAAGACTACACCACGCTTAAGCTGATCTTACGGGGTAAGCGTTTAGGCTGGTCACTGGCCGAAAGCCGCGACCTCATTCAAATGTATAAACCTGAGCAGAATAATCAGGCTCAGTATCAAAAAGTATTAGAGAAAGTCGCAGAAAGCCGAGAACGCCTGCAACAACAGATGAACGACATACAAGTCATGCTGCTCGAATTAGACGATCACGAAGCTCGTGTAAAAGAGGCACTTGAAGCCAAAGGCGATTAAACAGACATTTTTCAAAACTAACACACTGAAAATCCGGTTGTATTTCGGTTGCATAATAAAAATAAAACAAACAACGAAACCTTAACGGTGTGATGGGGCACCTAAATGCCCCATCACACCAGGAGAGAGACAATGAAATCCATTTACAGTGAATTGAATTTTGGCCTAGGTGAAACCATCGACATGCTGCGCGCGCAAGTCAATGAATTTGCCAGTCGTGAAATTGCCCCACTGGCTGATGCCACTGATAAAGAAAATGCCTTCCCTAATCAGCTATGGAAAAAATTCGGCGACATGGGCTTACTGGGTGTCACCGCGGAAGAAGCCTATGGCGGCACAAATATGGGTTACCTTGCCCATGTGATTGCTATGGAAGAAATCAGCCGAGCCTCAGCATCTATCGGCTTAAGTTACGGCGCCTTTTCTAACCTGTGCGTGAATCAATTAACCAAAAATGGCTCTAGCGAACAAAAAGAAAAATACCTACCCAAATTAATTTCCGGTGAACACATAGGTGCTCTGGCCATGAGTGAGCCCAATGCCGGCTCAGACGTTGTCAGCATGAAACTTCGTGCTGATAAGAAGGGCGACAAATATATTTTAAACGGCGGAAAGATGTGGATCACCAATGGGCCAGACGCCGATGTTTATGTGATCTACGCTAAAACCGATTTTGAAAAAGGCGCCCATGGTATGACCGCCTTTATTGTTGAACGTGATGCACCTGGTTTTACCCGCGGACAAAAACTCGACAAGCTGGGAATGCGCGGTTCCAACACTTGCGAACTTATTTTCCAAGACTGCGAAGTACCTGAAGAAAATATTCTTGGCGGCTTAAACCAAGGAGTACGCGTATTAATGAGCGGCCTCGATTATGAGCGCGTGGTGTTATCTGGCGGCCCCACGGGCATCATGCAAGCGTGTATGGATATTGTGGTGCCCTACATCCATGACCGCGAACAGTTCGGTAAAAGCATCGGTGAATTTCAATTAGTGCAAGGCAAAATTGCCGATATGTACTCCAGCATGAACGCGTGTAAATCGTATTTATACACAGTAGCTGCGGCATGCGATCGTGGCGAAACCACACGTAAAGATGCCGCTGGCGTCATTCTTTACACAGCAGAAAAAGCCACACAAATGGCTTTGGATGCGATTCAGTTATTGGGCGGCAACGGCTACATCAATGACTTTGCAACGGGACGTTTATTACGCGATGCCAAGCTGTATGAGATTGGTGCGGGTACTTCCGAGGTTCGTCGTATGTTGATTGGTCGTGAGATTTTCAACGAGTCAAAATAATTTTTTAGATACCTCTGTGGGAGGGTGCTCAGTGCGCCCCGCGAGTGAAACGAGTGCATCGGGTATGTACGCGACATGACTCATCACTCTTTGTCGCGCGCAAGCGCCCTCCCACAACGGAGATACAAATGCCAAGTATACAATCAAACATAAATACCAATAGCGCAGAGTTTAAAGACAACCTTGCGTTTAATTTAGACATAATGGCCGACCTAAAAAACCTAGTAGCTAACATCACGCTAGGTGGTGGTGAAGCAGCGCAAGCTCGCCATAAAAGTCGCGGTAAATTATTAGCCCGTGAACGTATCGAAAAACTACTCGATGAAGGTTCTCCTTTTTTAGAAGTGGGGCAATTGGCCGCTTATGATGTTTACACTGAAGACGTGCCATGTGCCGGTGTCGTGGCAGGCATCGGTAAAGTCAGCGGCGTGGAATGCATGATTGTAGCAAACGATGCCACAGTGAAAGGCGGCTCTTATTACCCGCTGACTGTGAAAAAACATTTACGCGCTCAAGAAATTGCACAAAAAAATTATCTGCCTTGTATTTACTTGGTCGATAGCGGCGGTGCAAACCTACCCCGCCAAGACGAGGTGTTTCCAGATAAAGAACACTTTGGTCGCATCTTTTTCAATCAAGCAAATATGTCGGCAATGGGTATTCCGCAAATTGCCGTGGTCATGGGCAGTTGTACAGCAGGCGGCGCGTATGTGCCGGCCATGGCCGATGAGTCCATCATTGTAAAAGAGCAAGGCACTATCTTTTTAGCCGGCCCACCGCTTGTGCAAATGGCAACCGGGGAAGTGGTTGATGCTGAAACCTTAGGCGGTGGCGACATGCACACATCACAAAGTGGTGTGGTGGATCACCTGGCAGAAAATGATGAACACGCCCTTCAATTGGCCCGCCAAAGCATCGACCGTTTAAATTGGCAAAAACAAACACAATTGGATGTGCGTGATGTAATCGCCCCACTATACGATGCACAAGAACTTTACGGCATTATTCCACAAGATTTAAAAAAACCGATGGATGCCCGAGAAGTGATTGCCCGTATTGTGGACGGCAGTGATTTTGATGAATACAAGTCTCGCTTTGGCACCACACTCGTATGTGGCTTTGCGCGCATCTATGGTTACCCGGTGGGTATTGTTGCCAACAATGGCATTTTATTTTCAGAAAGCGCACAAAAAGGCGCGAACTTCATTGAGCTGTGTTGCCAGCGCAATATTCCATTAATTTTTCTACAAAACATCACCGGCTTCATGGTGGGATCAAAATACGAACAAGAAGGCATCGCCAAGCATGGAGCCAAAATGGTGAACGCCGTAGCCTGTGCCAAGGTGCCTAAGTTTACCATGGTCATTGGCGGCAGTTTTGGTGCTGGTAACTATGGCATGTGTGGCCGTGCCTATGATCCTAACTTTATGTGGATGTGGCCCAATGCACGCATCAGCGTAATGGGGGGCGAGCAAGCCGCTGGTGTTATGTCACTAATTACTAAAGGCGCAAAAGAAAAGCGTGGTGAGACGTTTAGCGATGAAGAGCAAGCGGCGTTTAAAAAACCGCTATTAGAAAAGTATGAAAAAGAAGGTCACCCCTATTATGCATCCGCACGCCTTTGGGATGATGGTGTGATTGACCCGGCGCAAACTCGCGAAGTATTAGGCCTTGCCATCAGTGCCTCCCTTAACGCGCCTAAACAAGAGACCAAGTTCGGCATATTTAGGATGTAACCATGACAGATTCTAATTTATTGATCGATATTAAAGATGGAGTGGCAAGACTCATTCTAAATCGCCCTGATGTGCATAACGCGTTTGATGACGTACTGATTGCGCAAATTATCACGGCGCTTAATCACGTTGAATCAAACCCAAATGTACAAGTTGTCGTGTTGACCAGTACAGGCAAACATTTTAGTGCAGGTGCCGATTTAAACTGGATGAGGCGCATGGCTGTGCTAAGCGAGCAAGAAAACCGTGACGACGCTCAACAACTTGCTGAACTCATGCATAAATTAAATCACTTAAGTAAGCCAAGCATTGCATTAGTCAATGGTGCCGCTTACGGCGGAGCCGTCGGTTTAGTCACATGCTGTGATATGGCCATCGCCACACAGCGTAGCCGTTTTTGTTTAAGCGAAGTGAAAATTGGATTAAGCCCTGCGGTGATTAGCCCATTTGTGGTGGCGGCCATTGGAGAGCGCACAGCGCGACGTTATTTTTTAACCGCTGAAGCCTTTGATGCAACACAAGCTGAAACATTCGGCTTACTACATGAAGTGGTGAGTGATGAAACGGCACTTGAAGAAAAAGCCAATGTTTTAATTCAAGCATTATTAAATAACAGTCCTCAGGCCATGGCGAAAACCAAGCAACTTATCCAAACCGTAGCCCGAGGTGATATTAATCAAACCATGCGTGATCACACGGTTAATTTAATTGCATCCATACGTGTTAGTGACGAAGGCCAAGAAGGCCTGTCTTCATTTTTAGAAAAGCGTGAACCATTTTGGGTAGGCAAGCAATGAATATGTCCAACAATAAAAAAATTACCCGTCTGTTGATTGCGAACCGCGGTGAAATCGCTGTACGCATTATGCAAAGCGCACAAAAAATCGGTATTCACTGCATCGCCTTATATAGCGACGCCGACCAAAACGCCATGCATGTTAAACAAGCCGATGAGGCTTGGTACATAGGCGCAAGTCCCGCCAAAGACAGTTACCTGGTTGTAGAAACCGTCTTACAGGTCGCTAAAGATGCTCAAGCGGATGCCATTCACCCAGGTTATGGTTTTTTATCGGAAAACGCAGGTTTTGCCCAAGCCATTCAAGACGCCGGTATTATCTGGGTAGGCCCACCGGTCTCAGCCATTGAAGCTATGGGATCGAAAAGTGAATCCAAAGCATTAATGGAAAAAGCTAAAGTGCCATTGGTACCCGGTTATCATGGTGATAACCAAGATGAAATGTTCTTGGCTGAACAAGTGAAAAAAATCGGTTTCCCCGTTTTAATTAAAGCCAGTGCCGGTGGCGGCGGTAAGGGCATGCGCGTGGTAGAAAGCGAAGATGAAATCATGGCTGCCATTAAAGCCTCAAAGCGCGAAGGTTTAAACAGCTTTGGCGATGATAAATTGCTGGCTGAAAAATACATTACCCGTCCACGCCATATTGAAATTCAAGTATTCATGGATCAAAACGGTAATGGTGTGTATTTGTTTGAGCGTGATTGCTCTATACAGCGTCGACATCAAAAAGTGGTTGAAGAAGCCCCTGCTCCACAGTTTAGTGAGCAGGAACGTCAAGCCATGGGAGAAGCGGCACTGCAAGCCGCCAAGGCCATCAACTATGAAGGGGCTGGCACAGTCGAGTTTTTATACGACAACGGCACCTTTTATTTCATGGAAATGAACACCCGCTTACAGGTTGAGCATCCAGTAACTGAAATGATTACAGGACAAGATTTAGTCGTATGGCAAATAAAAGTGGCGCAAGGTGAGTCGTTACCGTTAACACAAGATCAGCTTCATATTCATGGTCATGCCATGGAAGTACGTATTTATGCAGAGGATCCAGACAATGACTTCTTACCCACAACCGGCACCCTTGATCACCTGCAACTGCCAAAGCTTATTCAAGGCAGGGTACGCTTAGATACCGGGGTACAACAAGGTGATGAGGTGAGCCCTTATTATGACCCTATGATCAGTAAACTTATTGTATGGGGTGAGGATCGAGCACAATGTTTAAGTACATTAAAACAAGCGCTTCAGACGTATCAAATTGCAGGGGTAACAACCAATTTATCGTTTTTACGCCGTGTGGTAAATGTTGATGCATTTGCTCAAGGTGACGTAAGCACTCAATTTATTGAAGAGTTTGATCAACAACTTTTGAAACAATCCGCTATCCCACTTCATCACTTAGTGGCTGCGGTTTGCCAACATATGTTTAACCTTGAAAGTATTGGTAAAAAACGTCGCGCCAGTGATGACTATACGAACCCTTGGCATGGGCTTTCATCCCTGCGTTTAAATCAAGCTTCTAAACACACGTTACGCTTTAATACCAAGAGTGACGAGACACTGGATGTTGACGTTACCTTATGTAATGGCCATAACAATCAAACCCAAGCGTCGCCACTGATAGAATTGCAAATCGCCTTTAATGGTGATCATCATACTGTTAAGACTCGTAAACACGATAATCAAGTGCAATACGAGATTAACGGACAATGGCGCAGCGCACGTGTCATTGAACACAACAACATATTATGGATCTATGATAATCATGGTGAGAGTCAATTGTCGTATGTTCAATCAGACTTTAATCAACATACAGAACAAGCCGGCAGTCTAACTGCGCCGATGAATGGCACCATTATTCAAATTGATTCATCCCCAGGGCAAGTGGTGAAAGCCGGTGATGTCTTAATGATTATGGAAGCCATGAAAATGGAACATGCCATCAAGGCACCGATGGATGGAACCATAAAAGAGATCTGTTTCAATATTGGGGATCTTGTGAATGAAAGTGCCATGTTAATTGAAATGGATGAAGCCTAAATGTCGATTCCAAAAAAAGTCCATATCATTGAAGTGGGCCCACGAGATGGTTTACAAAATGAAACGCAAACGTTATCCGCTGCCTTACGAGTTGAGCTCATTGAACGGTTAGCCCAATCCGGATTAAAAAAGATTGAAGTCGGCAGCTTTGTCTCACCAAAATGGGTGCCACAAATGGCCAATACCGATGCGGTATTGGATGCTCTTAATAGCAGTAATATTAAAACTCTCACTCAAGCACAGTTCGCTGTTCTCACTCCAAATCTTAAGGGTTTAGAGGGTGCGATACAGCATGGTGCGGATGAAATCGCAATATTTGGTGCAGCAAGCGAACGCTTTACTCAAAAAAATATTAATTGTTCTATCAAAGAAAGTTTGCAACGCTTTGAAGATATTGCAGCGTCAGCTCAACAGCTAAACTTACCTATGCGTGGATATGTGTCTACTATTATTGGCTGCCCATACGAAGGGGACATTGACCCACAAGCCGTGGCCGATGTGGCTAAAACGTTATATCAAATGGGTTGCTTTGAAATTTCTCTTGGAGACACGATCGGTGTCGGCACTCCTATTAAATTTAAGCGCATGTTAGATGCTGTGTTAAAAGACGTTCCCGTTGAAAAATTGGCAGTGCATTGCCACAACACCTATGGCCAGGCACTGGTGAACATTTATGCCAGCCTTGAATACGGCATTAATAAGGTTGATAGCGCCGTTGCAGGCCTTGGCGGCTGCCCTTACGCAAAAGGGGCCAGTGGCAATATCGCAACCGAAGATGTGCTGTACATGCTCAATGGTATGAACATAGATTCCGGTGTGGATATTGATCAAGTAATTGCGACTGGCCAGTGGATTTGTGAGTTACTCCAACGGGAGAATCAAAGTAAGGTGGGATTAGCCCTGTCGTAATGGGGCGAATGTATTTAAACTAAGCGTTATTTTTAATCTAGTTTAAATACATTATGAAAATCAAAGACGCTAAAATTTACGACTTAAGTGAAATTGCTAAGTTAGCACAAGCGGATATCCAAGCAGCTTACCCTGACGTAGATCCGATTATTGGCATTAGCCATAATCTAAGAAATGCGGGATTTGCTGCGGATACGTTAACCATTGACAATCGGGGGAACGATAGCCGAATCATTATGATTTTCCATGATCATAAACCGGAGATCGTAGACTACGAATTTTCAAAAATTTCTGAGGACCCAAAATTTGAGTTTACTGAGGTAGCACTAGCGGATTTAACACAAACGAAGTTATTTCATATGATGGAAACCGCTTTAATCAAACGTGCATCAAAATAAGTTCACATCGTTGGAAGGTGATGGCTCATCCTCTCCTCCACTCTCCAACATTTCATGAATCATATTATCTAATAGGTTTTGTACCTGCATACTCGCTTTTTCCATTTCACCTAAATGCTGTATGGTTTTGTCTCGATCTTTTTCAAAGTTGGCCTGCAGCGCTTTTATCCCATGTTGGTGTACTTGCTTATGGGGCTCATCCATTTTTTTGAAGGACGGTAAATGAGAAAATGAGTTTTGCCCCTCACCTTCAAAATACCACTTACCTAAACGACATTGTGTATGGTCTTTTATTTCATTGCTGATATTCATATCTTGCACTTGTAGGTGCTGATAAATTTGGTTCTTCCAATCGATATGATCAAGCATGACCGATGTAATAAAAGAAGCATATGACGACTGGGTAATGACGGACTTCATTTGATTCGAAATACTTAATACCTCACCCACAGTGATGATTAAGGTATCTGTATTGCCTGTCATATTTTTTGTTTTTTCAGCCGTATCGCCAATGCCGTTTTTAGCTTCAAGGGTTTGCTGGTTAATCATTTGCACCAAATTATTAATGCTTTCGGTCGACTCGCCCGTGCGCTTAGCTAACGCCCGCACCTCGTCAGCCACAACAGCAAACCCTCGGCCTTGCTCCCCAGCTCTAGCGGCTTCAATGGCTGCATTTAAGGCTAAAAGATTGGTTTGATCACTGATTTCCACAATAGATTTAACAAATTCATTGATTTTGTCCGTGACATCACTGACATCCTCTATGCGCTTTTGAGAAACAATGGATTCATGGCGAACTTCCTCTAACTGCTTGTACAGTGACGATAACGACATAGTGGCTTGAGAGAATAGACTACTGGCTTCATTGATTCGCACACGCTCAGTGGATAAATCTTCCACAAAACGCGTGGCATGCGCACGAATATCCGTTAGACGACTGGCACTTTTACCCCATAAGGTTTGAATAGAGTAATATTCGTGACTGTGCTTTTGCTGATTAGCTAGATGAGCATAGGTGTCTTCAAGTGCTTGCTCTAACTCAAGGATTTTCTCGCTTTGCTCGGCATTTTCATTATGTGCTTTCGCTAACTGCTGCTCTAACGAGGCTATTTTTTTCCGCCAAACATACCAGAGCCCTAATTTTTGCTTAACTTAAGCTTAGCCTAGGATGCGGTACTGTAAAGCATGAAAAAATGTCATTTAAAATGTTTGGGGCATAAAAAAACGGGAGCAAGCTCCCGTTTTTATTCAGGTATCGCTAAGAATTAAGCAATCTTTGTGCTGTACTGACGCAGGCTCTGAGCAAACTCTTCAAGTACACGGATACCGCTTTCTTCAGCTTCTTTACACCAGGCTTGCATGGCTTTTAACAGCTCATCACTGCTGGCACTGCGTTTCTTCCACACCAGCTGCAATTCTTGCTTCATTTTATACACTTTCTCTACCATTTCATTATGGGCAAGTAAGTCCGCTAACTGCTGACGATACTGGTCACTTAGCAGGGCCTCTTCTTTACGCAAAAGTCGCTTAGCCTTAATAAATGGCAGATTCAGTTGTGCTTGTTTGCGTTCGCTCTTGGCAACCGGCTTAATCACCTTTTTATAAAAACGCGCCATAATTTGAAACCGGTTATTGGCCGCGGCAAGCGCTGCGTCAAAATCCAGTTCCAACTTGCTTTTATCAATGGCCATTACTGGGCCTGTGCGCACATTTTTAATCAAACCTAGGGCTTTGAAAATGGTGATGTACATCCAACCAATGTCAAATTCCCACTTCTTAACCGATAGCTTGGCTGAGTTAGGGTAGGTATGGTGGTTATTATGCAATTCTTCGCCACCAATCCAGATACCGATAGGGCTGATGTTCGTTGCCGCATCAGAGCATTCAAAGTTACGATAACCCATTGCATGGCCAAGCCCATTGATAATGCCTGCCGCGTGTACCGGCATCCACATCATTTGAATGGCCCAAACGGTAATACCAATAGGTCCAAGCATTAAAATGTTAAATCCTAGCATGATGAAAATGCCTAAGAATTTATATTTTTGATACACCTTATTTTCAACCCAGTCATCAGGGCAACCTTTACCATAACGAGTCACGGTCTCTAAATTGTCCGCCTCTTCTTTGTAAAGCTCGGCACCGGTTAATAAAACGGTTTTTAAGCCTTTAACAACAGGTGAATGCGGGTCGTCTTTAGTTTCGCATTTCGCATGGTGTTTACGGTGGATAGACACCCATTCTTTGGTGATCGTTGCCGTGGTTAACCACAACCAAAAGCGAAAGAAATGCGCTAACGCAGGATGAATATCCATCGCGCGATGAGCCATAGCACGGTGCAGATATATAGTCACACTAACAATCGAAATGTGGGTCATCACTAGGGTAAACAGCGCTACTTGCCAGCCGTTTAGCCCCCATAAACCTTGTTCAAACATAATCAGTACCTCTGGTAATTCTTGTTATTTATTCGGCTTCGATGCCTACGATTAACCAAGCATCGGATGCGTGTTTTTCTAGGTGCCACACATCAAATACGCCATGTTCTTCATTCTTTTGCATGTCTTTCATTAAACCGCGAAATAAGATGCTCAAGCGATGCCCGTTTGGTATCGGTTCCGCTCTTACGATCTGTGCGTTTAAATCAATAATCTGGTTCTCCAGTTGAGCCGCGTATTGCCCGCGCTCATGTGTTAATTGCGCCAATAGGTCTGGGTGAACATACTCAGCTATTGTGGCTAGCTCACCTTGATCCCAAGCCTTATGGACCAAAGTAAAGTGCTCTAATGCACCCTTTTCAAAGCCTTTAACATCAAACCCTTCAGGAAACGTTAACGGAATACTTTGTGACTCGCTGTTTGATTGATAATTAAACCCAGTATTAGCCGCCTCTGGCGCCTCAAATCCGGTGCGCTGCATACCCGCCATTTGCGGCGCATGCTTTGGGCGTGCAAAGAGCTTGAACAGAACAAAGCCGATCAGCGCGAATAATAGGATGTCCATCATCTGTAGGCCTTCAAACGCGCCACTGCCTAATAAGTAAGCAAAAATACCGCCTGCCAGGAGGCCGCCCATTAGACCCCCCATACCAGGACGTGCTGCTTTGCTTTTATCCCCATTAGGCGCTGCTTTGTTAGGACTGGCTGGTGATTGTTTCTGGAATGGACTGGTTTTGAAGGTTTTACCAAACCCGCCGCCACCAAACTTTTTAGCCGCCGCTGGCTCTGCAAACGACACCAATAAAAAACCGGCCAACACGATACTAAATAGGTACTTCATAAAACTGCTCTTTCATATAACAAATCTAATAATTCAAGCATGCTACCTAAGCCTAAAGCTAAGTCAATCCTCGCCATGAATTAAGGTGAACAAGTGTACACTGAATTGATCTGGATTACCTAAAACAAGTAAGCAACCGCCATTCCGACAAGCAAGCTAGAACGGGTTTTAACCAGGGGGCTATCAGTAAATGCGGCGCCTGATAGGTTAACGTAACGCACAAATCCAGCCGCTAGCCAGTCGGACCATAATACCGCCGTACTGTAGCCCATTTGCCAGCCACCATAACCCTTGTTGGCCTTATAAGTATTGCGCCCTTGTCTTTCAAATTCACTTCTCACCCCATAAATATAGTCATGATAGTGGCCACTTGCAGAGCGCAATCCTAAGGATATCTGAGGCCGAACCTCGTAGCCGCTTAACCAGTACTCCCGGCGCCATACAATACGAGGGTTAAAGGTGAAACCTCGATACTGGGCTTGGGTAAAGTCAGTGCTATTGGCCGCGCGAACTGGCAACTCTAGGAACATGGCATTGCCCTGACTGCGATCTCCTAAAAAGTAATAATGCAGCGCAGGCCCTGCTTCAATAATGAAATCAAGATCATCCATCCCTTGGCGGGCTTGGCTTTTATCGCTATCCACCTTTACCGCTCCGCCCAAGCTGACTTCAAGACTCCAATTACCTGACTGCCAGAGATTGCCCTGAATCAAGTTACGGTCAATGGTGATTTTCTCGCTGCGATAACGTAAGTAAGGGAAAGGCAGGTAAAACTGCTCAGACTCATCACTGCCTACATAATGGGGCACAGAAACCGCAGACAGGCCAAAGCCGGCTTCTAACTGAGCGTGGGCAGCA
>MDTG01389090.1_pt1 | contig 15360 bp, 12 predicted proteins | sample 811421 | NCBI WGS metagenome assembly MDTG01 (sample SAMN05326645, study PRJNA326480) | marine metagenome | isolation source: seawater | place: Pacific Ocean: South East | collected 2011
CTATTAGGGACTACCAGAGACTAACTAAATTGTGAATCCTCTGCCTTTTAAGTCCTTTGTGTCTACCAATTTCACCACGAGGGCATTAATGAATTTCATAAGTATTTATGCTAATATTTATAATTGAACAAAGTTAATAAGTAAATTTTTTTTGATATTATTTAAATATTAGATAAATTTATTTTCATTAATCTCTGAACCATCTAAGAGGTCTTTTGCTGCTTTTTTCCCAATTAGTTTTAATAAATTTTTTAAAGACGAATTTTTTCCTATTCTTTTAGTGGTAATATCATCTATCTTTAATTTTTTACCTTTTTTAAAAGATTTATTTAAAAAATAAGTTCTTTTGAGAGAGGTTATTTCTTTTTTAGATTTATTTTCATCATTTATTTTAATATTACCTAAAAAGGTTTCAGCCTCTTTTATTTTTAAAACCATTTCTTTAAATTTTTTAAAATTTAAAGAAATTTTATGATCAAAACCTTTTCTTTTATTGTCTAAAGTGAAATGCTTTTCTATTACTTTTGCTCCCTTTAAAGCAGCATATACAGTTGCCTCTATCCCTGTTGTATGGTCAGAATATCCTATGATTCCATTGAATTTTTTTTTGTAAAACTCAATCATTTCTAAATTTGTCTCACTATTTTTTAAAGGGTATTTTGATATACAATGCATTAAGATAATTTTTTTGTTTCTTAGTTTTTTCAAGTATTTTATTAACTCTAGAATATCATCAGACTTATTCATTCCAGTAGATATCAACATCGGCTTGTTTAAATTATTTATTTTTTTAATAATATTTAGATCTTGTGCTTGACTTGAAGATATTTTAAAAATTTTTTGATTTAATTTTTTAACTATATTCAAATAGTATTTATCGCATGTAGCAAATAATATAATATTTTTTTTTTCTTGAAAATTTAAATAGCTTGTAAATTTCATTTTCACTCAATTCAGATTTTTTATAAATTTTAAAACTTTTAGAATTTTCTTTATAATTATTCACAGCTCTAGCCAATTGTATTTTTACTGCATCTGCTCCAGCTTTGTTAGCATTACTAATTAACTTAATACAATTTGCATATTTCCCTTCATGATTTATACCAACCTCAGCAATTATAAATGTCTGGTGACTGTTTGAAATATATTGATTATTTGTAATTTTTATGAATTTTTTAAAACTCACCCAAATTCTCGATATATTATATAAGACTCTGCATTTTTTAAACCTACTTCAGAGCCTCTTTTTTGTGACAAAACCTCTATACCTCTAACCGATCTAGGATGTGGAAAATTCTGTATCTCAGATTTATATGATTTGAAGGCCTTAATTTTAAAGTTAATTGTATCTTCTATATCTATATACAGATTAGGTTTAAAAATTTTTTTATATGACCATTCAGTACTTGATAGTGTTTCATAAAATAAAATTTGTTTAAGATGTTTATTTTTAACTATAGGCCTGCATGCTGTTAGAACTGCTCTAGTCACGATTTCGTGATCTATATTAAGATCATCTGGGAAGTGTGTAAAAATTATATTCGGTTTTTCTTTTTTAATTATTTGCTCAATTTTTTGAATAATTTCTAATATGGGATACTTATCTAATTTATTATCATCAAGTTCTAAAAAATAATTTTTTTTAAAACCAAGTATCTTAAATGCTTTAAGAGCATCTTTTTTCAATACATTAATATTTTTCAAATTAAATTTCATTCTTGAGGTTATTCCTGTTGAAAATATACAAACAGCAGTATTGTTATTTTTTGAAAGCTTTTTTATATAACCACACAACCCAATGTTTCATCATCTGGGTGGGCAGAAAATACTAAAATTTTGTTTTTCATATTTTAATACTTTAATTGTTTTTCAAAATAAGGAATATAATATTCCATGAAAATATTCGAATTTTTTTTTGATATAATGTCACTAGTCAAAAAAGTTCTAAATGTAAAATCTTTTTTTAGTTTCATAGGTCTATAATTTAATTTCATGACTTTTCTAACCGCTTGAGCAGGAAAATTAATCCCAGCTTTGGAACAAATTCCAACAGATCCACTTAATCTCGCACTGGCCTCCATTATTATTACCTTTTTATTTTTTAATATTACATCAAAATCACAAGGACCATCAATCTCAGCTTTAAGGATAAAATCTTTAATAGTTTTTTTAATTAAGTTGTTTTCAACTGTTACGTGACCAGTAGAATAAAAAAGAAATTGATTTTTATTATTTCTTTTTCTGATTGAAAAATCCAAAAGTTTACCTTTAGACGCTATACAGTCTACATCAAAAAAATCACCACTAAAATATGGCATTAATACAAATTTTTCTTTTCCATTAAAAGTTTTTTTATGAAAATGTATATTAGTTTCATAGCAATTTCTTCCTTTGAGAATATTTATATTTTTTTTTAATTCTTTGTTAATCAAGTAAACACCCTTTGACCCACTACCCAATAGAGTTTTTAAAATTAATTTTTTATTTTTTTCTTTTAGTGAAAATTTTCTAAATTCTTGGTAATTTTTAACTATAAAATATTTCTCTGTTAGAAACTTATTCAACTTACAAAAATTTAAAAATTTTTCTTTACTTATAAGAATGTCATTTGGTTTAGATTTTCCTACCCAAAAATTAGTTTTTTTTACAGCATTTTTTAGATAATCAGCATTTTTAGAGACGATTTCACATTCTTTGTCTGATAGTGGAAAAAAAATATCAATTTGATTTTTCTTTAAAATTTTTACTAACTCTCTTATATATTTATTTTCTTCTTTTGGATCACATACATTGACGAATTTATCACATAATACTTTTCCATGAGCATATTTGTCTTTATCAATTCCCACAATTTTAACATTAAAATCTTTTTGTTTTTTTAGGGAGTTAATGAAATCAAAAATTAGAATTCCTCCAATGCAGGATAGACAAATTTTAATTAACTTTTTTTTTAAATTCATTATAAAGATTAATTAGCATACCTTTATCAATTCTCTTAAAATTTTTTACTTTTAGTTTAAAATATTTTACAAATTCTACTAAATTAATTTGATTAATATTTAAATTATATTGTTTAAGTTTATATCTAATACCAGCAATACCTGATTGTGAACTTAAATAAAGTCTAGAATTTGAAACTCCTATGTCTTCTGGGTTCATTATTTCATACGTTTTTCTATTTTTTATAAAACCATCTTGGTGTATTCCAGATTCATGAGCAAAAGCATTATCACCAACAATCGGTTTATTTGGAGATATTTTATAATTTATTGTATTTGCAACTATATTTGAAACTTTTTTTATTTTTTTTGTTTTTATTCTTGTTTTGACATTAAATATATCTTTTCTTGTTTTTAAAGACATTACAATTTCTTCCAAGCTTGCATTACCTGCTCTCTCTCCAATACCATTAACAGTACATTCAACTTGACTCGCTCCTAATTGAATTGCCTCAAGAGAATTTGCAACTGCTAAGCCTAAATCATTATGACAATGTATTGAAAAAGCAACGTTTTTTAAATTTTTAACATTTTTATAAATTTGCTTAATCATTTTATTAAATTCAGCAGGTGTTGTGTATCCGACTGTGTCAGCAATATTAATAGTTTTTGCGCCATATTTTATCGCAATATCAATACATTCTGATAAAAAATTTACATCTGTCCTTGTTGCATCTTCACTAGACCATTCAATATCAGATATCTTAGTTTTTGCGTATTGTAATGTTTTTTTGATTTTTTCAAGAATCTGCTTTCTATTTAGATTTAATTTATATTTTATATGAATATCACTCGTCGATATAAATACGTGAAGTCTATTTTTTTTTCCAATCGCATCAATAGCAAGATCTATATCTTCAGTATTATGTCTTGCTAAAGCACATATTTTTGAATTTTTTATTATCTTTGAAATTTTTTTTACAGACTCATATTCTTTTTTTGATGAAATAGGAAATCCAGCCTCAATAATATCAACACCCATTGCTTCCAGATTTTTTGCAATTTTTATTTTTTCACTTATTGTCATATTGGAACCTATTCCTTGTTGACCGTCTCGTAAAGTTGTGTCAAATATTTTGATCTGTCGCATAAAAAACTAGAATTTAATTTAATTTATTTATTTATATAAGTTAATAGTTTATATTATTTCTTAATGAAAAAAAACATTAATATACATGATTTTGCAAATGAAGGGCTTGTGAATTTTGGTTCAATAATTGATCAAAAAAAATGTACAAAATTGAGAAATCAAATTAATTCAGTGAGGCCTTGCAATAAAAAAATATTTTTTTCTACATATCCAGAATTTAAAAGAAAAGGAAGGTTTGAAAAATACTCTCCTGGAGGAAGTTTTAACGCTTTGACATCTCTTAACTTTGATTTGGATTTTATAGAAAAATCAGACTCCTTCACTAAAGCTGTAGAGTCAATAATGGGAAAAAAATTTAAAATATTAAAGAAAACAATTATAAGATCAGTTCCAAAAAATTTTATGCCTGATTGGATATCTAAATATACAGAAGACTTTGGAAGACCAAATCTCAATCCATATATAAAACATAAGTATCAAGATGTTCAATATTTTTATAATGCTGATTTCCATCAAGATATGACAAGAGGTAAAAAATTTGCTACCTTTTATATTTATTTGGATAATGTTAAAAAAAAAGACTCTGCTCTAAAAGTTCTCAAAAAAAGTCACTATTTTGGAGCATCTTTTTATCCGCATTACATAAGGAAAAGCACTGATAAACAAAGTTATTTCTACAGTGATTTAAAGGGAAATCATTTAAAATGTGAAGAATTTACCTGTACAGGAAAAACTGGAAATCTTTTAGCTTTTCATGGTCTTTCTCTTCATGGTAGCTATTATAATTTCAGTAAGGATCCAAGGATATCTCTAAGGTATTTAATTTGTCCGAATTCTAAATCAAAAAATACTATCTTTAGAAAATCTTTTTTAAAAATTAAAAATTATCCGATCAAAATTAACAATAAATTCGCAAGACTTGACAGAGATCTGAAGTCCGGTACATTCAAAAAGACAGGCATGACAATTACTTATTAAAAGTAAAACTAATTTTAATAAATTTTTTTTTTGTTTTGTTCTAAATAACTTGTTATCAATTTTAAATTTTTTTTAGATTTTACTTTAAAATAAATCAAATAAAAACCATCTTTAATAAATCCATTTTTTTTTAAAAAAGTTTTTCTTTTAGAAATATCAATATTATTAATTAAGATTTTTTCTGATTTTTTTTTAACATAATTTTCCATTTTTTTTGTATAATTATTTTTTCCATGAACAAAAATATAGCCACCAGTATTAGTTTTTTGAAATCTTTTTATTTTCTTATGTTGATTTTTATTTAGATAAATATCTAATAAATCATTATTATTCAAAAATTTATGTATTTTAGAATTATGAAAGTGAGGACTTATCTCTAAAATTTTACAACAATTTTTATTGACTATTGCATCAATTGTTCCAAAAATTGCAATATTCTTAAATAATTTTATTATAATCTTTTTAAATTCAACATAAAAATTTTCATTTATTATTTTTGAATTATCCAAATATTGAAAAACAGATAAAAATTTTTTTTTACCATCAAGAATAACTCGGTCTCTTAAAATTAAAGGAAGGAATATTACATCACCATTTTCTTTTTTTACAAAATCTATGTTTACTAATTTCCCTTTAATTGTCTCTTCAATATAAACTCTTTGAGTTTTTTTATATAAATCAAGGATTAATTTAAAATATTTTTTTTCAAATTTAAGTTTTGATAATTTTTTATCGATTTTAATAATTCCTTCACCTTGATGTTTGCCATCTGATTTAACATGTAAATTAAAATTCTTGCTTTCACAAAATTTAAAAATTTTGTTTAAATAATATTTTTTATTATTTCTGATCTTTTCAAAAGTAGGTAAAAGGATATATTTAGGAATTAAATTACTATTTTTTAATTTTTTTTTTTGTACATATTTGTACATTAAAAATGTATCATTGACTGAATTTTTTAAATATTTTAATTTTATTCTATTTATTGTTGGATATGAATAATGTGCGGTGCCAAAACAATCGATTACATTAAATTTTTTATTATAAAAAAAGTTTTTTAATCTTAGTAAAATTTTTTTAGTTTCAGTTTGAGATAAATTAATAAAAAAATCAGAGTATTTCCTACAGTAACAATTTGGGTTTTGATCAATAAGTATTATTTTGTATTTTTTTTTTTTTAGGTATTTAAAATTTACAGAATGTGTAATTGAACCACCAAGATATATTACATAATTATCGATCATTAATTATGTTAATTTTTCTGAAATACACCAGAATAACGGTCTTTGAAGAAAACCAGTTTCATATTCGAATAATAATTTCCCCCCCTTAGTATAAGCAACTTTATTTGTTTTTAAATTTCTTTTACAAATGATAGCTGGAATTTTGTTAACATTACTATAATCAAATGTTTTGTATTGAATTTTTTTCTTTGAAAAATCAATATTACCTATTTTAATTATTTTCCAACCTGCTTTTTTTAAAATAAAAGGTAAAATTTTAAATGTTTCATGATTTTCAAAATAATTTTTATTGTAATTTACATTTCCAGTTTGGAAAAACATGTACTTTGATACTTTGCTTAATTTTCTCAGATACTTTATGGAATAATTCCTCCAATCATTTTTATTCTTAACAAGCTTCGTGTCGTACATATGTCCAGCATGATGCAAAACACTAAGGTGTATTAACAAATCAGTTTTTTTGATTTCTGAGATATTATTTAAAGTAATTCCTTTATTTTTATATTTAATATCTATATTTGAAACATTACTTTTTTCTCTGATATTGCAAGCTTTGATAAAAGTTGGTTTTTCATACTCGTAACCTATTGATTTAGATTTAAAATATTCATTAAACTTTATACAAAAATATCCAAGATTTGACCCTATATCTGTAACTGTTTTAATTTTATAATTTGAACTAATAATTTTTTTAATCCAATCAAATCTAATTTTATCATTATGAATATTTTTAACTTTTTTATTTGAAAAATTTTGATAATTTGAATGTCTACTTTGTTTCATTTTAAAATTATTTAAATCACTTTATAGATACTTTTAATAATAATTTATACAACAAACTTGGTTATTTCTTTTTTTAAACCGTTTAAAATTTTGTTTAATAACCAGATTCAATCGAACTTCTATATTCTTTTTTTTCTTATAATAAACTTCCATCTTTAAGAGAGTCTATGCAAGAATTACTGTACAAGATAATTAACTTTTGATTAAAAATATTGTTTTGTGGTCTATGAATGATTTAAAATCATTTAGATTATCAAAATACTCATCTACAGCTTTTTTTACTCCTGACCAGGTGCCATAATCATCAATAATTATTATACCTCCTTTTTCAACCAATGGATAAAGATACTGAAGTTCATGTTTTGTTGAATCGTAATAATCAGTATCAAGTATCAAAAGCGATATCTTATTTGGGATTGTTTTTGGAATAGTTTCTTCAACTAAACCTTTTATAAAATGAATTTTATTTTTATTATAATTAGTTTGAAAAAGTAATTTTTTTACATTTTCAATATTTTCATATTTGTAAAAATTATCCACTTCATTGTTTTTCTGCATTTTCTTAAGATAGAAATTATAATTTTTTTTTGTAAAAATATTTATATCGTTACTAGAAGCACACGGCATGCCCTCGAAGGTATCATAAAGAAAAATATTTATATTCTCATAATTTATAGATTTTAAATAATCACATATAAATCTACAGTTTGCTCCTTTAAAAACACCACACTCAACTATATCTCCTTCTATTCTATTTCTTTTAAATAAATAATCTAAAGATAATTCAAGGAATAAAAAAAATTCCAAATTAAATGAACTCAAATTTTTTGATTTATTATAGTTTTCTAAAAATTTTTTAGATAGCATTTGTTTTTGGATTTTTCTTGAAATTTTATATCCAAAAAACATGAGAACGTTATTTATAATTTTTCTAAGCATCAATTATATTTGTGAAGAATTTACTTACCAAACTTATTCTTGTTATTCAAAATAAAAAAAAAGAGTATAGGTATAATCAAAATAACATGAGAAATTTGCTTAATAGTTACTATTGTTAAAGCTAAGTCTGCAGGCAGTGAAAAATATTTAAATGACAAGCTATAAGTCATTTGTCCATAACCTATATTCAAAGGCAAAACATTTAATGAGTCAAGGTAAATCGATATCAAAGAAGATAGAAAAATATTTATGAAATAAATTTCTAAAATTTCAGGATTGATAAAATATATTATAAAAAATGAAATAAATATATTTGATAAAATATTTAAAGCTGAAAAAAGAATATATAGATAATAATTTAAATACTTTTTAATGAATAGACTTAAAGATAATAATATTGTAACTGAAACTAATAAAGTTATTTTATTTATAGTCATTGAGTATATGAACAAAAAAATAATAATCGGACCTAATATCGAATAAATATTAAATTTGATATAGTCATAAAATCCTAATTTATTTTCCTTTATTAAAATAGTATCAACCCATGCTTTGCCAACTAAAAAAGATCCTGGAATCGCAACTGTCATTTGTGATTTTATTAAAACTGTAAAAATACTTTTTAAATTTATTCTTTTTTTATCTATTATTTTTAATAAGTAAGATATTTTAATAGAGTTTAAGTATAATTTTATTATAGAAATAGGTATTATTAAAAAAATTATATAATAATATTTGTAAACATTTTTTATAAAAGAAATGTCTACATGATTAAATAAATAAAAAATCACTATAATTATTAAAGATATTTTAAAAGTTGAAAATAGTAATTTTTTGTTGAGCATATTCTATTAATTAATATCCTAGCTTAATTATTAAAAAAAGTTTATTTATAAAATTAATAATTTAAACTTAATCTTATGATCAAAGTTTTTTGCGATATAATTAACATTAAAACAAATAAAATTTTTTTAATTAATAATCAACATCGGTTTTAGATGCTATAAATTCAATTTCACCATGATCATCGACAAATTACACAATTATTTATGGTAATTTTTATAATTGAACAAGTCTAATAAGTAAAATAGTTAAGAAATTGATTTTTTTGTTTTAATAATATTGTCCTTTTTATTTTATTTTAAATTAAATTATTTATAATCAATAAAATTTATCAAATAAGATATATTAATCAGTGAAAAACATTATTGCTTTTATTTTTTTTAGTTTTTATATCTCTACAAACACTGTTGCTGATGAGAAATCATTAGATGTTGGATGTAAAATTCTATTAGATCTTAAAGAAGATAATAGTCATATAGAAAATTCACTGGGATATTTTCAAGATAGATTAAATAAAAATGATAAGAATGTTGCTATATTTTTAATTCACACTTTTGCTGATTTACAAACACTTAAGAATTTAAATGATTGTTTTTATAATGCAAACAGGATTTATGGTACTAATAATGAATTGGCTTTAAAAATATTACTAAAATATTTTCCAATAATTGATCAGTATGAATTTAGAAATATATATTTAAAATATTATCAGTATCAAAATAAAAATAAAAATATCATCAATAAAATCAAATCAGAAACTTCTTTATTTTATCCTAAGTTTTTAGATGAATTAATTGAATATCTATATTCACAAAAATTATCAAATTATCAAGATTCTTTAAAGATTTCAGATAAATGTTATTTTGAAAATGAAATACTAAAAAAAATAGAATATTGTAAAAAGTCGGCAGAAAAAAATGACTTATATGCTTCTGTTTTTTTAGTTGAAAATTTTTTTTTTTGGTATTGAAGATCCAAACAAGAAGGGTTTTTTTTTAAAGGAAAGTAAAAATTTTGAATTAACTGATATATATATTTCAAAAAGTCAAAAAATAATTTTGAATTTGAATGAAGATATATTTAGTCATAGTTGGATAAAAAATTTTGACACTTATAAGCCATATATAATTTATAAAAAAGCTATCTCTGGTGATAAAGAAGCACAATATAAAATGGGCTATTTAACATTGGACTATGTAGATAATAATGTTGACAAAAATCACATGGCATATCTAGAAAAATATTATGGAAGTTTAATATTAGAAAAAAAAGATTATTATGATGGTAAGTATATTCCAAATTGCATACAAGCTTTAAGTTGGTTTGAGAAATCAGCAAATCAAAATTTTGGTCCTGCTCAATTTATGTTATCTGAGTTTTATCTTTCTGGTAGATTTGGAGGAATATTTACTAGTTCAGATAACTTAAATATAAATAAGAATCCTATTGGTCAAATTTGTAAGAAAGAAATTGATGAAAAAAAAACACAAAAAGGCTACGAACTTTTATTAAAAGCAGTAAAAAATAATGAATACCGCGCTCAATGTAAATTAGGTTTACTTTATTCATTTAGAGGAAATAAAAAAGATAGAAATTTAGAACTTGGATTAGATTTGATTAGACTATCTCAAAAAGAAAGGTCGCAAAATTTATGGAGAGATGGGTACACTATTCCTTATTATAAATTGTATAAAAAGGGATTTGATATTAAACAAGAGGAAAAATGTGGAAAAAATGATTATAGTTATCTTTTTCCTGAAAATCATTACTATGATCAAGATATAAAATTTGATGATTTTAATGATTTTACTGATTTAGTAAGTGGTAAAATGATAAATAAAAATTATTCCAGGTATGAAAAATTAATCATTGAAAAGAAAATTTTAAAATATAGCGACTAAATTATAATTTTTTTCTTTCACAGTTTACTTTGTATTCAACTTCTTTAGGTTTTTTATAATTTGAAGACTTGGAGCCATCACTAAAGTACAGTAAATGTTTATAATAAATACTGCTATTGTTTAAATCAATTTCCACTTTTTGTTTGATTAAATTACCACGCTGTAAAGTTTTCTGCCAGTTATCTATTTTTGTTAAATCTTTTGAAAATTTTATTAAGCCATCTGTAACTTTTTCTTTTATTAAATCTTTTGGTAATCTGCTATTTCTAATATTTTTCCATTGATAAATATCACTTATCAAATCATAAGTATATCTATTTGATTTTACATATGATCCTTCTCTATCTTTTCTATTAATATTTTCGCTAAATCGCACCAGATGATATACTGGAGTGTCTGAATAATACTTAGGGTATTGTTCTTTAATAAAATTAGTTTGTTCAAATCTTTTATTACTTTTATCAATACCAAAAAAGTACAAATCATTCCTTTCATAATTAGGAATTTTACAAATAAAAACTGTAGAAAATTTAACTTCATTTATCTTAATAACATTTCCAGAATCTAGTGTTATCGAAGATCCAACCTCTTCTAAATTTATATTTATTTGATAGTTTTCAAAGTAAGGTTCTTCTTCACCAGCTAATCCATAATTAATATTACCAACAAGTCCACTCTCCTTAATCGTTTTGTGATAATATTCAATTGTTCCTTCAATATCTTCATTTTGAATATTTTTTTCAGCTAATTCTATTTTATTATTCTCACCTGATGATAACTTGGCACAACTTTCACTTATTTGACTTCCAGGATCACTAATTTCATCAAGTACATATACATATTTTTCAGAACCATCATTTGCTATTTCTAAAGATTTTCCAAAAGTAGTTTTTATAGAAGTTGCACCAGATTTTTGTATTTTAAAAATTAATGATTCATCTGCTAAAGCTTTAATATATTCCTTCATATTTACATCGCTCATATCAAAAGTTCTTCTTATTTCAATCGGGTGAGTTCTTATCTCAATTTCTTTTGCATTTACAATGTAGTTAATTTTTTTTATTAGCTCATTTGAACTATAAGTAGATACGTAGTTATTTTTTTGATCTTCATAATAAGCTAAATCATTGTAAATACTTGATCCTGCACTAATAGATCCAATTGAAAATATTTTTTCTTCGACAGAACCATTCTTTTTATTTTTTCTACTTCTTTTTACAACTAAGTTTTCTAAATCAAGCACATATTCTGAATTATCAAAATAAATTTCTTTTTTAGAAATATCTTTCAAATTTTTTATTCTGCAATTTGAAATAACATAATTTACTTTTTTTATCTTATTGGGGTTCTTAAATTTTATAACTTTTATATCTTTAAAAAAGAAACTTTCATTATTTTCGTTGTATATTTCTTTAAATAAAGAACCTTTTTTTATTACTTTTTGATTAGATATTTTTTGAAGTATTTCTTTGCCACCATTTTTCATAGCCACTTCAAATTCTTCATAATTTTGACATGGATAAAGTATTATTACCCCCAATTCTTTTTGCTCATCAGTTCGTTCTCCATATTCATGTCCAAAACAACCAATTTTTTTAGCTAATTTTTCAGCTTTAGCAATACCAGAGGACATTTCCCCAGGCCCACTTACTTTTATGATAGGTCTATCTAATTTTTTTGGCTTGGTTTTTTTTACAAAAGTAGATTTAACTAACTTGCCTTCTAAATATTCACCAGAAATATCTTTTTTAGAAATATTACTTATAGCACCAGCAGCATCTATTTCTGCTGCGTACATATATCCTTTTAGATTTCCATTAGGAGCGTCATCTTTAAAATCTCCTTTTAATAAAAATCTTAAATTTGGAATTTCAGCTTTCGAACCTGATCTACCTACATATTTTCTAAGTTCTCCTTTTCCACTAAAATTACCATCTTTGAATTCACCTAAATAAACCATTCCTTTTGGCATTATCAAAGTTCCTTTTCCATGAGGACCAAATTTATTTAGATCTCCATAATAAACTTCAAGTGTATGTTCTGGTAATTTGTCCCCACTGTAAGAGAAATCTAAATTTATATTTATTCTCTCAATTCTACCTGTGTCCCGTTGTCTAAAGCCTCTTACAAGATATCCATCTTTAAAAGTTCCTTCTTCATATAAAAATTGTTTACCATTAAATCTAGTCATTTTTCCTTTTCCATGAAATATAATTGAACCATCATTTATGTTTTCTTTGATTGCACCTATATAAAAGATAAAATTACTCGAATTATTCAATTTCAATTTATCAGAAAAATTTTTTGCTGGAGAGACATACTTATTTCGGTCTCGGAAAAAACTATTAACAGACTCATAATTATTTTCTCTTTTTTTGGTAAATTGACTAACAATTAGAAATTTTTTTTTATATTCTTTGTCTGTTGGAAAACTTTGATTATTCAATCTATGAAAATAATAACCAAAATATTTGCTCCTAAAGCTATCTTTATGAAAGTTTGAAAACTTAAATCCTGCATTATACCCTGTCATTTTTTCTAATTCTTTACCGATGTCATTTTGATTTAATTTTAAATCATCTTTTTTATTAATAAATATTGCTATATTATGCGACTTATCTATAGCTCCATCTTTATAAATTGCGGTTATTATTGTTCCATCACTACGAAGCTCAACCCCTAAACCTGAAGCATTACCATTAATATCCTCTGATGAAATTCTTCCAACATTTTGGTTTGTAAAAATTTGTGCATCCAATTGTTCAATAACTGAAAAATTTTTGTATCTATTTGAAGTTGGATTTACGATCTTTAAAATATCATTATTCTTATAATTTTTTTGATTAGTGTTTGTATGATTTAGATCTGCTGTAGGATAAAAAGGCGAAATATCTTTTTTAAAATATGGATTTTTAAAACTTGTTGTATCAATATTTATATTTTTATCATTTTTCCAAAAATCTTCTAATTCTTCTGTATTTATTTCGTTATATTTAATTTTCCAGATTTCTACTTCTGAAGTTGTAACATTAATCGAATAACCTATGCCTCTTTTACCTGTAGCTGTTAAAGAGTTAGAGAAATTATGATCTTTAATAAATTTATCTAAAGGTTTTACTGGATGTACAAATTTTGGAATTCCCAGAGGAAAAATTTTAGCAAAACCGTTTAGTGATCCATTTTCCCATTGTCCTACTATGATCTCACATGAAAAATCTATAAAATTATCCTGTTTATTTTTTTCTATACTAAATAAGTTAGTTCCTAATTTATATGGAGCTTTTGATTTATATTTAGATAAAATCTCATATCTTTTACTGTAGCAATTTGACCATTTACCTAATCCATGCGGTAAACCATTTAGAGATTCTCCTTTGTATAATCCTAAATCTTTAAATTTATGATACCCATATCCTAATAAAACTAATTCATTAGTTGTTAGTTGTAAAAAATCTATTTGGTTACCATTAAAAGCTTTTAGAGTATACTCAAACTCATCTTGAGATCCAAGAATACTTTTTTTATTTTTTGCTTTATCATTTTTTACTGAACCAATTAGATCTATATTGTTAGATTTTATTATTTTTTTTTCAACTTTTTGAGTTTGAGTTTTTTTAATTTGTTTTTCTTTTTCAATTTTTATATTTTTTTTATCATTTTCAGTGGTTTCCTCATTTTTAGTGATATTATTTGATGAAGAAAAATCTATATCAACGGAAATATCTGAAAATTTTGATGATGATATAATGTGTAATATTTCTCTATTTACTCCCTGCGAACCTGGTATCTTATCATAACTATAAATTAGTGGTTTTTTTGAAATCTTTTTTAGATAAAATTTTTTTTTGTTTTTACTTGTTGTCAGTCTTATTTGATTTTTTAAAAGACCATAAATTTTCCATTTTCCTTCCTCAATAACTTTATTATCTTTTAAAACTTTATATGTTTTTTCTTCGAATACATATTCTCTATTTCCATTTTCAGATGATAGACTCAAAGTATTGTTAACAAAAAAATTTTTTAATTTTTTTCCTTTAACCGCGATTTCTATTTTTAAAGAATTTACAATTTCTTTAGTTGTGTTATTTATCACTTTATTAATATCTTTTGATGTTTTTTGAATGGCAGACTCAATGTTTGGTAACCCTTTTTTTGATTTTTCCTTTGAAATTAGTTTCATTACACAATCAGCAAACTTTTCAGTTCCAGGTGTAAAGCCAAGTTCTTCACATTGTTTTTTTGCAATTTCAATATCTGCAAAGGATTGTGTTGAAAAAATTAATAAAAATATTAACGATTTTAATATAAATTTCATATATTCAACTTTATCAAAAAATTATTAAAAATCGATTATTTTTAATTTTATTCATAGCTATCATAAAAAAATTGATCCCAATTTTGATAAATATTTTTTTGAAAAATAATTATTTTAATTAATTGTTATTCTATGCATTATTCTGTTGCCTTTAAATGGTGTTGCTTGATGAAGCATAGATCTATTGTCCCAAATAGCTAGTTGGTTTTTTTCCCATTCTAATGAATATTGAAATTTTTTCTTAACTTGATGATTAAGTAATAATCTC
>MDTG01252887.1_pt1 | contig 15359 bp, 14 predicted proteins | sample 811421 | NCBI WGS metagenome assembly MDTG01 (sample SAMN05326645, study PRJNA326480) | marine metagenome | isolation source: seawater | place: Pacific Ocean: South East | collected 2011
CATTAACTCCATTAATCTGGATCGTTCCTGCTCCTCTTCGAAATTGGATATATCGCCGAATCGCAGCATCACGTAAAAGCTTTTCTCGCGAATTTCATCATTGTCACGCAGAACAAAAAGAATAGGAAATACAATAAAAATGACTTATGGGTGTAATAATCCATCTACGAAATTGTCTTATCTCTTGAACAATAGAGAGCGAGTGAACTAAGAAGAACATTAGGCCTCGTTCAAGAGACGAGGCCGTATGAGGTACACAAGTGAAAAAAAGCGACAGCGAACTCGTCCAAGCCGCGCTCGAAGGAGACCAGTCGGCTATCGGTCATATTTACGACCGATACGCGGACAGGCTATTCGGCTTTGCGTTTTCAATACTTCGCGACCGCGAAGAAGCAGCCGACGCAGTCCACGACGTTATTCTCCGCTCATCCCAACGTTTAGATCAGCTACGGGATCCTTCACGTTTACGACCTTGGCTGTTCTCAATAGCGCGCAACGAAGTTATGACAAGAACTCGACAGCGTTCCAAACGCGACGATCGCGAGGTCCCCGATATGGCGGATGACCTTCCAGACCACGACCAAGGACTTGTCAGAGATGAACTCCAAACACTCGTTTGGGAAGCTGCTGATGCTTTACAACCGCGCGATCGCGAACTTCTTGAATTATCCATGCAAGGTCTAGAAGGAGAAGAACTCGCACAAGCACTCGGAGTAAAAACCTCCCATGTTCATGTTCTCACGTCGCGGATGCGAGACAGAATGGAAAAAGCCGTCGGTTCTCTTCTCGTCGCAAGATTGGGCCGAGATGATTGTGAAAAACTTGAAGAACTTCTTTCAGACTGGGACGGAAAATTTACTTTAGAAGTCCGATCAAAAGTCACTCGACACATCGAGAAATGCGATACATGTACCAAGCGCCGAGCTATCGCCTGCGCTCCAGGTTCAATTGCCGCCGCCCTACCAGCAATCATCATCCCTGTTTCACTTCGAGACCGAACTCTTACTTCCGTCGAACAAGTTTCACAGGGTATTGCACCGGACTATACGAATCCTTCCGCAACTAATTGGACATGGGATACAGAGACTGGATTCCCAATAAAGGCATCTATTGCCGGCCGCTTTGCTGCTCTTACAACAGTTATTGCTGGAGGAGTTATCGCTATTTCCGCAGCTGTTATCGCGGTAATTCTCGCAGTCAGCTCACAAGGAAACAATGACAATAATGAGGAATCTTCCAAAATTGGAAATAGTGATGAACCAGCGGTTTCACAGATTGATGATGATTCTGAACCGTCCCAAATAGCTTCAAATAAAGACCTCATTGTCATTCCAGATGAATTGAACCTTATTTGCAACGAAGGAGACTACTGTTCCATTGCAGTTTCTCTCTCAAATGAACCGCAAGAAGAAGTAGTGCTCTTTGCAACCCTAAAAGACTGTCCAAGTTTTGAAGTTCCAAGTCAGCATGTAGTAGCAAAATGGGGAAGCAACGATTGGGAAACAAGCAAAGGCCGCCTCTACCTTGCTACCTCTGATGGAGAACCTCTTGGAGATAAGGTTTGCGAAATTACATACATGTTGGATTCTGCTAGTAATCAAAATCCCGAAAAAGTCTTTTCATTGAACTTTATTATCAAAGACGCTGACGTTACCGAAGAATCAATTCCTGATCCTGATCCTGATCCTGAGCCTGATCCGACGCCGGCTGATCCTGAGCCTGATCCAACGCCGGCTGATCCTGAGCCTGATCCAACGCCGGCTGGTCCTGAGCCTGATCCAACGCCGGCTGATCCTGAGCCTGATCCGACGCCGGCTGATCCTGAGCCTGATCCGACGCCGGCTGATCCTGAGCCTGATCCGACTCCTGAACCACAACCGACTTTCACTGTTGGAGTTACACAACTACCATTCGGCCCTCAAGGCAATACACGTGAAATAACGCTAACGAATTCAGGTGATACCGCTATTGGATGGACGATGGGTACCGACTCAGACGTGTACGCGTCGACAGTTCCGAGCGGAACATTACCCCCTGATTCATCGACAAGTGTGAAGATTATTTTCGAAAGAGCCAATCTAAATGAAGGTGATTACGCCGGCACGTTAACTATCAACGGCGACGGAGAGAATTATGGAGTCGAACTCACCGGATCGGTTGAAGTCGCTCCAGATATTGCTTTCTTTTACGCGAACCCCTCGGCAATAGTTGCCGTAGGCAATGGATGTTCAACCAACCAGGTTTCTATTTCCGCAGATGTTATAGATGCTGCTGGAATATCAAAGGTTGAAGTGATCTGGTCGAAAGATGGAATCAATACTGAGGTAACTCTATTAGATTTGGTTCAGGGGACGTGGGTCGGATACGTGAACGATCTGGAAATCGGTTCAGCTCCTGTCGCTAATTTCTTATTACGGGCAGTAGACGTTCGAGGAAATGAGAGTACTGCTACGACGGAGATAACGGTTCGTCCTTGCCCGAACTAATTTCAATAACTATTTCTCGTTAGCGAAATTTCCCCCACGAGGCTTCGCTCCACCACCAACACGAAGTAATTCACCTGTTACCCAACTTGCAGCATCGGACGCAAGATAAAGACAAGCCGCTCCTATATCTTGGGGAGTTCCAACACGACCCATCGGGATATCCCAGGCATCAAGAATTTCATCTTCTTTTAAACCAGTCGCTTTGAGCATAACTTCAGTCGGGATAGCTCCTGGCATAATTGCGTTGACACGGATATCAGGAGCAAGTTCTGCAGCAAGGGTCCAAGTTAATGAATTTGTACCAGCTTTTGAAGCTCCATAATGTCCAGACTTTGGAACAGCTTTCGTCCCAGCTCCAGACGAAATATTTATGATGGAGCCTTTTTCGATATATTTCGCTGCGATTGTGCTCGCGACAAAAACGGCAGTCAAATTCAAAGCGATCGTTCTGTCCCATTCATCGCGGTCTAAATCAACGAGAGGGCTATGCACAGCAGAACCACCAGCGTTATTGACCCATATAGTAAGTTTTCCAAATTCAGACACTGCAGCTTGCGCCAATGCTTCGATAGCTTGTGTATCAGTTACATCAGTAGTAACAGCTATTGCCTTGCCGCCAGCGTCACGGATTTCAGAGGCAACCCTTTCTACTTCATTCGTCCTTCTTGCTGCTACCACAACAGCGGCGCCCGCATCTGAAAATGATTTGGCGATACCTTCTCCAATGCCTCTCCCGCCACCTGTGATGACAGCGACATGATCTGTCAGGTCAAATAAATCTGTTACTTTTCCTTCGTTTTCCATACTTAACCTCCTGTAGTTCCGCTGTATCGACCAGGTGGAACGCGTTTGCCACTGTACTCCCACATCTTCGCGCTATCGAAGTCAAAACGATATTCAGGCGTTAATTCCAATACCACCCGATTTGGAGTATTGATATGTTCAAAAACCTCTTGCGCTCCCTCTTCACTTTCTGGCCGGCATGCTTTTGCTATCTCGGGTAAAACCCAATCCAAGACGGCTTGGTCGTAATGGACTTTACAAGGGCCACGGAATGAAGCTGTTTTTCCTGTTCCCATATCTGTGCCCTTAGACGTCACACAAAACGAAGCGTAAGCGTTTCTCTTTATCGCAGAAACTCTTGCCCTTTTCTCTGCACAAGTAAACCAGAAACTTCCATTACGCCACAGATAGTAGGTAATCACTCCGAAAGGTTGTCCATCCTTGTTTACCCACATGAACGTACCCTCAACCTGCTTGATGAAGAGCTCTTCGAGCTCTTCATCTGTAAGTGAGCATCCGTCAAGATTCTCAGAATCAGTCATTTATAATCCGTAATTCTAATAAACAGTGACCTTTCATCTACATCCTGACAGTGTCGGTAACACTAAAACGGTTAATGTCTTTTCCTGTCACGTTCCATTGCGCCATTGCTTCACGAAAAGGGGGCATGTGTGGGGCTTCGAAATGTGCTTCTAGGTCTTCTATAGATTCCCATTGTTCAAAGACCCGTAATGTGTGGTCGTTTACCGGATCAGCACTAAACACGTAGTCGACACATCCTTTTTCAGCATGGGTTGCGTTCATCATTGTGCGGCAAGCATCCAACACACTTTCATCAACTACAACACCTAAAGTCAGTGTTCCTGCAATAACAATCATTTTCTTTTCCTTCTATTAAGAGGTTCTATTTACTTTGTTCGTCCGTCAGGAGCGACATAGGGGTTTTTCTGCATTAAAGAGCAATGCATCACACCGCCCTTCATGACCCCAACTATACGACTGTGGTCCTGAAGAATGCGAATATCTTCCAACGGGTTTCCATCGATAATAAGCAAGTCTGCATATTTTCCATCTTCAAGGGTTCCTACCATGCCTGAAGGGTCCGCAGCTTCCCCCCCATCTCGGGTAGCGCATAGGAGAGCTTCAGCAGTTGACATCCCAAATAGGTCAACAAAATACTCTAGATCTTTGCTGTTCGTACCATGTGGGGTGATATTTAACCCGTAATCTCCTCCGATAAGAACACGCACTTTACTTTCGCGAAGACGTTTTACCGCACTGATGGTCTCATCAACTTCCCGTTGATATCCCCTTTGTTCCATCGCATCGCGTGGTAGGCCTAGTTCGCTTCCACGATCTAAAAGGGCAATTTCCCACGCAATTCCCGGACTGATAAAAATGCTTTCTCGTTTTGCTTCAAGCATGTCGATTGCTTCGTCATCGAGGTAATTTGCATGACCGATAATATCCACTCCGTGGCGCACCGCCTGCTTCACTGCAGCTGCAGAGCGCGAATGGCACACTACTCGCATTCCACGGATATGAGCTTCTTCTACAGCTGCATCTACTTCCTCGTCGCTGTAGGTCAAAATACCAGGTGGGGCGAACTCTGAAAGGGCTTCGCCATCTAGAAAAATCTTGACAATATCACAACGGCGCTTCGCCAATGTCCGGATAGCTTTCCGTATGGCCCACGGCCCATCAGCAATTATCTTCTTACTATTGTCACCCCCAAATGTCCCATCAGCGTTGCTTCCTGTTGACCCAAGATCCCGATCCGAAGCCGCAAGACGTGGCCCAGGGATTCGGCCAGAATTAATAGCATCACGAAGAGGAACATCGAGACCTTGCGCTGACCCAAAACTTATTGCCGAAGTAAACCCGGATCCGAGTAGAACTCGAGCATTATCGGCAGCATCAAGCATTGCAGTAGGGAGAGGTTGACTGTTAAGTTGCTGCGGATGTGCATTGTTGTAAGAAAGATGGACATGCGATTCTGTCATTCCCGGCATGACAAATTTTTCACAAGCATCAAACTTCTCAGTGTCATCTTCAACAGGCGGCATACTACTTTGATGTCCGGCAAAACGGATAATGCCTTCACTCACCCATACAGCTCCATTTTGAATGACCTCCTCATCGACTCCCGTAAATAAGTTCGCATTCTCAATCACTAAAGAACCCATAGTCTTAGTTCTCTTCTTTAGCGGGGGGGAGACGAAGCAATCGTTCAGCATTCGTACCTAAGCTTCGATCAAATTCAGTTGTTTCATTAGGAGTATCCCATCCCCCAAAATTTGTTCCATAGACCATTCGGTCCTTCCCAACCACAGATACGACATAGTCGTGTGCAGCTCCAGGCTCTAGATGGGAGTCGTACCATAAAGTACGTAAGGCTGAAACAAAATCTGATTCGGTGCCCTGAAAAGAGGCCATTGAATCAAACCGTTTTGCCAGAAAAGTTGCTGCCCCTCCTCCATGTGAGACACAGATATCAATTTTTGGGTGTCTATCCAGCACGCCACCTAGAATAAGTGCCGCTACAGCTAGTGTTTCTTCATAGGCGTATCCCACGACGAGTTCGAGCCCAAACCGTCCCAAACGTGAGTCAGCAGATGAACGGATTCCATCGTTAGTTGCAGGATGAATAAACAAGGGAATATCCAGTTCCACAACAGTGCGGTAAAAATCGTCAAGGCGAGGATCATCCAAAGTAAACCCATAATCCATGCCGATATATCCCCCAACGAGCCCAAGCTCATTGACTCCTCTTTGTAGCTCAGCGCAAGCTGCTTCCGGATCCTGCATTGGGAGAGCAATCGTTCCTAGTAAACGATCAGGGTATTTTTGAACCAAATTTGCCATAGCATCGTTTGATAATTTCGCGAAATTATCTGCTTCATTGGAAGCGATACCTCCAAAAAAAGTTAATGGGTTTGGAGAAAGCATTTGGATATCTATTCCAAGTCGATCCATTTCCTGTATTCGCTTCTCTACTTCCATGAAAACGCTTCCGATATAGGGAACACGAATGGAATAATCTCCGACGCGGAAAGTTTGAAGATGCTCTTCATCTCCTAGGTCAGGGCCGTAGGAGCCAGCTGCTCCGAAAGTTTCACGGTGAACAACATGAGCGTGGATATCTATAATCCGAGACATGTAGCGTTATCCGTTCTCTTCAGAGTTTGACACAGCGCTTAATCGGAATTTTCCGTCCTCTCCGTACACTGGGCCTCGGTCGTCGGCTATGTACAGACGATTATCAGAGGCAAGATATCCGGAACAATTATGGAGGATTTCGACCATTGCGGCGTAATTCGGGTGATCGAAATGCGCAGATAGGCATTCTGGGTCTGTCCACAATTCATAGACTTGAATATGGTTTGGCTCTGATGGGTCAGCGGCAAAGCAATACGCTAAACAACCATCTTCTTCATCTCGAGTAGCCTTTTGAACTTGTGCTGTAGCTGCTACCGCAGCATCACGGTCGGCTTCAGTTTCGAATGATAAGACTGCGGTGACGATAATCATATTCCCCCAAATCAGATTGTTCTTACTGGAACCGTATCGCAAATTTGAAAAAATCTACAGTTAGCTAGCTAACGGGCGCCCAAAAGGAAGACTTTTTTGCCAAGATCCCAAGAACGCCTCTGCTCGGTAGCAGCATCCTAAAAAAAGGCCATCTTCATGTCCGATTGCTTCATCTAATGCTGTTTCCATCTTTGATGAAACTTCAGAGATTATTTCTTCTACACCAACTTCATCGTTACCCCAATAAGAAAAAAGTGGGCCTGCAACTGGAATGAAACACGGAAGCACAACACAGTCTCTCTTTTGAAGAACAGCGAGAGCTTTCGCAGTAAACGGAAGTGGCTGGTGAGGTATCAAAGCTTTAATTTCGAGCTTTTCAGCTGTTGTATGGTTGATGGCTCCCATTTTTGATCCGGAAAAAAGCACATCCGCTTGACATTGGAAGATTTTCCACGCCGGTTCTGCTTCTTCTCCTTCACGTACAACAAAGTCAGCTCCTTCGCTATTCCAGCGCTCCCGTATCTCTTCTGCAACAAATCCCTCAGCGTTGCTCATTGATCCTGAAAGAGTTGATACCGCTACGACCTTGGCACCTCGTTTTTCTACCTCTTCAGCCATGATGACGCTATGTGCCCCAAATCCTTCAATGGCAACTGTTTTCCCGTCGAGGCCTAGAACGTGGTCTGCACAGTTCACTGGCCCAAGCCCGGAAAGGTACATGTGTAAAGGATCTTGTTTGTAGGTCTCAAATCGTATTTGGTTTCGTTTGTCTCCAGCGGTCAAGCTATCAAAAGCGCCTTCTGGAATGCCCTTACCGGGATCTAGTCCTAAGCTACCGCCAACTACATCATCTTGGATTTCATCAACGAAGGCTGCCACTGCTTGCTCTCTAATATCAGGTTTGGCATTTATTCCACCTGAAGCGCCTCCGTACTGCATTTCAAAAGATGCAAATGAGTACGTCATTGATCTAGCGAGATCTTTCGCTCCCCCTTGTAGGATCTTTGGCGCGCTCCGAACAATACCGAAACACGAGACATCTTCGAGGTCAGTAACTATAAATGCATCAGTGGAGGAAAACTTCCGTAAACTCACAACCCCATCATGCCACGATCATCACACATATCGTTAAATACTTAAAGCAATTCAGTATGTTCTATATGCGACAAAATGCGCTAGTTCACTTAGAGCTTCAGACGCGTTCCCTTCTAACGTCATTGAGGAAAGAGTTGTGAGCGCCATATCAGTTAAATCCTTGATCTCTTTTTCTATGGCATCTTTGGCACCTGTTTCTTTAACAACTTCTTGGATATCGAAAATATCTTCACTGCTTAGGTCCCTACTTCCGATTTTGCTCAAAATATTCTTCTGTTGTTCAGATGCTCGAGCAAAAGCTTCAGCCATAAGTGGAGTTGGCTTCCCCTCACGAAGGTCATCTCCTGTGGGCTTTCCAGTCCGATCTGAATTTCCGAAAACACCTAAAATATCGTCGCGGAGTTGAAAGACCACTCCGACAGGCTGCCCGAAAGTGGTAAAGGGTTTACTGAATTCGTCATATCGTCCCGCTAAAGCAGCTCCTAGCTGCAGCGGTCGTTGGACTGAATAGCGACCAGTTTTGTATTCAAGAATTTTGCGGGCTGAACTCTGGTCAAATTTTCCCGTCGCTCCAGATAAGACATCGAGGTATTGCCCAATATTTACTTCTACACGTAATTCCTCCCAAAGTTGTGAAACTTTAGGTGAAGTATGTTCCATAAGTTTATCAGCTAGCACATGCGCGAGATCTCCCACAAGGATGGCTACAGCTTCGCCGAAATGCACAGGATTTCCGTGCCATGCATGCTCTGAATGTAGGTTGGCGAAACGCTGCCATATTGAAGGCTCTCCGCGGCGTTCCTCAGATCTATCCATTACATCATCGTGTGCTAAAGCAAAGGCATGCAGCATTTCAATAGCGGCAGCAATGTTCGTTGCTTCAGCTGAATTGGGGTCTCCTCCTGCTCCTACATGGGCCCAATAAAAAAAAGCGGGGCGGAGTCGTTTACCGCCACTAAAAACAAGGTCTTCTAAGGAGATAAAAGGGTCGGAGAGGCCGCTATCAATCTTTTCCCAGAGTCTATGTTCAGTTCGAATTGCTTCAGCTAATCGCTGGTTTATGGGATCTACGATCGATGCAATATATTTTGGATTTTCATACTGGCCGCTATTCGAAGACACACATTAACCATAGAGCCTACTTTTCCCTCTACAGCACAAGAGCCGACCAGAATGTAAGTTGGTACAATCAGGTGACAGAGACCACACAGATGCGTTACCTTAGGGAAACCACTCGAGAAAGAATAATCATGACTGATTTAAAGCCTGAAGAGGAAACGGACGGTTTTGCCGAAGTAAAGGAAGCACTTTCCATTTCTGGGCTTGTACCTTCTGGGCATGATTCTGTCGAGAATTTCGAAGAGGAACGCCTCCACAGGAAACAACGCCTAGCTGCCGGTTTAAGGGTTCTTGGAAGACTTCGGCTTGCTGAAGGTGTGGCAGGGCACGTGACTGTTCGTGACCCTGAGTATCCAGATAGGTTTTGGGTAAACCCATTTGGGAAGAATTTCAAACTTATGAAAGTCTCAGATCTAATTTGCGTCGACCATACAGGAGAAGTTGTCGAAGGTAATCAACCCGTCAATGCCGCCGCTTTTGCCATCCATTCGCAAGTACATGCCGCCCGACCAGATATTTTGGCTGCAGCGCATTGCCATTCCATGTATGGACGGACGTTTTCTAGTTTAGGAAAACCACTCAAGATGATCACACAAGACGACACAATGTTCTTTAACGATGTTGCCCTTTGCTCAGTTGGAAGTGGGGCTGTTGTCCTAGATGCAGAAGTTGGGCAGGCCATGGCAAGTGCTCTAGGAGATAAGAAAGCCCTCATTCATCAAAATCATGGGCTTATCACCACTGGCGGAAGTGTCGACGCCGCAATTTGGTGGTTTGTTGCACTAGAACGATCTTGCCAAAGCCAGATTCTCGCTGAATCTGCAGGGGACCCAATAGAAATTCCCGATGATCTCGCCACATCTGGCTATAAACAACAGGGCCACGACCTCGCAGGCTGGTTCCAGTTTCAACCATGGTGGGAAGAGCTCCTTCGAGACGAACCTGACTTCTTAGAATAAAAAGAGTTAAATTTCCGTAGTTGTCGTCCGATCGGATTCACTTGACGCATCGTTGGATCCAAAATATTCGGCAAGTTTCGTTTCAGAATCGGACCCAAATAAGATCGAGACAACTTCATCCAACCCCTTTGCATTTTGAATATCTTGTGATCTAGTAATTAAGGAAATTTTGCTTCTACGCCTTAAGAAGTCATCAAGGTGAACGATCATTTCGGTGCTGGCCGTATTGTGGAGTTCGACTTTAAGATAATCAGAAGAACCCAGAATATCTTCCGCCATTGTTGGATCTTCTCGAATATGGTCGAGCATTTCAAAAGCGCGACGGCCATATCTTCGCCACAAACGTTCAGATAGAGGTTCAGCGCCAGGTTTGTCTCGTAAATCATCAAGGCGCATTCCCCGTGCTTGTCTGAAAAAAGTTCGTCTGGACTCTCGACCAGGTTCGCCATACCAGCGTTGATGATCAGGATTTAATCGTATTCCCAGAGTTTCTACAGCAGCAGCGACCTCTTCACCGACGTTCAAACAATCTGTTAACTTCCCTCCGAAAATTGAAACAACCTGTTTTGCATGATCAACTTCAACTTCGTGTTTTCGAGATAGGGCAGTCCAATCGATATTTTTCAAAGCTCGAGATTGTCGACGGATAACGAGCGGGCGAACCCCTGAACGTTCTGAAATAATATCTTGTTTTGTGAGAGGGGAATTGAGATCTAAACGATCATTGATTTGTTCTAGTAAGAATTCTCTATCTTGGTCAGTAACTACCGTATGGGGGTCATCGACTCTTGTGTCGGTAGTTCCAATTACTGACCGGTTTCCCATTGGGATGACATAAAAAAGGCGTTGGTCATCATCAAAGAAGGCTAGGACACGCTCGTTCGGAGTTAATTGGTCTACCACGAGATGGACGCCTTTCGAATACACAATTTGGTTTCGCGTGTGTGTATTCCATGTTTTGTTCAACCCATCAAGGAACGGCCCCGCTGCATTAATAACTACTTTCGCTTCCACATTGACCGAGCTGCCACTTACACAGTCACGAAGTTGGGCATGCCACTTACCTTTTGAACGTTCGGCGTTTTCTAATTCAACATAATTTGTAGCAACTGCCCCAACATCCATTGCTGAACGAACGAAATTGAAAACGAATCTCGCATCGTTGTCTTTCAGGTACGCATCGGCGTATTCAATGCCACCAACAGTCCCAACAGTATTTACTACCGGTTCGATGCGTTCAATAGTTTCGGGGCTCATTGGACGAGGAGCATTGGTTTTGAAGTTTCCGATGCCCCAGTAAGCAAAAGCGCCCACGCCAACAACCCATGGGGGGAAAGGAGCAGTTTCACCTACAACGCCAAGAAAACCGATCTCTTTGACATTTGCCGGATATGCGCGCATAAGCCGATTTCTGCTCATGCACAGTTTCCGTACCAAAGGAAATTCATAGTTTTCTAGGTATTTGATTCCGCCCCAAACAAGATTAGATGACTCTTGACTCGTAAATCCGGCAAAATCGCCACGATCTATGAGAGCAACAGATGCACCACGTGCAGAAAGAGCTGCAGCTGAGACAGCTCCGTTTATTCCACCTCCGACTATGAGGACATCGAAGGTTCCTCCATCGAGTTTGTCAAGGTTTGTTTCTCTGAGACTCACAGTTTGACATTATCGCCCTCAGAGCATTCTCCAAATCTGAATTCAAAAAGTGGCTTCTTTTCATTACATGGTGAAGCGGAGATTTCGGGCGGCTTTCTCTCCCCATTGGTTATCGCCAGACCATGAAATGCGGCCAGCATCGATCTCACTCTGAGGATCTACTCTTCCACAGGCGAGCATTATGAAACTAGTACTATCTGCTATTAGCTCGACCGAAGGCCCATCAACTTCATCAACAACCTGCGCTCGTCCATCAACATTGACAAACATGTTCCGTTCGATACCTCCGGTTAATCGGAATCCGATACTCATTCCTTCTGGCAGGCCGATTTTTTTCCCAACGATATATCCCAAAGAACCATGGACCTCATCGAGTGCAATTTTGGCATGGGCACCAGAGTCATTTGTTTCTATACCTAGGGGAAGAGCCATGTCTCTCTGATGAACCCAAAAATCAAAAATACGAATATTCATAAAACGCCCATACGTGCCAGGCCCAACTGGTGTCATGCACTCTAAATCCCATGTTTCGTTACTTAGTTCAGCTAATTCCTTACGGCGGTCGTTCACAATAGTGATGGAACGGTCAAGAAGTTCTTTTGCGCTGAGACTTTCAGCTTCACTTTCAAATTCAGCCATTTTCGGGAAAGGCGGCCATTCGTCCGCGTTCTGAGGCACCCAGTCCAACAAGAGATTTTCTATACCGGCGAGGTGGGTGACGACCCCTTTTACATCCCAATCGGGGCAGAGCGATTGTGTTTGCCAATCAGATTCACTGAGGTTTGAAATAAGTGATTCGAACTCATTGAAACAGTTTTCTAATGCTGGCATTGTGTCATTGCGGTTACTCATGCGTATACCTAACTACTTTCTGCGTCTTCTGTGCTTGTTATAGAAACTAGCGCTAAGTCAGAAAGATTATAAATTTTCTTCTATTCGTTTCTTCTTATCTAGCGGATATGGCCAAGATAGACATAAGGTGAATAGGTAAATTCTTATCGGAGGAATAATGGCTGGCTTAGAAACAACACCCGAAATGTTTGATCTTAGGATGTCGGAAGAAGTTCGACCACTCTTTGATGCGGTGACAAAATTTATTGCGGAAGAAGTAGATCCCCATACCAACGAATTTTTCCGTCTTGGTGAAAGCCGAGAAGAGCGTTGGGGATATGGAGAAGGCCAACTTGAACTATTGGATTCAATCAAAGCCAAGGCGAAAGAACAGGGGCTTTGGAATTTCTTTCTTCCAGATGCTGAAACAGGAGAAGGACTTAAAAACCTTGACTATGCATATATAGCGACAGAACTAGGGAAAAACCCTATTGCTTCACAAAGCCTTAACTGTTCAGCCCCAGATACTGGGAACATGGAAGTCCTTGAACGTGTAGGAACTCCGGAGCAGAAAGAACAGTGGTTAACGCCTCTCCTTAACGGTGAGATCCGATCAGCGTATGCGATGACAGAACCTGATATCCCCTCGTCAGATGCCAAGAACATTTCCTGCAGCGCAATCCTTGATGGTGACGAATGGGTTATTAATGGAGAAAAATTTTATATTTCAGGAGCTGGAGACCCACGCTGTAAAATCATGATATGCATGGTCCAAACCAACCCTGATGGGCCACCGCATAAACGTCAATCACAAATTCTTGTTCCTATGGACAACCCAGGAGTGGAAATACTTGGACCATGCCATGTCTTTGGAAAAGATGATGCACCGCACGGCCACATGCACCTTCGATTTAATGATTGCCGCGTACCCAAAGACAATATTCTTCTCGGAGAGGGAAGAGGATTCGAAATTTCTCAAGTGAGGTTAGGCCCCGGAAGAATACATCACTGTATGCGATCAATCGGGGCAGCCGAGCGAGCAATTGAAATGATGGTGAAACGTGGACTAACCCGTGAAGCTTTCGGGAAACCCATCGCAAGCCTAGGAAAAAATATTGAAGTTATCGCTAAAGCAAGAATAGAAATTGAATCTATGCGACGTATGGTCTTAACAGCAGCAAAAGCCATGGATGAGTTAGGTAACGAAGCTGCACGAGTTTGGGTGAGCGCAGTGAAAGCTATGGTTCCAATTCGTGTATGTCACATCATTGATGAAGCAATTCAATTCCACGGAGCAGCAGGTGTATCGCAATGGACACCGCTAGCAGATATGTACACCAGTCAGCGAACACTCCGCCTCGCTGATGGGCCAGATGAAGTCCATTGGTTTGTTGTCGGAAGAGCTGAACTGCGACGTTGGGAAGAAGAAGGCGGGATCAAATACGACCCCAAAGCCGATTACTACTCAAAAGATTCTAAGGCAGTATTAACCGCAGGAATCTAACGCTATTCAGTTTTGCAGTTTAAAAATATCAGAAGACAGTCCATAATTATTAAGAGATACCTATGGAAGACACCTCAAACGCTCCAAAATTTCATGTCGATAGAAGCAAGTATGGTGAAGGCCTCCTCAACTGGTTCCAAGATGCGCATCCAGAACACAAGAATGTAGAAATAGGAGAGATCGATATTCCGGTAGCAACGGGATTCTCCAATGAAACAGTTTTCTTCAGTATTTCTTCAGATACGAACGATGGAAGACATGAAGGTCGATATGTGGCGCGAATAGAGCCAGAAGATGGTGGCATGTTTCCAGTCCAAACACCAGAATGCGACGTTTCAGTCGATTTACAACAACGCGTGATGAGTACTGTTCAGGACAACAGTGATGTTCCCCTTCCCATTATTGGAAAGATCCAACCAAGCACATACCTTGGGCTACCTTTTTTCGTGATGGTTCATGTAGATGGAGAAATCCCATCTGATCGACCTAGATACACGGAGGAAGGCTTTGTCGTTGATGACGCAACAGATCACCAGCGTACACAAATGGTACAAACCGGGCTAGAGGCAATGTCGGGAATTCATCAGATTGATTGGAAATCAGCGGACTTACATTGGTTAAATCCATGCCAGGGAGAACCAACACAGGCGAAACAAATAGAAATCTACAGAAAATATGTTGAAAAGGAATTAGCCGGACGAGATCACCCAGTAATGGCGTACGCACTTGATTGGCTAGCAGACAATGACCCTTTGGATGACCGGATTGGCTTGAGCTGGGGAGATGCCCGATTAGGAAATATTATCTGGCAAGACTACACCCCAGCAGCTGTCGTGGATTGGGAAGCTTGTGCTCTCAGCCCCACAGAAGCAGATCTAGGTTGGTGGTTGATGTTTGACAGAATGTCCTTTGATGATGTCGGCGTTGAACGACTCTCTGGCTACCCAACGAGAGAAGAGCAGGCAGCATATTATGAAAAAATTTCTGGTCGAGAGGTTCGGAATCCTCACTACTGGGAAGTATTCGCCATTATGCGTTTCTGCGCTATCTTCATTCGCCTAGGTGACAGATTAACGAACATTGGCCTGTTCCCTCCAGAAATGAACCCAGCAGTAGGGAATATGGTAACCCAATCACTGGCGACCCTTCTCGAGATTGAAAACCCAACTCCTAGCCTTATCTAATTTCTGAGCTAGATTTTCGTGTTTTGTACGTGCGGAAAAGAAGCAGTAGGAAGCCTAATACGGGGACTAAACCGATAAAGGCTACGTAATGGCAGAGGGTTTTGTAATCTGTCATTGAAACCATTAATCCTGACCCTAAGCCGGCAGCTCCACCAGAAGCAGACATGATGGTATCTGCTAACCCCTGAACTCTGACGCGGATGGACCC
>MDTG01354117.1_pt1 | contig 15358 bp, 12 predicted proteins | sample 811421 | NCBI WGS metagenome assembly MDTG01 (sample SAMN05326645, study PRJNA326480) | marine metagenome | isolation source: seawater | place: Pacific Ocean: South East | collected 2011
GGTGGATGGAGCGAGCATCAGGTCGTCCTGCGATTCTGGTTGATCGCCGCGATTCTGGCGATGATCGCGCTGGCAAGTCTCAAGCTTCGATAGTTCAATCCAATCCGTCACGTGAACGGTCGTTATGCATCGACGTACGTCCTCGATTTGAAATCGAGTGCGACCTTCATCGTGCACGTGCGCTGTTCTTTCATGCCTTGCAGCAGCTCGATCACTGGTCGTGCGGCAGAACCTGGTTCAGATCGACCGTGGTGCCCGGAGCTTCGAGTCGCTTCTTCAGCCGATGTGTGCGCAGCAGCTCGACCAGGCGCATCATGTCGGGTCGCAGTGGGGCGGTGAAGGAGACGGGGCGTTCTTCGATGGGATGAGTGAATCCGAGCGTCGTGGCGTGCAGGGCCTGTCGGATGATCAGAGGTTTCGAGCCGAGCGACTCCTCCACGTCCCGTTCCTGCAGGTGGCGTCCGCCGTACATGTCGTCGCCCACGATGGGATGGCCGAGATAGGAGAGGTGGACTCGGATCTGATGGGTGCGGCCGGTTCGAAGTTCGAGTTCCACGAGCGTGTACCCGTCGTAGAGTTCGCGAACTCGATAGATCGTGAGTGCCTCCTTGGCGAGGTCGTCGTAGCGGACCGCGTATTTCTCGCGTGAGGTCGGGTGTTTTCCCAGTGGCTGTTCGATGCGATCCGCGAACGGGCTCATTTCACCGTGGACCACTGCGAGGTAGCGTTTCTGCGTCTGTCGCTTCTCGAATTGACGACCCAGTCGCCAATGGGCGGTGTCTGATTTCGCCGCGACCATCACGCCGCTGGTGAAACGGTCGAGCCTGTGGACCACGCCCGGGCGACAATTGTCCTCTCCCACGGTGGACAGGCCTCCGCTGGTCTTGTTCTGAAAGTGCCAGCTCAGCGCGTTTATGAGTGTTCCCGAACGGTTGCCCCGTGCCGGATGAACGATGATGTCGGGCTGTTTGTTGATCACGATCAGCGAGTCGTCCTCATGAATCACATCGATGGGGATGTCTTCCGGAGGAATCGAGTTGCTGGGTGGTGGCGGAAGGGTGGCTTCGACCACGTCTCCCTGGCGAAGTCTGGTCGAGGCTTTCGCGCGCCGACCGTTGACGGTGACGCCGTCTTCGCCGATCAGTTTCTGAAGCGAGGTGCGCGACAGGAAGGGAACTCGATCGACGAGATATCGATCAAGCCGTTTCTGAAGATCCTTGGCCAGTACGAACCGAACCCGAGCCTGGGATTCGGCGTCGGCTTCGTCACATGAGTTGTAGAGGGCGTCGAGAGATTCCCGATCGACCTTGCCGCCACCATTGAGCAGTCCCGAGGGGTCCTCCGCGCCGTCGTGTGGCACCGAGGTCTCCTCTCGATCATGATCCGGAGTGTGGTCCTGGGAAGGCATCACCGAAACGAAGGGTGAAGGATCACCCTTCGCCTTCACCTGCAGCCGCTCCGGAGGTGCCTGAATCGTTCTGGCCCTTCAGAATCAGATCGGTCGCGCCGCCCTGGGACGCATCGTTCTGGCCCTGCGCAGGGGCGGGTGCGAGCACGCCTTCGGTTCCGATCAGAGCGGAGGCATCGGGCGTCTCTTCCGCCACGGGCGCGACGGGCAGGTCGGCCTGAGCGGGAAAGCTGGTCTTCACCGCGAGGACGTCCATGCTGTCGGAGCGTTGTCCTGCCTGGGTGGCAAGCTGGGGATACTGGGGTGTGGCGATTTCTGTGATGCGGGCCAGAAGCGCCTTGCCATCATCGATCTTGCCACGGCTTTCCGCGATCGCTGCCTGTCCGAAGAGCGCGCTGATCACGAAGAGCTTCTTCGCAAAGGTTGTCTTGTAGTCATCGCCGACCTTGGTGATGACTTCACCGTAGAGCGTGTCTGCACGATCGAGAAATGCCGTGCGTGTCTCTGCATCGAGCTTGTAGCCTTCGGAGCCCGGTTCGCGATCGAATCGAGTGCCCGACTGGATGCTGGTGAGGTACTTGTCGGCGGCCTGCATCAGCGCGAGGATCGAAACGGAATCGACGCCTTCGGCTTCGACCGCGATCTCCTCAAGCGAGCTTGGCAGTTCGGCAGTGGTCAGCCCGTTCCAGGCTGCGTCACGGCGTTCGTTCGCACTGCGTTCGAGCCACTGCCAGCCGACGCCCGCGAGCGCAACCAGAAGCACCGCGAGAAGAATGCCATTGCCCCATTTCTTGAGCCAGTCGATGAATTCCTCATTGACTCGGCTTTCGGAAAGGTCGGTCTGTTCGACCTGACCGAGGCGGTCCTGGTCATTGTTCGGGTTCTTGGCCATCGGGGTCTCCGGGTGAAGGTGGCGGGGGATCCGCCGGAATCGACGAGGATAGCGCTCCATTCGCCCTCAAGCAACAGGAACAGCCTCCACTTGGACGGCTATCGTCCGTTCGCCTGCCAGAGGTCCAGCCCCTTTTCAAGGACATCCAAGCTGGCCTCGAGATGGGCCCTGGTGCCCTCATGAGCGATAAATGCCGGTGTGGTGGCTGCCAGCAGGATTCGCCGGGCATTCGCAAGCGTATCGATGCCATCACCCACGATCAGGCCGAGTGTCTCCCGGGCTTCTTTCATGGCCTCAAGGGGCGGTTCCGTGCGGATTCGTTCTGGATGCGACCAGTAGAGTCGTTCCAGATAGAGGGCATCCTCGATCCAATGGCCCGGCCTGACTTCGGCCAGATCGACCAGGCAGATGGTTTCGCCATCAGACCTCAGCATGGCATTGCCCAGATGAAGATCTCCATGAATCCAGTGGATGGGGGCTCGAGCTCGCCATCGGCCGACGATGTCGACCCAATGCACTCCCGCGAGTCTTAGTGCGTCGATCCAGCGCTGCCTCTGTGGCAGTTCGTTTTCAATGATGCTTCGTAAAGCCTGATCGAGCCAGCGTTCCCAATCGTCCCGCCGTTTGGGCCGATCGATCGGAATGTCGGTCATGCAGGCGTGCATCGACGCACAGGTCTGCGCGGTCCGCGTCAGGTGTCCGGAAAGCCAGCGTGAACCCAGCGGCATGCCTGGCAATCGTTCCATCACGAGCCAGCCGATGTCATGGTGGGCCAGTGAGTCGCCACTTTCAAAGAGTCGCGGCACGATGGGAGGATCACCGCAGTTCTGAAGTCGTCGAGCCCAGCGCAGTTCACGTCCCGGCACCGGAAATTTCACGAACGCCTCTCGCCGTCCATCCGAGCACTCGTACCACGCCGTCCCGGTCAGCGCACCGCCACGTTGCCAGTCCATGCGAACCCAGCACAGATCCTGAAGTCGGCCATCACAGGCGTCGAGAAGTTCAGGTTCGAGTGAGCGAGCGATCGATCTTTGCATTGTGTACGGAGCCCCTTGTGAGTCATGGGGATGGTCTCGTCCATCATCCCATGAATCCCGAGGAATTCACGTCTTGAATCGCACTGTTTGGAAAAAGGCCCAGGCGTGGTGAGCGTCAGCGCCGTGTCGCGATGATTTCCGATTGAAACCATGACCGTGCGATGTGGCCGTAGATCCGACTGAGCACATGGAAGACCCGCCAACCGAAGAGCTTCTGAATCTTCAGATAGCCCGGGGGCCATTTGTGGACGAGTGCGTCGGCTTCCGTCACCGTGTAGCCCGCTTCCGTGACGAGATTCCCAAGATTATTCGGGCTCCAGCTGTAGAGATGAAAATGCATGTCATTGGGTTTCCACTTGAACGAGATGCTTTCAAGGGGGACCACGAAGTGGATCTTGCCTCCCTTTTTCAGCAGTGGCATCAGTTCCTTGAGCTCCTGCATCGGATTGAGGGTGTGTTCCAGCGCATGGTTGCTGATGATCACATCCGCGATGCCTTCTCCCAGCTCCGCCAGGCAGTCCTGTGGGGAGCCGAACGGGGTCACGTCATTTTCGGCGATCTGTTCGTGGGCCGACGTGTTCGGCTCGATTCCGATCCTTCGTTCGCACTCCAGCGCCTTCAGAAGAAAGCCTCCGCCACAGCCAAAGTCTATGACCGTGTCCGAGGGTTTGATGGAGCGGGCGAATTTGAAGGCGTTGGCCTGGCCTCCGAAGCGTCCGACCTTGCGTTGCCATGCGAAGTAGTCTTCATCGTAATGGGTGGAGGTTCCTTCGTTCGCCATGCTTCTACTCCTGTTGTTTTTGGATCTCACTCTTTCTGCAGTCGAAATTAACACAAACGAGAGTGTGATGTCCTTGAACCTGAGCGATAAATGCGCTGAAGAGTCTTTAACGTGTTAATTTGCAGTCATGACTCCGGACATTCTCGCAATCGATCTTGATGGAACGCTTCTGAACGGTTCAGGAGCGCTTGATCACGAGACCAGGCCGCTTCTGGATGAACTCAGGCGTCGCGGATGCGAGATCGTGGTCTCGACCGGTAGGACCCACAGCGAGTCTGTTCGATTTCTGGAGGCGCTCGATCTCGACGGAGTCATGATCGGCTCGGCTGGAGCGGTGACCTCCGAGGTCGCGACCGGACGCACCATCGACCGCAACGTGATTCCGGATGGGATTCTTCGCGGCATGCTCGACGGGCTTCTCTCCCACGGACATCTGATTCAACTCCTGCAGGATGTCTCGTCGGCCTCTCATGAGTACGTTCTTCTTGGTGAGGCCTCACCGCATCCGGCGACGACCTGGTGGCTGGAACATCACGGCGTCTCGTACACGCGCTCTTCCTCGCTGGAAGGTCTCGATCTCTCCCATGTCCTGCGTGCCAATGTCATCACCGACGGCCATGATCTCGGCGGGATGGTCGAGGAGATGACCGATGCGTTCGGCGAAGCTCTGGTCGTCAGGCACTGGCAGGCCGTGACCGACGTGAATTCGAGGGATGCCTGGATGTTGGAGATCTTTGATCGTGGTGTCGACAAATGGAGCGCGCTCGAAGGTCTGCTGGCCCGGCGCGGTTCTTCGCCATCCGAAGTGGTGGCGATTGGTGACGGGTTGAACGATATCGGTATGCTCGAGGGCGCCGGGCTTGGAATCGCGATGGGGCAGGCGGGAGCGTCGCTTCGTGCCGTGGCGGATGAAGTGGTCTCACCTCGTGATGAAGGCGGTCTGGCCGAAGCGCTGTCCCTGATTCTGGAGGACTGAATTCCTCGTGGGTCGGTGTTTTTCCGAGTCCGTGCTAGGCTTGTGTCGTGGCGACTGAAAACGAGACCAATCCGAACGAGGTGCGCTCCGTTCTCGACTATGCGGAGGGAGAGATCTTCGTCTCCTCCCTCGAAGCGGTGTTCAAGGGCGCCCTTGAATCGGAGGTGCCCGTGCATGCCGTCTACGGGCCCGCCCGTGGCCCTTTTCAGAAGCTGCGCGGACATCAGGCCGATGAAGGGCTCTCCCGCCTTCTGGCCGCTCACGGGTGTCGGCTCGAAGTCATCGACGAGCCCGGGCGTGCGGTCGATCTCGCCGCTCGAAGCTGCCTGGCCGGTCGCAACGTCGTGATGTTGATGCCTGCAGGTGATGTCCTGCGCTCGGCCAACGCCCTGGTGCGTGCTCGCAAACTTCTCGAGGGCTCCGAAGGATTCGGCCTGCTTCTCATCATCGAGGACGATGTGGAGCATCTCGCACGAGCGGCTCCCGTTCATCTGCTCGACGACCTCGCGATCGCCAAGATCGAGCCCAACGACGTCTCCGATCTGCGGGACATGATCGAACACGGAATCAGACTCTCACGTGCGGGAAACGGACCGACCTCGATGCTGGTCGCGAGCAACCTGCTGCATTCCTTCGACACCATCACCGCGAGACCCAATCGAGTCGTCGGCACGCTCGATGTCGCCGCCGCGATGAAACGAAAACGACGCATCGGTCGCGGACTCGAGACGATGGGTCTGTTGCGACTGTCGCGGCGTCTTGAACTGAACAAGACCTCGGCGCTCCCCAGTCCCGGGGAGCGCGCTCCTCTGGGTCTCGTCGCGATCGGGCCCGCGTACACCGCCGCTGAATATCTGCTGCGTCGATTCGGACTCGAGGGCCGCATCCCGCTTCTTCGCATCGGGATGTCCGTACCGTTCGATGATTCGATCGCCGAACGTCTTCTGTCACGGTGCGAACGTGTCGTGGTTCTGGAAGCACGTCCGGGCCTGACGGGCAAGGCGCTGCTCGCCGCCTCCGAGGCGGCGCGCCGACGGGGGATCGAAACCGCTTCGACCTGGTGGCATGCTCTCCCCGAAATCGACGGCGAGCGTCTCACTCTCGAGCGAGGAGATGCGCTTCGTGCCTCCCAGGTCGCGCGCAAGATCGGGCATCTTCTGGATTCGGTCTCCACCGGTCGTACCATCACCCGCGGACTTGCGCCCTCCGATCCACGGTTCGATGACCTCGTGATACCCGAAAGAGGAAGCAGCATCGGGGTGGAAGGCGCGATTCGAACGGTGCGCAATCTTCTCACTGCGACCGGCCAGTGGTTGCAGGAACGTCAGGAAGGCGAGGTCGATGACGATGAACGGATCGCCCTCATGCTCGATGCGCCTTCCGAGACGGGGGGCAGTCGATACGACCGACTCGTCGAGGCGGAGATCTGGGGCCGCAATCGATTCCTGGCCGATGGCCCGGCAGCGATTCGCGAGTGCGCCAACGACCCCACCCCGCGGCTTCTGGTGATCTGCGATGTCGGTTCCAAGGGTGGAATCGACGTGGTGCGATTGGCGACGGCTTCTGTTCCAGAGGAATTCGGTGACCGTGTCGAGATTCGCACCGTTGATCTCACGGATCTCGATGGTTTCCTCGAAGTGCTTCGCGAATCCGTTCTTTCCGACAACGTGAGAGTCCTGATCGCGCGAGACGGCACGCCGCCCCGTTTCGATCAGTCCGCGATCGAACGTTCCTTTCGTGAAGTCGATCGACTCGGCTTCACGACCATGCACAGATTGATTCGTCCCGCCGAGCACGCATGCAGCCTCCGCGCTCCGATCCTCAACGAGTCACTCGGAATCGGAATCGATCGTGTCGGGGAGGAGCTTGAGACCCGTTTCAAGGTCGACACGCTTCCGCGACGCATGGCTCGAATGATCAAGTTGCGCGTCCGTCCTCTCTTGGAGGAGATCCAGGTCGTGCGCACCAGGCCACCCATGGTCGATGTCATCGGGTCAACCGGCGAACGTCCGGCACCGCCGGTGATCCGTCATGGTGCCGCCGCGGTCTGGCGTTGTCACATCGCGGGTTGGCGCGGAGGGGAGCCCGGGCTCGTCTCACGGATTCTCAGCGGTGCGGGGCGGGAGATGGGCTATCAGGTCGGATGTTCGATATCGAGTCGGTCGGCCGGTCCCGGTCGTGGGGCCTGGGCGCAGCTTCTCTTCACGAGACCTCGTGAGGGTGCCGAACCATCTCTTCCACTTCTGATTCCGTTCGGGGAAGCCGATGTTCTCATCGGTGCCGATCCGATCGAGAGCCTGAGGGCTCTGGGGCCCGATCCGCTGCTGCGGGTCGCGGATGCGCAACGGACGGCGGCGGTCGTCAATTCCGGTCTCCTCGCGGATCAGGAGGAGCACGTCGCGGGGCGGGTGCGTGACACCAGACAGCTCCTCAACGAGGCCATCGAATCTCGTTGTCTTCCGAGGGCCTGGGTCGGTGACCTCGTCGACGCCTCTCGAAACACCTTTCTCACCGAACGGTTGATCGATGTCGTGCTTCTGGGCATCGCCTACCAGCGTGGACTGATCCCGGTGTCTCTCGAAGCCATCGAGCGTTCCATCGGCAGGGAGCAGCGGGGTGATTTCGGTCGCCTGCTCACGGCCTTCCGTCATGGTCGGACCTTGAGCGACGGACTTCCCGGTCTGACTCAGACGGAGACGGCGGTGGTCGATTCCGAATCCGTGATCCGTCGTCTGGTCCGTAGCGTCCGTCTGGATTCTGGGGCACGTCGAGGGCGTGCCCGCCGGTTCGAGGCGCTTCTTCGCGACAATCTTGCGAAGATGCCGGGCCTTCAGGAAAGCAACAGAGGGCGTGCCGCCACTCTCGATTTCCTGCTCGCACTGAGGCATGCCATGTTCTGGAGAGGGATCGATCATGCCGAGCGATACGCGCGATTGATCACGGATCTCTACGCGGCGGACAGTGGGGCGCACTCCAGAAGGATGACCGCCTATGCGATCTTCCCTCTCGCCGAAGCGATGCTCATTCCGGATCCGCTCTACGTCGCGACGATGTGCACAAGTCTCGATCAGAAACGACGCATCAGGGAACGCCTGGGCATCCGCCATGCGCGCGGTGACCAAATGGAACGTCGCTATCTCACACGGTTCGAACTGATTCTGGCTCGCCGTCGGTTCCGTCTCGACGTGGCCTCGGGACGCTGGCCGGCGTGGCTGATCTCTGGTCTCGTTCGATTCGTTCCCCCCGGGTGGCGAGGCTCGCGAGGAGAACGGCGGGTGTGTGCCTCGATCATCGAACTGGTCGAACGCGCCACTCGGGAATCGAAAGACACGCCCGAATACTGGGAACGTGTGATGCTGCGGCTCAACCTTCAGGCGGAGATGGGGCGTCTTCGCATGCTTTCATCGGGCGAGTTGCGCCGTGTTCTCGCGGAATGACCTTCAGGCCTGTTCCTGAGAACGGCTGTCTCGGTTCTTGTGCCGGAGCTGGCCGCATGCGGCGTCGATGTCCCGGCCCCGACTGGCCCTGATGTGCGCGTTGACGTTCTTCTCGCGAAGAATGGACTGGAATCGCAGGACGTCCTGTGAGATCGGCCGCTTGTAAGGAAGGCCTTCGACCTCGTTGTAGCGGATCAGGTTCACGTTGGCGCGTAGCGTCCGGGCGATCGTGGCGAGCTCTCGGGCATGTTCCGGACGGTCGTTCAGTCCGCCGAGAAGGATGTATTCGAGAGTGATCTCCCTGCCGCTGGCCTGGAAGTAGGCCTGACATGCGTCGAGCAGTTCACGGATCGTGGTGTACTCGGCCCATGGGATGATCTCCTTGCGAAGATCGTCGTTCGGTGCGTGCAGGCTCAGCGCAAGTGTGACGGGAATGTCGAACTCTGCGAGCCTTCTGATGGCCGTCGGCAGACCGACCGTGGAGACTGTGATCCGGCGGGCGCCGATTCCAAGGCCCCATGGCGCGTTGAGTGCACGGATCGCCTTGATCACGTTCTTGTAGTTCGAGAGAGGTTCTCCCATCCCCATGAAGACGATGTTGGTGACTCGTCCGACGCCCTCCATCCGCCCCAGGCGCCAGGCCTGCTCGACGATTCTTCCCGATGACAGGTTGCCTTCGAGCCCGCCGAGCCCGGAGGCGCAGAATCGACAACCGACGGGGCAGCCGACCTGGGAGGAGATGCATCCCGTGCGTCGATCACCCGAGGGGATCATCACGCACTCGGTCTCTTTTCTGGACGAGCCCGCCGACTGGGCATCGGCCGGTACCACGGTCAGTCTTCGTGACTCCTGATCAGGCGCGTCCTCGTGCCAGGCGAGAAGCAGTTTTCTGGTTCCATCGCTCGCCTTCTGGGCGACGATCTCGTCGGACTGGATGAAATGCAGGCGATCGACGAGGCGTTGACGATCTCTCTTGGAGATGTCGGTCATCTTCTCGAAGTCGGTGACTCCCTGTTCGTACACCCAGCGACAGAGCTGCTTCGGAAGAAACGACTTGAAGTCGTGTTCCCGTGCGAACTCCTTGAGTTCAGCCTGGTCGAGATCGAAGAAGCCGGTGCTCATGTCCGTCCACTGCGTCCCACCGTCAGGTCCACGGTGCTGTGCGGAATCTTCTGAGCCTCGAGCCATGCATCGATCTCGGCGCTCATGTTGACGCGGATGCGTCTGTCGCTCGGATCGATGCCCCGGTCGCGCATCAATTTCTTGAGCGTTCCCGGAAGGCCGAACTCGACGTCTTCGTGATCGACATGGTGCTGTTCGACATGGCCTCCGAACTTCTCGATCAGAAGTGTGATCACATCTCGAAGCAGATCCTCCGGCGCACTGGCGCCGGCAGTGAGAAGGATCTTCTTGACGTTGTCGCCTTCGAACCATTCCGGCACGATCCGCGAGGCATCCTCGATCAGATGGGCGGCAGTCCCCACGTTCTCCGAGATCTCCGCCAGCCTCACCGAGTTGGAACTGTTCCCGCTGCCGACCACCAGCGTCAGGTCGGTGGAGGGTGCGAGTGCACGAACCGCGCGCTGGCGGTTGGTCGTGGCGTAACAGATCGAATTGGAGGTGGGAGCCTTGATGTCGGGGAACCGCTGGCGAAGTTCACGGATGATCTGCTCCGCGTCATCCGTCGAGAGTGTCGTCTGGGTGAGGTAGGCCAGTGGTTTGTCCTTGCTCACCTCGATGACGCGTGCATGCTCCTGTGATTCCACCACCTTGATGGAGTCCGGGGCCTCGCCCTTGGTCCCGATCACCTCCTGATGGTTCTCGTGTCCGATCAGAAGAATCTCGAAGCCCTTCCGGGCCAGCCGGATCGCTTCCGCGTGGACCTTCGTCACCAGCGGGCAGGTGGCATCGACCGAGGTCAGGGAGCGGGTCCTGGAGGCTTCTCGGATCTTCGGAGAAACGCCGTGGGCACTGAAGACCACGATCGCACCCTCGGGGGTCTCCTCGATGTCCTCGACGAAGACCACGCCCTTCTCGATGAAGCGCTCGACCACATGGCGGTTGTGAACGATCTCGTGGTAGACGTAGATCGTCTGGTTCGGGCAGATGTCCAACAGCTGATCGATGACGTCGATCGCCATGTAGACGCCGGCACAGAAGCCTCTTGGATTTGCGAGGATGATCTCCATCTTTGGCATGATACCCGCCCCGCAAGGCTGTGTCGGATAGAGTGTTCAGAGATACATCATGTCCAGCTCTCCTCCTCCAATACATGAACAAGTCCGGATTTGGGGTCCGGAATCCACGCAGAGAGTCTCCCTCGAGGAGGCTCTGACGTATTGTCACGCGCTGGCCAGCGGTCATTACGAGAATTTTTCCGTGATGAGCGCACTCGTGCCGCTTCGACTTCGTGACGACTTCGCGGCGGTCTACGCCTTCTGTCGGTGGGCCGACGATCTGGGTGACGAGATGGGTGATCCCGACGAGTCGCTGCGACTTCTCGCTTGGTGGAAGGGCGAGCTGGACGACTGTTTCTCAGGAGTTCCCGTGCATCCGGTCATGGTCGCACTTTCAGAAACCGTCAGACGCCACGATCTGCCCCGTGAACCATTCGAGGATCTCATCGATGCCTTCGAACAGGACCAGAGAGTGACCCGGTACGACACCTGGGATCAACTGATCGACTACTGCCGAAGAAGCGCCAACCCCGTTGGCCGACTGGTCCTCATGCTTCTGGGGGAACCCCGGGAGGCGGAATTCCTCGAACCTTCGGATGCCATCTGCACCGCACTTCAGCTCGTGAATCACTGGCAGGATGTCGGGCGGGACATGCTCGAGCGTGATCGCTGCTACATCCCGAGAGAGATGATCACGGTCGATGATTTCGATTCTCGCCTGCGTGAATGCGCTGGACTCGGCTTCTGCGCGGACCGCGACTTCATGCAGGCCAGTCGGGACATCGTGGCCTCCTGCGTGAGGCGTACCGAATCATATTTCATCGAGGGCGATTCCCTGATTCCCCGGCTCGGACCGGAGTCCCGGCCCGTGGTCAGGCTGTTTCGCGACGGTGGCGTGCATGTCATGAGACTGATCGGGCACTGGAACTACGAGACGATTCTCCACCGTCCGCGGCTCTCCGGCTTCACGAAGTTCTCACTCGTGTCACGTGCGTGGCTGGGCGCACGATCGGCTCGTCGAAAGCGGGGCTCCCGATGAGCCTGGGCACGCCGACCGATGGACTGCTCGATGATGCGTTCAACGCATGCAGTGCCGATGTGAGACATCGGGCCCGGAACTTCTGGTTCGGTCTGCGTCTGCTGCCGGCCGACCGTTTCGAAGCCCTCTGTGCCATCTACGCCTGGATGCGGCACGCCGACGATCTCGCCGATGGTGATGAAGGCCTCGATCCCAGCGACCGACGTCGACGTATCGAGCTCTACCGAGGCCGCACCCGGGCGATGTTCGAGAACGAAACCATCAGCGAACCGGACTCCGGTGAGCATTACATCTTTCGCGCCATGCGAGAGGTCCTTCATCGTCATGAACTGGACAGGCGTGATTTCGAACTGGTGATCGAGGGCCAGCTTGCGGATCTCGAACCCTGTCGTCTCTCCAGTCGTGATGAACTTCTGACCTACTGCGACCAGGTCGCCTCCACGGTCGGGCGAATCTGTGTGAGCGTGTGGGGTGCGTCGGACCCCGAGTCCCTGAGGCTCGCCACCGAGCGCGGCTCTGCCTTCCAGCTCACCAACATCCTGAGGGACATCCGTGAGGATCTTGCTCGCGGCCGGGTCTATCTTCCCTCGGATGAACTCGAAGCCGCCGGCCTCGACATCGAAACCCTCGTCTCCTGGAGAGCCCCGGAGCGCTGCGAAGCGTTCATTCTGGATCAGACGGAACGCGCGCGTGCTCATTACGAGGCGTCGCTCGGGCTCGAGGAGCGCCTCGACGAATCATGTCGGCCCACGAGCTGGGCGATGACGGAAATCTACCGTTCGCTTCTCGAGAAGATCGGGCGCAGACCCGTATCGATCTCCATGGATCAGAGGATCTCGCTCAGTTCGATGCGGAAGTTCGCGATCGCCTATCGCGCCAGACGTCGGATGCGAAAAGCGTCTGGTGCTCCGGGGTTGCAGCGTTGAGGCGTCGCGTGGTGATCATCGGAGGAGGCATCGCCGGCATGGCGGCGGCGCTTCGAGTCGCTGAGGCTGGGGACATTCCCATCGTCATCGAGACTCGAAAGAGGTTGGGCGGCCGTGCCACCAGCTTTCGTGATCCGCGCGACGGGCAGCTTCTGGACAACTGCCAGCATGTCATGATGGGATGCTGCACCAATCTCATGGACTTCTACGAACGGCTTGGAGTCGGTGACAGCTTCGAATGGCACACTGAAACGTACTGGGCCAATCCGCCGCACGAACCCGACGTGATGCGTCCCGGAATTCTTCCCGCGCCGGCTCACTTCACAGGCAGTTTTCTTCGGATGCGCTTTCTCGATCTTCGGATGAAGCGCGAGATCGCACGCGCGATGCGTCGCATGATCCGCATCGGCCTCGCCGGTCGCAACGCCTACGTCGATCGGACTTTTCTGGAGTTTCTGCAGGAGACCGGACAGTCGGCGGAGGTCATCGATCTCTTCTGGCGCGTCGTCGTGGTCAGTGCATGCAATCTTGATGTCGATGAAGTCGGAGCCTCCTTCGCGATGCAGGTCTTCCAGGAGGGTTTCCTGAGTCATCCCTTCGCCTCCGCGGTGGGACTTTCGAGAATCCCTCTCGAGCAGCTCTACGATCCCTTCGAATCCGTGCTTGAAGACGTCGGAGGGTCACTTCACATGGGGACGTCCGCCATGGGAATCGCGTTCGATGGTGCTCGCGTGAGGGGTTGCGTGACATCCGATGGTGTCATCGATGGCGCGGCGGTCATTTCAGCGGTTCCCTTCGATCGCCTGTCGCGTCTGTGTTCCAAGGCCATGGTCGATGCGGATGCACGGCTTCGTGGTCTGGACGCGATCGAGGTCAGCCCAATCCTGGGCGTTCATCTCTTCTTCGACGCCCGGATCATGACGCTTCCGCATCTCGTGCTCCCGGGCCGAGCGACGCACTGGCTCTTCAACAAGGGCATGGACGCCGACGGCCGTCAACATGTGCATGCCGTGATCAGTGGAGCGGATGACTGGATGGCCTGCACCGAAGATGAGATCGTCAATCGGGTGCTCGAGGACATCCACTGGGCGCTTCCGGCTTCACGAGGGCTGAAGCCGAGTGCATGCCGTTCCGTCAAGGAGAAGAGAGCGACGTTCCGGGCGGTCCCGGGATTCGATCGCCGAAGACCTTCAGCTGAAAGCGGACTGGGCATAGACAATCTCGCGATCGCCGGAGACTGGGCCGACACGGGGTGGCCGGCCACCATGGAGGGCGCGGTCCGCAGCGGATACCGTGCCGCGGCTGCGGTCTGCGCCTGCGATGGCCTCGTCGCCGATCTGCCGATCTCCCTCGGGGGAAGATTGCTCGGGCTCCGATGAGTCGACGGCCGGACACCTCCGCGTCTCGTATCGAACTGCCACCGTTGGGGCCTCTGAGCCCCAGCGAACGACGCGAGCACGTGCTCGCCGCCTGTCGAACCCTCGGGTTCGCACATGCCGGAATCTGTGTGGCGCGTTCGCTCGACCCCGAGCGCGAAGACGTGCTTCGAGACTGGTTGTCCGACGGGCGAGCGGGGGAGATGTCCTACCTCACCGAGCGTGTCGAAGCGATGCTCGATCCCTCTTCCGTTCTCGAAGGCGCGCGTTTCGTCATCTGTGTCGCGGATCGATACGACGGTGCTCGAGACAGGGTTGCCGCGGACGGTCGTCTGCGGGGACGGATCGCAAGGTACGCCCGCGGACGTGACTACCATGATGTCTTGAGACGTCGTCTGAAAGTGCTCGCCGCGGGGATTCAGTCCGGCATGCCAGACGAGGCGACCCGAGCGGTGGTGGACACGGCACCGCTCATGGAACGTGAGCATGCGGTTCGTGCCGGGTTGGGTGCCATCGGCAAGAACACTCTTCTGATCAGGCAGGGCGAGGGGAGCTGGCTTCTCCTGGGAGAGGTCCTGACGACGCTGGAACTCGAACCCGATCTTCCTGAGATCGTGGCTGGCCGTGAGGATCCGATCGATCCCTGCGGAAGCTGCACCCGCTGCATCGAAGCCTGTCCGACCGACGCCATCACGCCATTCTCGGTTGATGCCTCACGCTGCCTGAGTTACACGACGATCGAGCAGCGGGGAAGAATCGATCGATCACTGCACCAGGCCACCGGGGACTGGTTGTTCGGGTGCGACGTCTGTCAGGAAGTCTGTCCCCACAATCAGCCCACTCGCAGAACGAAGCGACTCCCGGTTCTGGAGGCCTATGCACCCCGGCGTGACGGATTCGATCTTCTGGACGTTCTCAACTGGACCGAGGAAGACCGTCGCGAAGCCTTCGTGACCAGTTCCATGAAGCGTGCCAAGCTCGAGATGATGCGCCGCAACGCCGTGATCTGTGCGGGCAACGCTCTTGCCACACGTGAGGCTCCCGAGCTCCTTCGGCGAATTCAGGAGATCGCTGGTGACACCTGTGAATCCGAGCTGCTGCGTGGGACCGCCTGCGACGTGCTCGAGGATCTCGGGCAGCCGTTTTCGGTCTGAAGTCGTTTCATGCGTGAGAGACAGGTGAGAGACAGGTGAGCGACAGGTTCAGCGACCGCGTCCGCCTCCGCCTCGGCCTCCACGCCCTCCGGCATCATTTGAGCTTGCCGGCGCGTTCTGAGCGTTTTCGAGCCACTTGCTGAGGTTGACGAACC
>MDTG01346926.1_pt1 | contig 15357 bp, 11 predicted proteins | sample 811421 | NCBI WGS metagenome assembly MDTG01 (sample SAMN05326645, study PRJNA326480) | marine metagenome | isolation source: seawater | place: Pacific Ocean: South East | collected 2011
CCTTCTTGAAAGCGGTGGGTCACCAATATTATTACTGTTGTAAAAACAGTTCATACTCATATTTTTTGAATAGTAAAAAATCTTAGGGGCTGCAATAAATCTATCTTCTTTTCCTAAACCACCCCCTAGTTCACCAAACCAAAATTTATCTTTACCACTTTTAAGACTGATATTGATCGCAACATTGTCTTCATTGTTGGTGACACTCCTCAATTGATTGACTTCGGAGAAGTTTCTGAGTACTTCTACTTTTCCAACGGCACTGGCGGGGAGGGTCTGTGTCGCCAGCTTGGAGTCACCATCAAAAAAATCTTTTCCTTCTACGGTTATTTTGGTGACCTCTTTGCCCTCTACTTCAATTCTTCCCTCATCATTAACATCAATTCCGGGCATGTTTTTAAGGACGTCTTCCAACTTTCGTTCGGTACCTGTATTAAAAGAATCTGCGTTGTAAATAATGGTATCGCCTTTTATGGTAACGGGCATCTCATATACCAACTCAACTTCATCCAATGACTCCGCTTGTTCCTCCAAAACAAAGTTTTTCTCAACATTCTCGGATTCATTAAATACAAAAGAGACCTCTTTTAATCCAATAAATGAAATTTTTACTTCATAATCGATTTGCTTTTTTAAAGTAAGCCTGTAATAACCTACCTCATTGGAAATGCCAAAGCCATCTAAAATTTTTGTTTCCTTTTCTACCGCAACTATATTTGCGCCCATGATGGGAGTTCCACTAGCGTCTGTTATTGTTCCTTCCAAATCAATGTTCTGCCCCAGGCAGAAAGCATTAAAGGACAATAAACCCAGTAGTATGTTGACTTTATTCAATATTTAATTATTCAATTAACGAGATCTAAAACCGCCCCGACCATCACCTTGGCCTCTGTTTCTTCTATACATTTCACGCATTTCAGTAATCTTATCTGTTCGGATTTTTTCGTACTCCTCCAGACCTACAACAGCTCCCTTTTTGGGCTCTTTAATATTGATCTTCTCCTTTGGATTTATAACCACCTTAGTGCAAAGCATAGTGGTTCTGTCGCTGCTTACTTCAAGGATTAATCCGGGTAAGCCTCCGTGTTTTTCAGGACCTGTAGAAACTGGAATTTGTGGGGTAAACCAAGCGGTAATATTGACAGTTTTCATTTTTGGAGGTTCATTTGCGTCACGATTACTTTGCCTCCCAAATTGAAAAACCTCTCGGGTTACTTCTCTGGTTATTGTGGCTTTGTAGGCTAAATATTTACCAATGGTCTTAGATTCTCCCGTCATGACCCATTTCCGATCAGGTAATGTGTCTTTTATTAAGAAGAACTTTCCAAAAAGCTCCACTCTGTTGGTAAACGTATTGGTAGCAAATTGTTTGTGAAGAATTCCCTGTATTGGGGACATAAAAGACATAAAATTAAAACGGCCGTTACCCCCGGACACATCTAACTGCTTTTGTTCATAAAATAAAGAAGTAGCATTGTCAAAAACCAACTCGTAATTTTTCTCCAAGTTAGCTTTTAAGCGCTCCATGATCCTTTTTTTCCTGTCTGGAGGCAAATTTTCTCCAAAATTGGAATCAATGGTGGTCTTAGAGGTATAAAATGCTTTGCCTTGAAAATCCTGAGCCGAAATGCTGATGGAAATCAAGAGCATGATAAAAGAGCAGATGTAGTTTTTCATAGCCTAAAAGATAGATATTTTTAGACAATTATTTATGATTATAGTTTAATTCAATTTTTTTTTAATTTTAAAAAAATTAATTTTAGGATATATATTACACACTAATATCCCACTTCTGGGAGGTAATAAAAAAAACAAAATCATGTCTAAACAAAGTAACATAAGTCTTAACCAAAGAAGGCAATTTATTAAAAGGGCTGGGGTTTCACTAGGATCCATTATGGTAATTCCCAGTCATGTACTTTTTTCCAAAAAAGAGGTTCGTGATATTTCTGGGAAAGTCATAAAAAGAGCAGTAGTGGCTCCCAATGACAAAGTCAATTTAGCATGTTGTGGTATTGGAAACAGGGGCTCAAGTGTGGTCCGTGATCTCTATGCCACAGGAGCTGCCAATGTAGTGGCACTCTGTGATGTGAATTTGGGAGGCGAGAAAACCCTTAAAACCATGGGGATTCACAAGAAAGCCAAACGCTTTAGAGATTTTAGGGTAATGTTCGATAAAATGGAAGACAAAATTGATGCGGTAAGCGTCGCAACCCCAGATTTTTCTCATTTCCCAATCACTATTTTGGCAATGTCACTGGCAAAACACGTGTATGTTGAGAAACCCCTAACCAGAACTTTCCAGGAATCTGAAATATTAATCCGTGCCGCCAAAAAGTACAACGTGGCTACTCAAATGGGAAATCAGGGACACTGTCAGGACAACTATTATCAGTTTAAAACATGGGTTGAAAAAGGGTTTATCAACGGGGTAGAAAAAATCACCTCCCACATGAACGGTAGGCGGCGTTGGCATGGCTGGGACACCCAAATGAAAAAGTTTCCCTCCGGTGGCGAAATTCCCAAGACTTTGGATTGGGATACTTGGCATGTGGGTTATCCAGATCACGATTTTCACACAGATTTTATTGATGGTCAATGGCGCTGCTGGTATACTTTTGGGAATGGAGCGCTCGGAGACTGGGGTGCGCATATTATGGATGGGTTTCACCAGTTTTTAAACTTGGGGCTTCCAGAAAAAATAACCCCTAAAAATTTGATGGGTCACAATGACTTATTCTATCCCCAGTCCTCTAGCTTGGAATTTCATTTTCCCAAAAGAGGGACCATGCCCAAAGTAAAGGTCACTTGGTATGACGGGGTCGACAACCACCCTCAGGTACCAGAAAATTATGGGGATATAGAGATAGATACCCAAGCAAAAACCAAAAAGGGAATGGTACAACCCAAAAAATTAAGACCGGGTAAGGTCATTTATGGTAAAGACATTATTTTTAAAGGTGGGTCTCACAACAGAACCCTATCGGTGATTCCAACCGAAAACGGAAAGGATGTTCAATCACAACTGCCCGACTATTATAAAAGTGACACCAATCACTTTATGAATTTCATCAATGCTGCAAAGGGATTGGAAAAAACACTCTCACCATTTGAAGTCTCTGCCCCACTAAGTCAAGTATTCTGTCTGGGGACCATTGCACAACAAATGAATCAGCCGATTTTATTCAATCGAAAAACAAAAACGATAACCAATAATGCATTTGCCAATGAGCTATTAAGAGGTTATCCTCCAAGAAAAGGCTGGGAGGAATTCTATAAATTGGCTTAATGCAAAAGCAACAGTATTTTAAAAATCTAATTCAGCTCAATTTTGCTGTTTTATTGATCAGCACCTCGGGAACCTTAGGCCGTTACATTGATCTTCCGGTTCCCCTAATCATTCTTTTAAGATCTTTCTTAGGGGGTATTTTTCTGTTTCTTTTTTGTAGGTGGAAAAAATTAACTTTTAAGATTCAAAAGAACGACCGTGTTGTGGTCTTGCTAAGTGGGGTGCTCATGGGTTTGCACTGGATATCTTATTTCATCTCTCTAAAGCTCTCAAGTGTTGCCATTGGAATGCTTTCCGTATTTACCTACCCTGTGATAACAACATTTCTTGAACCGTTGATGTTAAAAACGAAATTCAATAAATCAAATATTCTACTTGGGCTCACCGTGTTGGTGGGGATCTATTTTTTAGCCCCTGAATTCGATATTGAAAACGATCAATTTAAAGCCATCGGGTTTGGGGTTTCTTCTGCTTTTTGTTATTCCATCAGAAATATCTACATGAAATCAAAAGCTGCGGAATATGAGGGATCTATCTTGATGGTATACCAACTAATCATCATTACGGTTTTGCTTTCGCCATTCTTTTATTTGTCGGACATGACAGGGTTGCAAGCATCAATCCCTGCCCTACTGATATTGGCCTTTGTCACCACAGCAACAGGACACTCCTTATTTATATATAGTTTTAGAAATTTCACGGTGAGCACTGCTAGTATTATTAGTAGTGTACAACCCGTTTATGGTATCATTATCGGAATGATCGTATTGGGAGAATACCCGGCGCTGAGTACCATTTTTGGAGGAACACTTATCATGGGAACTGTAATCGTGGAAAGTATCCGTAATTTTAAAAAATAAACTCATTAATAAAATAGTTTTTTTACTTACCACTTTGTTGGTCATTGGTTGTGAATATTCCCAACCGAAGCCCAATTTTCTTTTCATAGTAGTGGATGATTTAGGCTATAAAGATTTAAGCAGCACGGGCAGTACATTTTATGAAACCCCCAATATTGACAGAATTGCTGAAGGAGGTACCATTTTTACCCAGGGGCATGCAAATGCTTCGGTATGCAGTCCCTCGCGGGCAAGCCTTTTGACAGGGGTATACCCCACTGTTCACGGAATAACAGATTGGATAGGGGCAAAATATGGCACAGTTTGGAGGAAGGTGGAACGAAAAACCCAGTTGTTGCCCAGTGATTATGTGAAACACTTACCCTTCGAAATGATCACCTTACCAGAAGTATTCAAGGCCCATGATTACAAAACATTTTTTGCGGGCAAATGGCACTTGGGATCCAAAGAAGAAAAATCTCTCCCCACCGATCATGGATTTGACATAAACAAGGGAGGATACTTTCGAGGTGGTCCCTATTCTGGTGGTTATTTTTCCCCCTTCAACAATCCGTTTTTAGAGGACTACGAAGAGGAAAAAGGCATGACTCTCTCAATGAAATTGGCGCTAGAAACCGCAAATTTCATCGAACAAAATCCTAACGTACCCTTTTTTGCGTATTTGAGTTTTTACGCAGTGCACGCGCCTATTCAAACAACCCAAGAGCGGTGGCTTAAATACCAAAAAAAGGCCGTAAGCCAAGGTCTTCTCGAGGAAGGTTTTGCCATAGAAAAAAGACTGCCCATTCGAATTAAACAAGACAACCCCGTGTATGCAGGCCTGTTGGAACAAACCGATGAGGCAGTAGGTCATGTACTGAATACACTGGAAAATTTGGGGCTTGAGGAAAATACGGTGGTGGTATTTGTTTCTGATAATGGTGGTGTTTCTGCTGGAGATGACTATGCCACCAGTAACTTACCTCTGCGGGGCGGAAAGGGATACCAGTGGGAAGCAGGAACAAGAATTCCCTTTTTTATCAAAGCACCTCAAATTGCAAATGCTAATAAACAAGTAGCAACACCCGTTACAGGTGCTGACCTTTTTCCTACCCTGCTGGAGCTGGCAGGAATAGAAAACCCTGTACAAGTAGATGGGAAAAGTTTGGTGCCACTGCTACAAAATCAATCCCTTGAAGAACGCTCACTTTTTTGGCATTATCCCCATTATGGAAATCAAGGTGGAGATCCCAGTGCCATCATAAGAAAAGGAGATTGGAAGCTTATTCACTATTTTGAAAATAACAAAAGTGAATTATATCACTTGGGAAAAGACATGGGTGAAACCACCGATTTGTATGATGAAAATCCAGCAGTAGGTGAAACCTTAAAAACTGAATTGGTAGAATGGCTCCGCGAAACCAATGCAAAAATTCCCGAAAGAGATCCTTTACATAACGAAGCGGAAGAAAATGATTGGCTCCAAAAACACAAACTGAAAATGAAGCTTAGGGTTGAAGCCAGAAGGGCCAATCAACTCGATCCCAACTACCTGCCCAATTCCGACTGGTGGGGCAGTACCATTGATTAAATTACTTAAAGTGCTTTTCAGCAAAAAGGATGTATTGTTCCCAATCGTAATCTGTTACATCGTGTTTTCCCGCTCTCAGATGGTATCCCACTGACTCATGAATGGAGGTGTTGACCGCGGGCATTTCTTTTGTTTCTATGCCTTTCTTTTTGTAGAGTTCATATACCGAAGTAGCAGCTTGCGCAGCTAAAAATTCACCTCTGGGATCCGCCCATGGATCTTTACTGGCACTTGCCACATAGACTGGCCTTGGAGCCATCAGTGCAATAAGCATATGTTGATCGACCTCCAATGCGGATTCTTTTTCATTAAAATTGTGAAAGTTCTTGGCAAACCAATGTGGGTAGTTGGTATTAATGTCCGATACCTTTTCGCCAAACCTGCGCCGAGAAAGGGCTGCCCCCCCACAGCCTGAGTTATTGGAAATAACAATACTGAATCGCGGGTCGTTAGCACCTGCCCAAAGGGCCGTTTTTCCCATACGAGAGTGCCCCATCAATACCACCTTATCTTGATCCACCAAAGGTTCTGTTTCTAAGAAATCCATTACCCGAGACATGCCCCAGGCCCATGCCGACAATGAACCCCATTCATTTTTTTTTGGTGAATTCTGGCCAGGTGCATAAAATAGGGCATGTACACCGTCAGAAAAATCATTCTTATCTGGGTCTACAGTGTTGTAGTTGACTGTTACCAATCCGAAGCCAGCATCGATCATTTTATCTATCGCCCATCGTGAAGTTCTTTCCCCCCTTGAACTGGGATTAAAATTTTTGGAGGCCTCGCCAGTAAGTTGGTTTGCTTTTTTACCATCGACTAAAATGGACGTGTCCGAACTCAAGGAGTGATTCCCCTTAAAATTATACGCCAAAAAAACGGGAACATTTGTTGACCCCTTAGGCAAATACATGAGTAAGGGAATGACGATGGATTTTTCTCTTTTTTTAAAGTGTAAATTGACTTGTTTTCGAACAGCAGTTCCCGCTAATGCTGCGGGCTCGTTGTCCATCAGTTCTGCATTGTGATAGTTGAGCTCTGCAGGAACAACACCATAGACTTGGTGGGCGAAATAATCATGAATTTCTGGACGCCTTGACCGCTCCCAGTCCCGAACTGTTTTTACGGTTTTCCCTTTTTTGGTTTTAAGTAACTGGGGCAACACATATTGAGGTACCTCAGACTCCTTATTGATCGTTGGGGTGGTTTTTTGCCCAAAAAGGGAGTACGATAAAATTATAGCTGCAATGGGTAATACACTTTTTATTTTCATGATTTTCCTATTTTTAAAACTAAATATACAAAAATGAAAATGGTAATTTTTTTTAATTAGATGCTGTAAACACAATATATAATTGAAAGGGGGGCAAAAATTAAAAATGCATTTTAAAAATATAACATACCTCTTGGAGAAAATGATTCAGCTAAGTTTTTGCGCTATTTCTTAGAATAAATCATTTCTTTTAAAAAATAAAAACTAAACATTAAATACTTTTGGTGCTATGATCCTTTCCAAAAAACAATTAAATATTATATTACTGTGGCTACTTTCTTTTACTGCTTGTGAAATAAAGGAGGAAAAGCCGCTCAACGTGCTTTGGTTGGTTACCGAAGACCTCAGTCCTTTCTTCCTTAATGCCTATGGTGACCCTCGTGCACCGACCCCCAATCTCGACCGCTTGGCAAGGGAGGGTGTGGTCTATACCCAAAACTTTTCTGTAGCTGGAGTTTGCTCCCCCAGCAGAGCTACGCTCGCAACAGGCTTGTATCCAAACTCTTTCGGGGCGCACAATATGCGTACCCTAAAACAACAAGCCATCGCTAAAGCAGCGGGGCTGGTTGACTACCAAGTGGTTCCTCCACCAGAAGTAAAAATGGTAAGCGAAATCATGCGTGAAAATGGCTACTATACCACCAACAATAGCAAAGAGGATTACCAGTTTTTTAAGTCAGAACTCGCTTGGGATGAATCCAGTGAATATGCCCATTGGAGGAACAGACCGAACAATGAAATGCCCTTTTTTTCCATCTTTAACGCGAATGTTACCCACGAATCAAATATGTGGAATACTCAGTATAAGAGAGAAGATCACGATGTATTCCCCCCCCCAAGAATTGCCGAGTCTCAATGGGAAAAATTGGGATATAAAAACTATCAGGCTTATAAGAATGACACAATACCGCTTCAAGTTCTCGAAAATTTAGCAGTTGAGGTTCCTCCTTACCTTCCCCAAAACGAAATTGGAGAAAATGCGATGAGAAAACTGTATTCAAACATCGTTAGAATGGATCGGTTTATGGGAATCCTTTTACAACAATTAGAAGAAGATGGTCTTTTAGAAAAAACCATCATTGTATGGTATTCCGATCACGGTGGCCCCCTACCCAGACAAAAAAGATTGTTATATGACTCGGGACTGAGGGTTCCACTGATCATCAGGTATCCCAACAAACAGAGGGCAGGTGTAAGGGACGATCGGTTGATCAGTTTTGTTGATTATCCCCCCACCCTATTGTCTATGGTGGACATCCAACCGCCCTCCTACATGGAAGGTAAAGCTTTCGAGGGTAAATATAAGGTCGGCACACCGAGGAGATATATCCATGGTCAAGCTGATCGCTTTGACGAAAGGGTAGATCTGATCCGTGCAGTTCGGAATAAACGTTTTAAATATCTAAAAAACTTTCATCCTGAAAAACCCTACTACCTTCCCATTGCCTACAGAGAAAATATGGAAGTTATGCAGGAACTGCTGCGCATGCGGGACGCTGGGGAGTTAGACGAAAATCAGGCACTTTGGTTCAGAACATCCAAACCGGCAGAGGAACTTTTTGACACGGAAACCGACCCCCACGAACTGAATAATTTGGCCAATGACCCTGCCTATGCTGAGGTGCTGACAGACCTCAGGACAGAATGTGAACGCTGGATGAAAGGAATTGATGACAAGGGGTTTATCAATGAAATTGAGCTGATACAAAAATTTTATCCCAATGGAAAACCCCAATGGTCTGAAGTGCCAAAGTTTACTTTCGAAGGTGGTAAAATTACCATCAAAACCAACCAGCCAGGCGTCAGGATAGGGTATCAATATTCCAATGAAAAAGCCCCCCATAAAGGATGGAATATCTACTCGGAACCCATCGAGGAGAAACCCGAGGATACTTTAGAAATCATCACCCATCGTTTAGGTTTTAAGTATGGAATCACCAAAGTAGTTAACGGTAAGAAATTGGAAACCCATTATCCTTTAATCAGGCACGATCTTAACCCTTAGTCAAAAATAAAAGCAAGCTTAGCGGCGTTTTTATTTTATATTTTTATTAATTTAAAAGCTAAACAAGATTGTATACTGATAATTTAAATCAATACCTTTAGTGGGCTTTATCCCCAACTACAAGAATCGATATTAACCAAATGAAAAACAACAGAAGACAATTTATAAGGCATAGTAGCGCTGCTATTGCTGGAATTACTATAGTTCCCCGCCAAGTGCTGGGAAAAGGATTTACTGCCCCGAGTGATCGTTTTAACATAGGTGTAATTGGAACGGGCGCACAAAGTTCTGGACTGACAAAACGTATTTTTAAAGATACCACAGCACATGTCATTGCCGCATCTGATGTACATAAACAAAGGTTAGAAAGGTTTTCCAACTTCATCGCAGAGCAAAATAAAATGTATGGAATCAAAGGCAACTTTGATGTCCATGAGGATTACCAGCATTTATTGGATCGCAAAGACATCGATGGTATCATGGTTAGTACCCCAGACCACTGGCATGCCATTCCTGCCATTGAAGCCATGAAGGCGGGTAAGCACGTTTATTGTGAAAAGCCTTTGTCTCATACCATCAATGAGGGGAGGATGATGGAACAAACAGCGCGTAAATACAAGCGTGTCCTACAAACCGGAAGTATGCAACGATCACGAGACTCTTTTAGAAAAGCATGTGAACTGGTTCGCAATGGATATCTGGGTAAAATGGAAAAAGTATGGGTGGAAGTCGGCAACCCCTCAGCTCCCTGTAATTTGCCCTACCAAGTCACCCCCAACTATTTAAATTGGGAACGTTGGGTTGGACCCGCCCCAATGAGGTCCTACCATAAAGAAATAGTTGAATCTGCGCGATTCCCAAACTGGAGGTGGTATCGTGAATATGGTGGTGGTATCCTCTCTGATTGGGAAGCCCATATGTTTGATATCGTTCAGTGGGCACTGGGAATGGACCATAGTGGACCTATTAAATATCAAGCCCCCATTGAACCAACCGCCTCTCGAGGTCTAAAAATGCTATATGAAAACGGTGTGGAAGTAGAACATCGAAATTTTGGTCGTGGCTTTGGAGTACGTTTTTTTGGTACCGAGGGCAGTATGGACATTAGCCGTAAATATTTTGAACCTTCCCAAAAAGAGTTGGTCACTGCCGATTTAAAATCTCATGACACTAAACTCTATGTTTCTGAAAGTCACGAAAGGGACTGGATCACAGCAGCAAAAGCAGGTCAAAAGCCCATATGTGACGTTGAAATTGGGCATCGAACGGCCACCGTTTGTCATATCGCCAACTTGGCATATGAGTTTAGAAGGCCACTGCACTGGGACCCTGTTAAGGAAGAATTTAAAGACGATTTTGAAGCCAATCTAAGACGTGAAAAACAATACAGAAAACCATATAAACTAAGTATTTGAACTAATATTCATAGTTTCTTAAACACTTTTAGTACTTCAATCGTAGTTTAACAATTTAAAACCATTGATAATGTTTCGTATACTCATTGTTCTCTTTTTTACGTCGGTTCAATCCTCGGATGACATCAAAGCCATTTCTTACAACATCCGTTATAACAATCCCAAAGACGGAATGAATGTTTGGGAAAATCGCAAGGCAACTGTAATGGGTCTCTTAAACGAGCAAAGCGCGGATTTTGTTGGACTTCAAGAAGTCGTTCATGCGCAGTTATTGGATTTGGTAGAGTGGTTACCTACCTACAACTATTTGGGCATCGGAAGAAAGGATGGGAAAACCAAAGGAGAATATAGTCCCATTTTTTTTAAAAAAGACAAATATAGAGTATTGCAATCCAATACATTTTGGTTGTCCAAGACCCCCGACCTGGTTTCAAAGGGCTGGGATGCCTCTTTGGAACGCATTTGCACTTATGGATTGTTTGAAAACAAAAAAAATCAAAAAAAAATTTGGGTTTTTAATACCCATTTCGACCACCGTGGACTAAAAGCGCGCGCAAAATCCATTGACCTTATCATTGAAAAAATAGAATCATTTAATGAGGAGAATTACCCCGTAATTGTTACCGGTGATTTTAATCTTACCCCAGACACCTCACCCATCCAAAAAATGCAGTCTCATTTTCTCGACGTTCAAAAAAACCTGACCCCAACAGACTCAAATTTCCCCACTGCTAATAGCTTTAACACCCAAAGCAAAGGCGAAAAAAGGATTGATTATGTTTTTGTAAGAGGTCTCAAATCCATTCAAGCGAAACACCTTTACCGAAAAACGCCCGAGGGAGGATGGGCCTCGGATCATCATCCAGTGGTGGTACGCTTAAAATATAGGTGATATGAATCGCGTTTGGCTCATTATATTGATGGTGTTTAAATCTATGGGTTGGACTGCAAACCCACTATAAAAAGCACTAATGAATGTTGTGACTAAGACATTATAACCGCTTAACTTTAAAATCTAAAAGGCGGTCATAATGAAAGAACAGACCTGTTCAATGATCAAGAATTCCAATACATAAAAAAGAGATGTCAAGAGCCCTACTGCTCCACTTGAAAACACGAGAATTGTTTAAAAAAATCTTCTGTAAAAAATATCTATCTTATTAATTACTACGACATTAATATAAATTGATATTAAAATTTAGTTAATTTTAAATTTTGATAGGTCAAATAATCAAGAATTAAGATGCTTTATTTGAAGGATTATATTAATTTTTTGGGATCCCAAATCCTTTTATTTTTCTTTACTATTGTTGGGGTGGCTCAAGAGGCCTTCCCAGAAATGGAAGTTAAATTCATAACCTCCGAAATCACTGTGGATGGCAACGACATGGAAGATGTATGGAAAATCGCAGACTCCACCTACGCGGCATGGAGACACTTTCCAGATGTAACCACAGACTTTAACAATCCAACCCAACTAAAGTTGCTCTACGACAACAAGAATCTATATTTGTTGTGTAAGGCTTTTTCAGTTTCGGACGACTACGTTATTCCATCACTAAAATGGGATTTTAGTGGAGTTGCAGCAGACAAGATAAATTTTTTGTTTGATACTTTTAGTGATGGGAACATCGCATATATGTTTGGCTCGAATATGAGAGGTGTTAAAAGTGATATATTGGTTTCCAATGGAGGTGTGAGTACTCCGCGAAATGATATCAACAGAACCTGGGATGCGAAATTTGACGTTGAGGGTCAAACCTATCCAGGCTATTATATTATCGAGATGAAAATTCCACTGGCCACCCTAAATTTTCCTAAAGGTGTAAACTCATGGCGATTTAATTTTTTTAGGTTCGACACCTCCGAATACCAAAGGACAAGCTGGGCCAAAATACCCCAACAGTTTAAAGACTATAATCTAGCCTTTATGGGTAAGATTAACTTTGAAAAGCCGCTGGGAAAATCCAATGCCAAGATCGCTTTTATCCCATTCTTGAACGCAATTAACTATAATAATGTTGAAGAAAATAATAAAACAAAAAATATCTCTGTTGGGGGAGACGTAAAAGTCCCTCTAGGAAATGGACTAAATCTGGATTTGACTTATAATCCCGATTTTTCACAAGTTGAGGTGGATGACGAGTTTGTTAATCTCCGAAGATTTGAAATTAAACTCCCTGAAAAAAGACAGTTTTTTCTTCAAAACAGTGATCTATTTTCAAATTTTGGAGCCATACGAACCATAACCCCTTTTTTTACCCGCAGGATCGGTTTGGCGAGGGACACAGACGGTAATTTGATCGAGAATGATATCATTGGCGGATTACGATTGAATGGTAAAGTTTCTAATGGATTGAAGCTTGGCTTCCTGAGTATGCTCACCAACGACGACATAGCCAATGAAATTCCTTCCAATCTAAATACCGTACTTACTCTTAATCAAAAAGTATTTAACCGATCTGCACTAAAATTTTTATTCATCAATCGGGAAAACGCTAAAGATTATGATTTTGTGGATCACAATGACACCTACAATCGTATGGTGGGGCTGGAATATGATCTCAACTCTGTGGACAACAAATGGAACGGTAGGTTTTTTACTTACAATTCCTTTAGCCCTTTAAAAAACGAAAATGGTTTTAGTGGTGGGGTTCGGTTGACGCGAGAAACACGACAAAGTGAAGTTAATTTTGAATATTCCTATTTGGGAGATGACTTTAGAACAGACTTGGGAATTCTTCGCAGGATTGGAGTTTCTAAATTTGCTCCTTACTATGCTTATAAAATTTATCCTAAAAAAGGTAAGGTAAATTATTACAGGTTTTCTTATAACCACTGGTTGTGGTTTAAGTTAAATTCTTCCGATGAAGATTTTCTTGAAAATAATTTTCTAATTCGGTTATTAACGGTCTACACCAATCAAAGTACACTGGGAATGCAGCTCTATAATACCAACGAATACCTGCCCAATGATTTTGATCCAACGGGGATAAACAAGGACAGCCCTTTGCTTGGGGGACAAATCTACCAAAGCAGAATTTTTGAAATCAACTATTCTTCCAATCCTGTAAAAAACTTTTACTTTAAAGTGGCCCAGAACTATGGAAAATTCTATGACGGAACAAAATATTCTTTTGAAAACAGCTTTTTTATACGATTCCAACCCATATTATTGACCAGCATCAAAATAAATTACGACGCCATTCAACTAAATCACCTCAACAAAACTGCAAAACTTTGGTTGGTAGGCCCAAAATTCGATTTTTCTTTTACCAAAACACTCTATTGGGCAACCCTGATACAATTTAACTCGCAGTCCGAAAATTTTGGCATCAACTCCAGACTACAATGGAGGTTTAATGGGCTTTCAAACTTGTTTTTGGTCTACAACAATAACTATTTGGTAAGGGACGGATCTCCCTGGGTTCCTAGGGTAAGAAGCCTAAACTTAAAGGTTACCTACTGGTTTTAAAAGGAATCATAAATATCATTAAACTAATAAAAAACCCATACCGTCATGTAAAAAATAGATTACGGATTCTTCAAGTACACCCCATTGAGCTGTTTTCGAAACAATCGCTTGCTTTTTTTAATATGCTTAGTAATTTTTGAATAACCTTGATTACAATTCCATCAATGCTTATTTTATACCAAAATAGGCTGGTTTACTTTTGTAATTTTTATCATGAGGAGTTGCTTGACCACATCCTTCATAATGGGTATTTATCCAACTATCATTGTCAGAAGATCCCCAAATAAGGATGGTGTTGCAATTTTCAGGATTAAAAGCAGTTGATACAATTCTTTTATATGCATCCTTTTGGGTTTGAATGTTGCCATTATCCCCCGCACATATTCTAATGTCAAGCTCAGTTATGTTAACTGTAAATCCTGCATATCCTAAGTCGTCCATAGTTTGACCCATTTTAGCAACAAATTGTTCAGTTACTTGGTCAATTTTAAAATGCCCTTGGAGACCTACTCCATCAATTGGAGCAGCATTTGTTGACTTAAGTTCTTTAACTAAGTTGCGCATAAAATTATTTTTAGAAGTTCCGAAAGGTTCAATGTTTTAATCATTGTAAAATAATTCGACATCTGCATCTGCTTGCCTCGCCCACTTAAATAACTTTACGAAATAGGGCTTAAATCCTATATCACCTTCATCATTTTTTTGACTACTTACAATATCATACCAAGTATTTCGACGAAAATCATTTTTGGTTATCGCTTCGTTTATTATATCCCACTCATCAATTTTTACAGATGAAAATGAAGACAATGCAAGAATATATGACTTAGAAAAGTCATAAACTTGCTGTGCAGTCCAATTTGGCACTTCTTCTTCGAGCCATGAAGGAATTTGTTTGTACCATATCATAACATGACCTCGTTTAGGCATTTGATGCTTATCAGCATAAGCTACAAACTTGTCTATATTTTCTGTATTTATGTCTGTAATTTTTATGTTAAAAGGATTTTGTGGTCGGTTTCGCAGCAGATTAGACATCTTCATTTTATTTCCCAAAACAATAGCGTTGTACTCTGTTTTTATAATTTTGTTTGTGGAACCCTATTTACTTCCTCGTTATCAAACATTCCATCGCGCATCAAGTTGCCAATATATATCCCTTTTGCTGATGCATAATTCCTTAATCATAGGGCTTCAACTGGTGGGTTCTCTTCAACTTCAACCTAGGGAGGCTCCTTACTACAACCTACTAGAAGTGAAATCACTAAAAAAAGATATATTTTAAATACAGAATTTATATTTCTAATCACAAATGATTTATTTCAAATGATCCGCAAAATATAGATTAAGCTGCAATATTAAAAAGGATAAAAAATATCCCCAAAAACAAAAAATTATTTTTGAGGATAGTGGTACTCGAGGCGGGACTTGAACCCGCACGACCGCAATGGTCATTGGATTTTAAGTCCAACG